>Ga0214542_1004115_pt1 | contig 29066 bp, 21 predicted proteins | sample CNSS1metaG_FD_160096 | JGI IMG/M metagenome (GOLD analysis project Ga0214542, IMG submission 160096) | Root nodule microbial communities from cowpea collected in UCLA plant growth center, Los Angeles, California, USA - CNSS1 | ecosystem: Host-associated > Plants > Roots > Nodule | place: USA...
TATAAAGTTATAATATTTTATTATAAATAAATATAATATATATATATATATATATATATATATATATATATATAAATAAGAGTATGGTTTAATTTAATTATATAAGAAATAAAAATAAATTATACGTGAATATTCATAGATTATAACATTCATGAAATGCGATAAGGTCTCAATATAATGAATTAATTGAAAGAAATTCACTTGTTGAGTATGCTAATGATTTTTATGTTGTTTAAAACGAGGACAAACATCACAAATTATATTATTATTGTTTTGTCTCATACGAAGGATTTTAACGTCTTTTTTTATAGGTGACTCAAATGCCTATGTCATGTCATAATTGATGAATCTTTGTCAAACGCTAATGTATTTACTTTCGGAATATCTAAGAAAGAAATAAAGTTTCTGTTTATCAAGTCCAATTGTACTCATCTTTCAGTCTTGCATTACATAAGATCAATGGTGGATCTTTGAGCCAAACTTAGGGGTGCCAAGATAAAATGTTAAATATGTTTTTAGTTTATGAATTTTGACGCAAAATTAAAATTTGTTACTGTCTAAAATTTTGATACATTTTAGTATTCAAACTTTAAAAATGAATAGATATAATTCTTTTACCCAATTACATTAATTGTTTTTTATGTGTCAAACATATTTTTCATCGGATATTGGGACCTATGAGACAGTATAAACAACTCAAATGTATATTTTAAAAAAACTTTAAAGTAATTGGGTTAATATATTCGTTCATTTCTAACATTTAGAGACCAAACTATATTAAAGTTTTAGATAAAAAAATTTTAATTTCACATCAAAATTCAGAAATTAAAAACATATTTAACACCAGAAATGTATAAAATTTTTAAAAATATCAAATGCATTAAAATTAAAAAAAAAAAGAATATATATATATATATATATATATATATATATATATATATATAAATATTTGACATGTATAGAAAAAAAACGAGGGAGGGGGAGAGAGGCCATGTCCCCTTTAAACCTATACTAAGATCCGCCCCTGCACAAAATGCACAATTAAATTGAACCATATCATCAATTAATTATGATACGTAGATTAAGTTTCAAGTTAATTTGTGGCAAAAAAAGATATTATCAATTTGCAAACCACAATCCAAAATCACATTATCCTCTTGGGGTGACATTTTTCCATTTGGCAATTTCACTTGTATGTTTGTAATATTTTTTACATTTATCACACAATATAAATTTCTTGTCACATATGTGAGAATCAAGTCTCAATAATCTAATAAAAATATCAATCTTACCTTTTGGAAACATTTAAAATATCAAGTTGTTATCATTGTGTTGAACTAATACCAAATATTTCTGATACTCACATGAATTTGATAGAGCATGAGACTCACTACCATTCTTCTCCACCATAATCTCTCACAATTTTTCAAAACAATTGTTTTAATTTTACTTAGGATTTTCCCAGGCTCTTGATACGATTATATTGATGTCTTCTTTATTCATACGGTCATCACACTACAAAAAAAATAATTTTTACTAGAGGTTATTTATGGCATTTCCGGGGGTTTTAACCCCTGTTAAAGGATTTTCTGGTGGTTTATTTTTCCCCTAGAAAAACCAGCGTTGTTAACGGATTACCGGCGGTTTTGAAACCCCTGGTATTTACCGGTGGTTTCAAACCCCTGGTAATTACCGGCGATTTTAAATTCCTTGGTAATTACCGACGGTTTCAAAACCCTTGGTAATTACCGGCGGTTTCAAAACCCCTGATAATTATTGGCAATATCAAACCCCTGGTAATCCCTGGCATTTATCTGAGGTTTTAAAACCCTAGTAATTAACAACGGTTTTAGAACCCTTGGTATTGATATTGTATACTGTATAATAGTACTGAAAGTTAATTTTTTACCCCTACAATGCAATTCATTATTTATTGATGTTTTTACTTTTCAAATTCCCTTAATTTTATTTATTATACTTTTTGAGTGCATATAATTCATAAAACATATGATATGAAAAAATTCTAACATTTAGATATTTGTTTATAACTAGATATAACATTCATAAAAATAAGGAACTTAGTCTATAAGTTCAAAGTAAATAATAAAGTTTAAATTAGTGAAATATTACAATATCTTTGTTATACTTGTTATAAAGTCAAATAAAATGAAAGTCTAATAATACAAACTGCCTACATTTTACAACATGCCTAACAATAATACAAACTTAAATCAAACTCAAAATCGTCAACAATGAAACATATTATATCATGTTCATATTACATCATATAACATATTACATTATGGGTGGTGTGTACATCCGAACTATTACTCTTGATTGATGTTTTCTTCATCTTCAAGTGGTTTTTAAAAAATAAGACAAACACATGTGTTAGTATCAAGTAATATGTGAAGTCAATAAGTAACATACCGGAAAAGAAAATCTATAAAAACCACATTTGATTAGACAAGATTTTTTGATGATGAGTTGTTGATCAATAAATTCGTTGACAGATTTTCAAAACAGTATGGGATGAAATGAAGAAGGAATTCCGTGGTAGATTATTGCAAGATTATAACAGGTTCAAGAGAAACAATACTAAGAAGATTTTTGTCTAAACTTAGTGTTCTATCTTTGTAATTCTGATTAACTGTCATGAATCTCTGTAAAGGAAAAAGAGTGATTCAGACTTCTCTAACTAGCTTTCTACATTTTCAGTCTGCACTTTGTACATGGATGGATTATTTTTTTCAAAGACTTTCAAATTCTGTTTTTTTTCTTCTATGGAATAAGTAAATATGGTAACTATGCCCTTTCAGTAATAATTGTAAAATAAAATGATCATATCAATTTATGATTGAACAGTTGTAAGATATGATTTGTTTAGTGTTAATGCTATTTTGGTTTAATGCACCAATATGTCTATTTGACCCTTAATCTTCTACAATTTTCTTAATTAGACCTCTAAAATTAGTTTATAATAGTTTGAAACCCAAAAAGATTACAATTTATGAAAGTTTGGATTATTTTAAAAATCATGTTACAAAGTTCCAGAAAGATCAAGTATTCAATCAGGTTACAATTTAAGAACCTAATTAAAAAAAACTCAAATTACTTTATTGAATTGAATTTCTGTTCTCATTTCTTATTTTAACAAATAAGAATACGACTTTTTTTGTTAGAACAACTTAAGATTTCAAATGATCTGAAATACTTATTAAGTGATAGTCCTTAAGATTTTGTTTTCCTCAAGTCATTATGAATCAATTAGATTGTTTTCTTGACATATGTTTTTTCTTGAATGACTTCACAAAAAGGTTTTTAAAAGATTATTCAACTCTCTTCAGACTAGTTTATAATTTCAATTGAAGTAGTAGGTCACTAGTTTGAGATTTTTTTCGCAAAGTATGATAAAAAAAATACTGATTGATGTATATAAATGCTAATAAGCACTAGACTTTCATTGATTTAATATATATAACAACTTTAGACTATGTCCTATTCTTCTTTAAATTTTTCTTAAAAGTTCTACTACAATAAATGATTACGCACCAAATATTCATAATGTCATTTTTATCTACAAGTACATAAAGACACTCCTAAATATACCTTTTAACTTTCTCCAATGACTAAGCCTTCTGGTTTATTATTTTTGGCTACAAGTAGATAAAAATTGTAATAATAGATACAACTCTCAAAGAAAATATACGAGGGAGAAAAAATTAGAATCAAACTTCAAATAGTAAAAGATACACAGTAATTTGGAGAGTTATACTATAAAGCATAGAAAAATAAACACTAAAAATTTAGTCAACGAAAAAAACTTATGATTGTAGTGGACACGGATATTTTATATGAATTAAAAAAAATATATGAATATTAGTATTTTTAATATAAGAATATGAACACATTTAATATAAGAAAAACTTAGGGGTCAAGAGAATCTTCTGAGTCAAATGACATTAACCAAAAGGAGAATTGTTTCAGTATATGCCAGGGAAGGAGAAATTATGTATAAGGCTTTCCAAGCTAGAACTGGAAACTGAAGTTGCTTATTTGCAATCCAAAATTTCTTATTTGGCACTGAAGAATACTGAAAATGTTGTAAGAAATCTCCAGGATGACATCAGAAGAATGGAAGGATTGAATGAGGCATAAGAAGTTGAATTGAAAAGAAAGGAGGAAAGCATGCAGAAAAAAATGGAAAGAAGCTTAAGAGGAGTGCTGCTTTCTGAAAGTAGTTAACTTAGAATTACAAGCTACAAATGAAAAATTGATTGAAGAATCTAAAACTCTTCAAACAACAAATGATAAGTTAAGAATGCGAAATATGGACTTGCATGGCCAATGTACAGTATTAGATTCTAAACTGGGGGAATCACATATTGCATTTTCTGATATATTGAAGCTAGTTCTAGAATTGGAATACAAAATTACTTCAATGCAGGAAGAAATAGCTTTGAAAGAAAAAACCATTAATGTAGATCTAGAGTCCATTATTGAGGAAAGCAGAAAGCAAGAAGAAAGGTTCATTATTTTCCCTGTATGTAGTCAACATGCACAAAACAAAATGAAATCCATAAACTTGTATACCAAATTTGAATGGAAGTATAAGGAATATTACTTTTATCAACTCACCATTACAGAATTTCTAGTTTCACAACTTTTTACAGAAAATAAATTTCATTAATCCAACTGTTGACTTAAGAATTTTTATTCAAATTGTAAAGTTTCATATAATTTTATAGTCATTTGGTATATCATTAATTAACTTCATTTTATGCATGGTTTATTTTTTAAATATCATTGAAGGAAATTTTCACTTACCTCTTCTAAAAATACATGTTTAAAAATTAAAGAAATTTATTAAAAAAAGTAATCACAGTTTCTCTTATAATTAAATATGATCTATAAGATTACATAATATACATACAAACTATGGCATAGCAGTAGTAATCACATCATACGACTTTCCCAAAGAAAATATAGATACATTGTATGAATGTTGTACTGTATGCCTCATCGGGCCATCGGCCATGTCCAGTCCTCCGGTCCATCGAACAAGACTGGGAGGGCTCGTATATAACACATCCACCGGTCGAACGGCCCCACGGATGAACTATATAAGACCATCGGTCTCGCAAATGAACCACGTACTATCTCGTAAGGGACCATCGGTCGATCGGCCCTACGTATGAACCACGTATTATACCGTAAGGGACCATCGATCGATCGGCCCTACGTACGAATTACGCATTACTCCGCAAAGGATCATCGGTCGTTCGGTCCCACACGAACAACGCCTTAACTTATAAAGGACAATCGTTTGATCAGCCACCAGGTCAATTGCTCACCAACCCATAAGGCTCCATCGGTCGATCAGTCTCCTAAGTGATTCGTGTAGCACCTTATATTTGACCCTCGGTCGATCAGTTATAAAGATTAATTATTCACTTGTTAAAATCAAGAACATAACCAGCCTAGTCAAGCGGCCATCGGTCAAGCGGCCATCGGTCAAACGGCCAAACGACACTAGTCAATTGGGTTAATTAACGTTAAACAAGTCAGTAATCTAGATTAGAGGATCATTGGATTGTGATTAAGGAACCCTAATCACAGGCCCACACCGGAAACTATAAATAGGGCCCAAAGGTAGGTTGGTGAGGATCTTAAATTCGTATTTATTATTGTAGTTACACTTATACACCGATCGGTTCATCTACTGACTTAAGCATCAGAGCCTTTTAGACAGGTACCCCGATCGCCTGTTCGACCGATCGAGCGAGAAAGCGGATTTCTTGGAGAAGAAGTTATTGCAGCTGTGAGAAGAGGAGATTTCAAGAAGAGGAGTAAGATCGAAGAGGCTCTTAGTAGGCTCTTGGTCCCTACACCCGAAACATTTTTGGCGCCCACCGTGGGGCCGAGCAGTCTTCTTTAGACCATATACCATTATGGTGACCATAAGAAACCGAACTAGCAACATGGACGGAGGAAGAATGGCGGATGATCAAGCAGATACAAGGGAAATGATCAGGGCGATGTAGCAGAGGATGGATAAGATGCAGAGGAACTACGAGGTGCAGATGCAAGTTCTGCGTGAGGAGAATGCCGCCCTTCGGCGAAAGGAGGAGGGTATCCCTTCAACCCCCACTGTGCCCGATCCGCTCAGACTGAGCTGGGTGCAGCAGCACCGGGAAGGCGAGCGGGTGGAAAGTTGCCCGCCCCCCACAGGACAAGAGCAATCACAGCCTCCGCGGGTGGAAAAGACACAGGCATCGAGGGGAAACCTCTCTCACACGATGGCCGAGAGTTCCGGGGCCAACGAGGGAGGTCACCCTTCTCGACAACCGATCCACGCGTCGGGGAATTTCTCCTTCACTCAATTCATTTTAGAGACACTGCTACCGAAGAGATGGAAAATGGCGACATTCGATAAGTACGACGGGACGACGAACCCTGACAACCACATGCGGGTCTTCACACACCAGATGATGTTTCGTGCCGTAAGTGACCCGATCTGGTGTCGCGTTTTCTCGACCTCCCTGACGGGAGAGGCATTGGAGTGGTTCTCTGAGCTACCGGCCAACAACATCGACTACTTTGCCACTTTGAAGGCTAGGTTTAACACACAGTTTGCCCCCCTGAGGCCGGCTATCCTGACGGTAGATAACTTAGTAAACATCCGACAGGAAGATGGGGAGTCACTGAGGAGTTATCTCGATCGGTATAACCGTATGTCGGTTAAGATAAAAGACCTCTCAATGATGAAATCGCCTAGCATCACTTCTCGTACGGGCTGCAACCGGGTGTGTTTGCAGACAAGATAAGCTGCAAGAAGCCGAAGACGATGGAGGAGATGAGGGAACGAGCGGCCAAGTTCATACAGATGGAAGACATGCAGGAGTTTAGAGCGAAGAAGAGGGAGAAGGAAGATGGAGCATTCCAGAAGAGCGCCCCTCGATCGAGTAAACCCTTGGCTCGGCCCAGCGAGAAGAAGACGCCTAAGTTTACGACGTATACCCCCTTGGTCGTCCCTCGGGCGAAGATTTTGCAGGAGGCCTTCAGCACCGACTCACTTCCAGTGTCCAAAAAGAAGCCTCCACCTCCCGACGCCGATGGCAGCAAGCACTGTCAGTACCATCGGACGATCGACCACACCACAGAAGAATGCCACACGCTCCGCGACAAGATTGAGGAGCTAATTAGACAAAGGCACTTGAAGAAGTACATTCAGCAAGATCGCCCCCAACGAAGCCCAGTCAGAAATAGAAGCCCAGCACGGAGGCAAGCCCCAGCCAGGTGGGAGAAGCAGAGAGAGCAAGAGCCCGAGAGGCGAAGGAGGGAACCGTCTAGGGCCCACCGAAGCCCGAGGAGGAGTCGCAGTCGAAGCAGGGATAAACCCCTAAGGGGTTATATTAATACCATTTCTGGAGGATTCGCCGGAGGAGGATCGAGCTCATCCGCTTGGAAGAGGCACGTCCGGGTGCTCAAGTCGGTTCATCTAGTAGAGAAGAAGGTGCGGTCGATGCCCCACATCACTTTTACTGACGAGGACTTCAAGGCTCCTGACCCCGATCATGATGATCCTATGGTCATCTCCATCGAAGTAGCCGAGTATGGAATCGGGAAGGTTCTGGTGGACCAGGGAAGCTCCGTCAACATCTTATACTGAAAGATTTTTCAGAAGATCAACTTGTCCGAAGATCTGATCGTCCCCTACAACGAACAGATCGTCGAATTCTCGGGCGAGCGAGTAGACACGAGAGGTTACCTAGACCTCCGCACCAGAATCGGCTCAAAGAGAGACGGCCGGGAGGTAAGGGTTAGATTCCTATTAGTAGAAGCTAACACCTCCTATAATGTATTGCTAGGAAGACCTTGCCTAAACACTTTCTGGGCAATCGTCTCCACTCTGCACTTGACCATGAAGTTCCCGTGGATAAGGGAACGATATGCATTGTGCATGCGGACCAGCAGATCGCCAGGCAATGCTATGCCGCTGGGTTAAAGATCGCTCCTTATAACCTCCCCAGAAAACAACATCGTTCAGAGGTCGCCATGACCGACTTGGACCCCCGAACGAACACAGAGGATCAGATTCAACCTGGTGGAGATACTAAGGAGATCCCGATCGGGACACGACCAGAATAGGTCATGAAGATAGGGGGAGCTTTGAGGCCGGACGAGGAGGAATTTCTGGGCGTGGTCATTTTGGAAAACAAGGACCTTTTTGCATGGTCGTCAGCTGACATGCTGGACATTCATCCTGACGTGATGTCCCATAAGTTGGCAATCTTCAGAGAAGCCCGATCAGTCGCCCAGAAGAAGAGGAAGATGGGGGAGGAGCGGAGGAAAGCGGTCGAAGAAGAGGTGAAGAAGCTGGAAGGGGCCAACTTTATAAAAAAAATCAAGTATACCACGTGGTTGACAAATGTGGTGATGGTGAAGAAGGCGAGCGGGAAGTGGAGGATGTGCACGGACTTCACCGATCTCAACAAGGCATGCCCAAAGGACGCATACCCTCTACCCAACATCGATCGATTGGTAGATGGAGCTTCGGGGCATAATTTCTTGAGCTTCCTGGACGCATACTCAGGGTATAATCAAATCCCTATGTATGGTCCAAACAGATCTAAAACGGCATTCATCATCGATCAAGCCAACTTTTGCTACGAAGTCATGTCGTTCGGCCTGAAGAATGCGGGGGCTACCTACCAGAGGCTTATGGATTGGGTCTTTAGAGGGCAGATCGGTCGATCCGTGGAAGTATATGTGGACGACATGCTCGTGAAGTCGCAGACGGCCGAGGACCAAGTTCGTGACCTTAAATAGGTCTTTCACCAAGTGCGCAAGTATAACATGCGTCTTAACCCAGAGAAGTGCGTGTTCGGAGTGCCGGCCAGAAAATTCCCGGGGTTCATGTTGACTGCCTGAGGCATCGAGGCCAATCCTGAAAAGTGCGCCGCCATTGCCGAAATGAGAAGTCCCAAAAATCTTAAGGAGATCCAACGGTTGGTCGGGCGTCTGACATCCCTTGCGCGTTTCCTGCCCAAGCTCACAGAGAAAATCAAGCTAATCCTGAAGATTATGAAGAAGCAAACCGCAGATAAATGGGACGATCAATGCGAGGCAGCATTTCAGCAGATAAAGGAGATGATCGGCAACCCCCCGATTATGAGCCGGCCAGTAGAAGAACTGCCTCTGCAGTTATACCTATCGGTCTCAAACGACACGATCAGCGCGACCTTAGTGCAAGAAAATCCAGAGCAGCGATCGGTATACTTTATCAGCCGGGTATTGCAGAGCGCGGAAACGAGATACCAGCTAATAGAAAAGATTGCCTTAGCGCTATTGATAGCCGCGTGCCGCTTACGTCAGTACTTCCAGGGCCACCAGGTGATCGTCCGCACCGATCATCCTATAGCCAAGATACTCAGGAAGCCCGATCTGGCCGGAAGAATGATCGCTTAGTCGGTTGAGCTGTCTGAGTTTGGCCTCAAGTATGAGCCAAGAGGATCTGTCAAGGGGCAACACTTGGCAGATTTCACCGTAGAACTCCACGGGCCGATCTCCCCGACGGAACAAACATGGGTCCTCTTCGTCGACGGCTCGTCGGAAAAACGCAACGCTGGAGCAGGGATTGTCATCGAAGGGTCGGGCGGCTTTACGGTCGACCACTCCCTGCAATTCCAGTTCAAAGCGTCGAATAATCAGGCAGAGTATGAAGCACTGATCGCCAGACTGAGGCTAGCAAAGGACCTAGGCGCGAGAAGGTTAAAGTGTAACACCGATTCGCGACTCGTGGTCGGGCAAGTGCAAGGGGAGTATCAAGTTAAAGACGATCTGCTGCTGCAATATTATCACAAGGTGGTTGAAGCCATGAAAGATTTCGAAGAAGTAACTATCCACCATATCCCCCGAGCGGAGAATGCTAAAGCCGATAGGCTATCAAGCTGGCAGAGGGGAAAGAGAAAGGTCAGTTGAAAACCATCATCAGGCAAACCTTGATGAGACCCTCGACAGGAGAATGCGCAGCAGTCGACCGTCCAGTAGACTGGATGAGCGAGGTGCGGGAACTTCTGAGAAAGTGCAATGCTGGGGAAGAAATGAAGCCGATCAAGCGGCGCTGGGTGCTTCGATTTGTCACTATCGGAGAGGACATGTACAAACGAGGCTTCACTGCGCCGCTCCTCAAATGCCTGTCGGAGGAAGAAGCAGGATACGTCATGAACGAGGTCCACAATGGCATTTGCAGGATGCACATCGGACGGAGGACGATGAAGGCACCAATACTCCGGGCAGGGTACTATTGGTCGACCATGGAGCAAGACTGCGAGGCTATGATACGAAAATGCGAAGGTTGCCAAGCCCATGGAAACGACATCAAAAGAGCCCCGACCGAACTACATAGGCTAACGGCCCCATGGCCGTTCGCACAGTGGGGTATGAACATCGTCGGTCCGTTCCCTATCGGAAGAGCACAAAAGAAGTTCATACTAGTCGCCATAGACTATTTCACGAAGTGGGTCGAAGCAGAAGCCCTGACCAACATCACCGCTCGGCAGGTCCACTCGTTTGTATGGCGGAACACTGTCTACAGCTTCGACCTGCCTCACACCATCATCACCGACAACGGCCAACAGTTCATCGACAAGAAACTGAGGGATTTTTATAAGCAAGTGGGGATACGCCATCTAACCAGCTCGATCGAGCATCCCCAGACTAATGGCCAAGCCGAAGTCATGAACAAGGTCATAGTGGCGGAGCTGAAGAAAAGGTTGGGAGAAGCCAAGGGAGCATGGGTGGACGAACTGCCGCAGGTCCTTTGGGCCTATCGGTGCACTCCGCATGGGACGACCGGAGAATCCCCCTTCAACCTGACGTACGGAACAAATGCTATGCTACCAGTCGAAGTAGGAGAGCCAACTCTTCGGCGGGAGATGCAGAACCTTGATGTGAACTGCAGACGCATGCGAGAGGAATTGGACTGGACGACCGAGCGAAGAGAAAGAGCAGCCGTGCGAGCTGAAGCATGCAAGAGGATGGTGGCAAGAAGGTACAATGCAAAAGTTAAACCGAGGAGCTTCATCCGAGGAGACCTGGTGTGGAGGAAAACCAACAAGGCGCGCAAGAAATCAGCACAAGGGAAGCTGGCACCGGACTAGGAAGGGCCATTCCGCGTGACCGAAAGCCTGCAGAACGGAGCCTATCGACTAGAATACCTGGGCAGCAAGGAAATACCGAATATATGGAACGCATCACATTTTAAAATGTATTACAGTTGACAACATTATAAATAAAACGAGCGTTTCATGCAACTCCAACTAACTGACCGATGGGGCTCCCTACGGGACCCTAGCAAAAGCTTGAACGGTCAAGGTGCAGGCTTCCACGAGGAAGCCCTGCTCGGTCAACACCGATCCAAGCGATCTAATTAACCCCACGGGTAAATAAGTGACACGAGCTGTTGACTACGATCAAGGCACGACGCCAACGACCTAAAGGAATTAAAATTGAACGCGTAACAAAGTCGGACCGTTCAGGCCGTAAGCATAACAATCAAACCGAGCCAACAACACAATAGAGAAGAAATAAGTCGTAAATCATAGGCCGATCGCCCGATAAAGTCAAAACACCAAATAATAGCCAATCGTCACACTTATTCAAACACTAAGTTTATAAAATGATCGACGGCTCGCGCGTTAACATCAACCTATTAAAGAGCAAATGGTTGATCGCCAGCGACAACGATAAATAAAGAGCGAGTGGGCGATCGCCAGCGATAACGATAAATAAAGAGCAAGTGGCTGATCGCCAGCGATAGTGATAAATAAAGAACAAATGGCCAATCGCTAGTAACAACGATGAAAGAAGAGCAGACCAACAAATGAAAGGGAAAAGCTACTTGCCATGTACATATAAATGTTTGTCAAAAAATGGCCAAATAATCGATCGAGCGCGATCGGCCACACGGCCGATCGAACTCGATCGGTTATATCAAAATATACAAAACTAAATTAATCTAAGAGTCTCCAATAGGAGGGGCAGTCGCCTCGTCGAGCCGGTCGAAGACCCTTTCGAGTTTCCCTTCAACCACCCCCATATGAACATCAAACCGATCGGGGGAGCAGCGATAGATGAAAACGGCCTGATCGACGGCGTTCTGGAAACCCGTCTCGTATTGAGCAAAGACCTGCTCATCAGCAACGCGCAGCTCGGCCTGGTACTCTTTGGCTTTCTTCTGCCAATCTACGGCTGATCCGGCGGCGGCTAAGTGCTCCAACGATAAGTCATCGAAGCGTCTTTGGAGCTTGCGGAGCTCGTCGGTCGCCTCCTTGGCCTTCAATTGCTCCTCCTTTGCCCGATCATCGGCAACCTTGAGTAGACCGGCACACTTGGCATGCTCAGCCTTTATGCCATTCAGGCGATCGAACTGAGTCTTCAAGTCCGATGTGGAAGCTTTCACTTCTTGGAGCTCCACCTTCGCCGCCGCGAGCTCCTTCTCTAGGCTCTCAATCCTGCCCCGATCAGCCCGGGGAAACTTGGTATAAATTACGGCCAACCTGAGGGTCAGTTCCCCGGCTGTCCGTAGAGCCTCTTCCTCGGACACGTCCTTTAGCATGTCCTTAACGCGGGGGCCCAAGTGGAATGAGACTTCCTCATCAAGTCGAACCTCGCCATCGAGGAAGGCGGTGGCCAAGGACCCGGAAGCCTCAACCTTCTTGCTCTTCTTGGACGATCGGCCGGTGGGGGAGTCATCCCTTTTAATCTTTTTCCCTTTATCCGTCGTAGTGTCGGGAATAGCAGAGCTGGGGGGTTTCACGACAAACCGGGGCCGGATGACGACACCTGAGGCACCAGTCAGAGCGTTGGTGGCAGAAGAAGGAGCCGTCAAAGGAGTAGCGGGGACACTCTAAAGGGGTGCAACCTCTTCAATAACATCATCCTCCCTTCGTCTAGTCTTGGCGCGGGCCATGAACTTAGCAGTGGAAAGCGTCGTTCGGGCCATGATATCTGCAAACAAGAAAAAACGCGTAAGTTAATTGCACCGCCTACAACAATCGGGAGATGAAAACAACTAAACATAAACCGCCCTCGGCAAGTCCGGAGAGCGGAGGCATTGGATCAGCGGCCTCGGGGGGATCTTGTCGGGTAGGGTCTTGAGGACGGTTAGGTCAGCCTGCTCAGCGGGGGTCAAACGGTCTTCTGCCTAGGGATCAGTAGGCGGAGGGAACGCCGTCCAGTACCGGGGGAACTTCGGCCGACCCTCCTCATCGAAGATGTACTTTCTGCCCCGGCCGGGAATCGCAACCTTGAAAAAGTCGGTCTTGAAACCCTTGTACGAGGCGAGGTAGAGGGTGAACAAACTCTTGTTCGCCCCAAGAAAGGAAACCCAGCCTTTCGACGTGGTGGGTCGGGTTTTATAGAAGTGCAGGAATAAAGGCATGGTGGCTGTCAGACCAGCCGCTCGACAAAGAACCTCGAAGGCCTGCATTGACACCCAGGCGTTCAGGTGTATCTGGGTCGGTGCGCATTGAATTTCCCGTAGGACCGCCATTTGCCAATCGGCGAACAACATGGTCAGACGTAGATCGTGGAATAGGCAAGCATAGACATAGAAAAACTCTAGCTTCGTCGCTCCCTTGCCATGGCAGACCCTCTCGTTACTAGCACACACCTTTACCCGGAGAAACCTGTCCTCCACCTCGTCACCAAAAACCTTAGTCCGCTCCACCAGGTCCCCAAGATCATTACCCCATCAGAACCTCGTCACATGCGTGCACGGCTCATAGGGGGCCCACTTGTATCCCTGCACCTCTGGCAAATTGGCCTGCTCTCCCTCGTCGCGGACGTTGATGCTGATGATGTCCCCACTCTCTTCAGGAGCGACGACTTGCTCCACCACTTCGGCGACCGGCTGCTCGGCTTCTGGGCTACCGCTGAGAAGGACGGGAGAACCCGCCGAAGTTGAGACCCCCCCAAGCGAGGTCCCCGTGTCTGAGGAGCTGAACAAAGCGGAGATCAACCCGCCGCCCCCAGACACCTCGACCGCCCCACCCGAGGACCCGTCTGAACTTGATGCGCTGGAAGACATTATTACTTGTAGAAAGAAGAAGACGATCGGTGGCTTGAGTAGAAAGAGAGAGGAAAGCGTGAAAATAATGACAACCACACACACCTATTTATAGGAAGACCTAGGGACATGTGGCAACACAAGGACCACACGATCACGCGTAGATCAACGACCCACACTTCGTGACGCTTTGCATCCTAACTAACAAGCACGATCTACGAAGCAAGATAACGGTCAGGGAACCCCATCGGGCCATCGACATTACAGTCTTAGTAAACATTCTTGCTTCACCTGTATCATCGCTCAAGGCTGGGGGGCTTGTGTACAGTATGCCCCATCGGGCCATCGGCCATGCCCAATCCTTCGGTCCATCGAACAAGGCTAGGAGGGCTCGTATATAACACATCCACCGGTCGAATGGCCCCACGGATGAACTATATAGAACCATCGGTCAATCGGTCTCGCAAATGAACCACGTACTATGTAAGGGACCATCGGTCGATCGGCCCTACGTATGAACCACGTATTATACCGTAAGGGACCATCGGTCGATCGGCCCTACGTACGAATTATGCATTACTCCGCAAAGGACCATCGGTCGTTCGGTCCCACACGAACAGCGCCGTAACTTATAAAGGACAATCATTTGATCGGCCACCAGGTCGATCGCGCACCAACCCATAAGGCTCCATCGGTCGATCAGTCTCCTAAGTGATTCGTGTAGCGTCTTATATATGACCCTCGGTCGATCAGTTATAAAGATTAATTATTCACTTGTTAAAATCAAGAACATAACCAGCCTAGTCAAGCGGCCATCGGTCGAACGACCAAAGGACACCAGTCAATTGGGTTAATTAACGTTAAACAAGTCAGTAATCTTGATTAGAGGATCATTGGGTCGTGATTAAGGAACCCTAATCACAGGCCCACACCGAAAACTATAAATAGGGCCCAAAGGTAGGTTGGTGAGGATCTTAAATTCGCATTTATTACTCCAGTTACACTTATACACCGATCAATTCATCTACTGAGTTAAGCATCAGAGCCTTTTAGACAGGTACCCCGATCGCCTGTTCAACTGATCGAGCGAGGAAGTGGATTTCTTGGAGAAGAAGTTATTGCAGCTGTGAGAAGAGGAGATTTCAAGAAGAGGAGTAAGATCGAAGAGGTTCTTAGTAGGCTCTTAGTCCCTACACCCGAAACAAATGTCTTTTTTCTAACACAAATATTCTTCTAAATCCAACTAATAGTGATCTGAATCCAGCTTTTCTTCACATACAATTGTTCCTTTAACAATAGCCTATGCTAGTAATCAGATCAATTCATCATGAAAATGAAAATTGTGCAGCTCATTTAATTATATGTATTATCTTGATGGGTCTAAGAGAAGGGTTGAGTTAAGATAATGAATATGAATAATACTAAATTATTAAATTATCGTAGGTGAGGTTGTCTTAACTATGTGTGATATGTTGGGAAATAAATGTTGAGAAACAGCAAAGAGAACTTGAATGTGAAGAAAGCAGACAGAGAGAAAAAATTGAAGGACAAAACATGATATTTGAGTAACAGAGGACTTAAGGAGATGTGGAGTGATTTGGGGATGAAAACAAGTTGGTATCTGTTTAGGGATCATGTAGGCCTTAGGGTTAGGATAAGCTGAGATTTGGAAGGTGGGGACAAATGATTCCCTAACCACAACAACTAGAGATTAGTGACTAATTTCTTCAATAATTATTTTTTGTTTGAAATTAGTGCTTCTACCTCTTCCTTTAATCTTTGACTTCTTTCATACCTTTCTTGGAATGTAATTGGAAATCATATGATTCTTACCTCTCTGAATGTAATTAGTGTTTCACCTTCACTTTCCCTTTTTTCTTTGCCCCAACCTTCTGCTCCAAGTTTCGCTATTGCCAACCAAATCCCAAATTTTATCTTTTCTCTTTCAATCTATCATCAATCAATATTTCGTAAAACAATTTTTATCACAAAATTATGTCAGTTATCACATGCATGGATATTTTATTTTTCAATCACTCACATTTAATTTTCGGTTGTGTCTTCTTTTTTGGTGAATATGATTGGAAGTAGATGGTAAAGAGTTAGTAGCATAGGTAAAAGTTGGTTTCAAGTAGGGAGATAAGAAGATTGGGAAATTATTTATTATCATATATATCATCCGACTTTTCCCTCTTTTATCTCACAGTCCTTCCAATTCTATTCCCACTCTACTCTCGGCTACACGTTCAACAACAATACCAACAAAATATTATAATTTAATTTGTAATATTAAAATAGGGAGCATTATAATTTGATGAATGTGTGTGAAAAATTACAATCTCCAGTTTAGAATGCTACATCCAAATAAACAGAAAAACATAGGGTTACCTTTTGAAGGTGGAAACATCCAATGAAATATAACCTCAGTTCTGTCTCAAAGGAACTCAATGCAAGAGCTAACACAATCAATCACTTCCGAGAGGAGCAACAATTAGAATTGTACCACTCCATATTTTGCCATTGTAGCGCAACTACTCTTAAAATCAGAAATTGCTTCATTCACCAATTACTCCATTTCACCTGAAATTGAACCATAAATGTTATGGCAACTATGAACACGCAAAGCATGAAGAAACCACAATCAATCAAACCCGCAACGGAGATGCAAAGCCACTGAACGAGCAACGGAGATGCACTATAGATTTCAGAAAATGCAGCACCTATAATTGGATTCCTTAACAGAAACAAACATCAAAGATTTCAAAGTTAGAATTTAACAACAAATCGATAAAATTTGAAAACCTAAAGAAAAGAAAGGGAAAACCATTACCGTTTGGAAGCAAAGTGAAAATTCAAATGAAATCGTGAGCTGCAACGCGGATGAAAATGGTTTTACTGAGATTGTGATTGAGAACGAGATTGAGATTGAGAGTGAGCTACAATTGTAGAACGAAAGCAAGGTGAAGTTTGAGGAAAGTGGGTTTGGGTGAGTTTTTCGAACGTTGATATTATGTCTGTTTTGTCAAACATACAAACAAAATGGTAAAAATGGTTTTTGAAAAAAAAATATATAAAAAGGATCCGTAAAAAAAGACGTGGAGGGAAGAAAAGTTTTCCTGGAATTCTTCATAAAACCTCAAGTACTTACCATAGGTTCAAAAAACCTCCACTATGTGTATAAATTATTGGAGGTTTGATAACCTCTATTAATAAATCTCCGTTAAAATTAATTTTTTTTAGTGTCAATACAAATACATATATTACAAAATTTTGTTACATAATTAAGAACAAAAAAATATCATCAAATAATGTTCATAAATATCACTACCATTATGTCTATAAATAAATTAAAAAATATATACCCTTCTAATCAATAATAAAATAAAATAAATATTCATAATAATAATAATAATAATAATAATAATAATAATAATAATAATAATAATAATAATAATAGTATCTCAGGACATATGTTATTTACGTATAAACTATTTGATAAACATCTTTAGTTAGATAATTCAACTTTTTATAATTAAATATTTTTTTTATAAAGTAACCAATTAAAAAAATTATTTTAAAATGATTAAATAATTTTCTTTTTCATGAATAATCGTCACATAATATGTTAATAATATATATATATATATATATATATATATATATTGAATTGTATTTATTTTAATATTTTTAATATATTTTATACAAAACTACACATGCTTTTAAAATTATATTATTTTAATGTAATAAAACTATAAATACTTATTTCGAAAAAGCATGAATTTTTACCTGTTTAATACTTTTTAATATTATTTTTACAAAAGTATACTTTTTTTTAAAAAAATTATATTATTTTAATATAGTAAAGTTGTAAATTCACATTTATACGATGATAGATATAAGTAAGTATAATTTATACAGTTACTTTTTAATATATTTAAAAAAATACAGTTTAATTGTAACTTTTATAAAAGAATAAAAATTACTTTATTTATTAACTTTGTGAAAAATGTTTGTTAAAAAATCAATTTTGTAGTTTTAATTCATATAACTTTGAGCCTTTCTTTCTTGTCTCATCTTCCCTACTGATTTTCTTCTTTATAACTTTGTTATCTACTTCTTCACACCCATTTTGTCTTTTTTTTTTTCTCTATCTTATATTTTGAAAAGAAAACATTTCGAAGAATTAATTCTGTCTCATTTTTCATATTATCACGAAACAGTTTCCTGCATTTTGTAAATAAATAAACAATGGTTTTATTTCATTTCACGAGAACATCATTTATACAAGAAGGTGGTAAATAAGAATAAGAAAGAAACACACCGTCAGTTTATTATTATTATTATTATTATTATTATTATTATTCAATCTTCACAAATAAATATCAAACATGATCCCAACCTTGAACCAAAGAGCAGCAAGTTCAGTAGTTCTTAACTCAAAGCATAGGAAACAAAGAAAAGAAAAATGAAAAATATAAAAGAATAGTATGAAAAAGAAAAAAGAAAAAATGAAATGAATACTGAAGCACACTCATAAATTGTTAGAAAGATAAAAGCATGATGAGTGAAGCCATGAATGGTCCAACAGAAGCAGCAAGAGAGAGAAAGGGTGAAGCAGCAGCATTGGGAGGAGGAGGTTCAGTGACAGGGCTTGGTGTTTGGTTTGTGTCTGAAGTTGGAGACTGACCCTCTTGCCCAGTAGTTGGTGGTGGTGATGAAGATGATGATTGTGGTGAAGGTGGAGATGCATTGCTGTTTTTGTTCCTTTCAGCAAGCACAATCACTGTTAACTTCTCATTTTTCAGGCAATTGTCTTTGCTTCCACTTATGAAAAAGTGAGGCCCTGATTGGTTTAGCTTGAACACTGTGTGGCCATCAGAGAATTTTGCATAAGCTGAATCGGTGTTGCAGCTCTCATAGTCTTCCCTCTTTACGTACAGCACCGAGTCTTGCCCAGATTGGTAGTTGAACACTGCAATAACCAGATTTTAAAAGTTAAATACCTCCAATTTAAGAGTTTTTTTTTATCGTTAGTAATTTATTAGTGGGGTATTTGAAATAATAACCACGCTAACTATCTCTTCCAAACCTTTCGAGTTAACTTTATAATTTTCAAGTGGAGTGAAACTCATAATTTCTCTCAATTTCTTTTTAATTTTATTATGAAACCATCTTATCACTGCTCCTAAATTATGAGTGTTGATGGTGAGATTTTGAATTGATAGAAATATATAATTATACTCCAGGCTTTAAATCTTTGAAGTTGTGACAACAATACTTCTGAGAATGTGTGAAAATTGATTTTTGCAACGTATATCAGATTACGAAAGTTCTACATATATCAAAAAGGTTAAAGAACTGTCGAATTTATGCAAAAATATGTATCCAAAACTTGTTGCAAAAATCTCAATATTAGGAGAAAAGAAGAAGGGATTTCTTATGCAAAAGAAAAATTAAGAAAGGTCTTCTCTTAATTTAGGTTTCATAGCCAATATTTGATTTAATAACCAAATATCATTGATCAGTCGTTATGGAGGAAAATAGTATATATAATGTATGATGAAGGAATATATAATGTTGGAAAGCCTGACAAATAAAGAAAGTTATGTTTCTGTAATGTATTGAAAGGATAAAATAGTCCTAAAAATATATACTTTATGACAATCTATACTTATACTTTATAAGGAGATGAAAAACAAGAAAGAACTTAAATAAGTATCTTTCTTAAATAGAATATGGTGAGACATTTTTTTTATGAGTTGTCGTTTCTATTAAATATATTTATTATTTGTGATAAAAAAATCATCATATCAATGATAGATTAAGAATATAAGAATGATTTGATTAACCCATATAGAAACACAGAATGAATGAAAGCTTACCAAGAGAGTCTCCAACTTGAAAACGGCTCTTCTCTGCCCATTGATTGAAAGGATTGAAAGTGGGATCATTTGGAACAGTCCAACCCTTTTGGCCACCAACTACAAAATCATAGGAAGCACCCTTTTGAAGCATCAGCAGAAGACAAACCCACCCAACAATGTTAGACCTAAAGATGAATGTGGCCATTGGAAGATCACAAATTAATGCCAGAAAAGTTGTTTAGAGGGATGACTCATATTGAAACATGATGAGGCTTTATGTAGCTGTGGCTTCCATGGAACTGTGGCAGGGAAGCTATTACAACTTTCATTATTCTCCCTTCTCTTAGGGTTTACTTTGATTCTCATGCAAACCACAAGGTTTTAGAATCTTATTCTCAAAACTTCCTATGTGCCTTTGTGCTTTGCTTTGCTGCTATCAAGAATATTCATGTCTTGTGACATTGGGCTAAACCAGCTATTTGTATTTATTCCATATTTTTAAGGCATTTTAATAATACTTAACAACGAATAAAGTATTTAATTTAAAAAATATAAGTATGTTGATGATTCATATAATTTTGTTATTTTGAAAATATTTACTATATGTTATTTTAATTTGAATTCACATGATAATAATTATATTATTTTTATATTTTTAAGAAATTTTATATATTTTTCGACATACATATATATTACAGTATTTTGTTTTTCTTTTTTATAATTTTGTACATATATAGTGACATACACCCTTCAGTTTTATGTGAAGCTTTTTGTGTGGTTGTGTTCCGAATATGTGATAGATTAACACTGTGCAAGCATTTTTGTTTTCTCTTTGGCTTCTCTATATATCACTTTTACTCTTTAGCCTTATCTCCTTTATGATCTAATATCCTCGTTGCGTTGGTAAATTTTGTCAACTTTTTCAGCAATGAATTTCACTGTGTGCATTGCAGTTAAAGATATCATTTCAGTCACTAATGAAAAAGACTTTGCATATATCGGATGCTTCAAAAGTTTGTATAAAAGATACACAACTTTTGTGGAAACGTATAGAAATAATATTTGTTGAGCAAAGAAGAAAACATACTAGAAAAACATGGACCTCTTCATTACAAGAAAACTATTAAATAATAACCAATTTTAGTCACAAAATATTGTTGCTCATTATCGTGACCTATTTAAATACTAATTTATCAAATAAAAAATTATTGATTACTAAAATAATCATTATTATGAATAAAAAATTACAATTTATCACTAAATTTGTCACTAATTAATTAAAAACTAATTTTTTTGGTAATCAAAACCTTGGTAGCTGTAATACCACATTTAATTTATAACCCTAATTAAAGAGGCATAACACAAAAATATAATAGCACGATCCTGGAGTATAAACCTCACTCCATACCGTTGTTCAAACGGAGACAAAAGAGAAACTAGGCATACCATGATGCCAAATACAGAGTGAAACAAGAGGTTGACAAAAAAGCAAATAAATCCCAAGATAAGACAATACATGGGCCTTAGTCCTAAAAGAAAACTAGAGTCCATCCCAGAGATGCTAAGCAGCGGAATCATCCCTTCCCTGTTGACCTCGAGTACCTCTCACATCTGCTCACATCAATAAATTGATGATCATCGCAAAAGGAGAAGGACCACACACAAAGTAATCAAACAAGCAAAAGGATAAGCTAGAGTAGAAAATAGTTAATCATACTATTACAAGCAATTTCCACAGTCCAAGAATGCATAAGCCAACCAATCATGTTATGACTTGCAAACAATACACTAAGACTCAGACTCGACTCATCCAGATACATATAATTTAGTCGGATTCGGCGAATGCTTGCACTTGTGGTGGATTTCCCTACTCTACCGAGCTGCTCACCCCCGAGCTAAATGTTACAATGTCTCAGCCTCCACACAAGGTTAGCCTTTAATGGGTTTCAGGTCTTCTGCTACTCTCACTATAGGAGTCAGATCGCTCTATGTGAGGCTAGCCGACTCCTTAGAGTGTTAGGATGCAACCTTACCTTGAATCCTTACTAAATTATATAGATGGGGCACCACCATGAACTCTCACTAATAGGGGTCATGGAATTACGTCCCAACCAACTGAGGCACCACCGTGAGGTCTCACCTAGAGGCTCATGGAATTACGCCCTAACCACATATCAATCAAGTTTAACCATCCAATATGTACTGGCCATGCATATGAATCTCATGCCAACATTTAAAACCAACCTTCAATCATTTTCCATTCCAAAACCATGCCAAAATTCATCATCTTTAGCACATGAATCATTCCATACATACATCATACTCAAATCATGTTAAACTCATAAGCCACAAACCATAATTCATCTTGCTCATACAAAATCACTCAATTCATGCTTTAAAATGTATAATCAGTCCAAACATATGACCAACATCCCCCAAACAAAGAAATCACAGAACAAACGCACTCCTCGCTCAGGTAGAAGGGTCTCGCTCAGGCGAGAGAGTCCTCTAGCTCAGGCAAGCTCCTTTCGCCTAAGCGAGGGCTTGAAAAGGGAAATAATGGTTTTTTGTGCTCTCTCGCTTAGGCGAGTCCTCCTCGCCTGAGCGAGATTGTGCCTCGCTCAAAATAGAGACTCGTCGCTCAAGCGACAGCTCGCGCAGAAAAATCAGAGCGATCTCCTATTAGTCTGGCCTAGGCGAGACGTGCTCGCTTGGGCGAGAAAACCAGTGCTCACCATTGTTCTCTCGTGCACAACCCCACGAACAAGATCCAAACAGCTCAATAATGCATTTCACAAGTTCACAACAACACACAAGACATACCATGGTGAAATAACAGTGACTCAAGCAGAAAAACGTAATAACAGAATGAACCCTAGCTTCCCTTATCTGAAAATAAGCTAGCGGAATACTCCGATATGCACACAGTGAGCACAGTCCTAAGGGTAGGCCAAAGAGCTGAAAAAAACGGTGAAACAGAACAGGAACAGGGTTACTAGGAAACCCTAACTGGGATTTACAAAAAACGGGACTGGAGGAGAATTAGTATGAGCTAAGGAGCAACTTACGTGACTTAGAGAACGAGGCTGAGCTACTTTGAAGATGGCGGGGATCCAAACCCTATCAGAGGTTTTGTGGAGAGAAAATTAGAGAGTTAGGACACTGATTTTTCAGAGTGAGCTACAAATGAGGGACATTGGCTGCTTTAGGGGTCTTGGCATCTTATGGGTCAACCTTTAGACCCAACAATGTGGCAGCCCTTAAACATTAGGGTACTAAAAATAGAAGTGGGTCTTACAGTAGCTAATTCATAAACTAACTCTTTTGATAACCAAAACCTTGGTAATAAATTTTAGAAACTAATTATATTTTTTTATTCATAATAGTGATTATTTTAGTAACAAACAATTTTTTATTTTGTAAATTAATATGTAAATTGGTCATTATAGTGACCAATATTTTTTTATCACTAAAATTAGTTGTTAATGGAGAATTTTTTTTGTAGTGGTATGCTTTGATGTATAAAACAAGCTATAGAATTAACATATTATCCTAAGCAAATTTGAGCCCACATTGGTTCATCAAATAATATTAGATAAATAAAATTATTGGATTACAATTTTGTGAAAATTCAACTAAACAAGTTATGTTTTAGTATTTATAAACATTTAAGTATATTTTAAACTTTAAATTCTATATTTAGTATGGTATTTTTTATATTAATAATAAATTACAAAAAAAAATCTCATAAGATACGTGAACCTGGATGAGGATTAATTTGAAGGACTGATATGAAAAACGTAGACATAAAAATAAAATAACTTAAAAAAGTAATGAGAGGATAGATATATAGAAAAATAGAAAGAAAATGATTTGTGTAAATTTACGCATTAAACGGTGAATGTTAGAGATTGTGAGGTTGTGAATGATTTTTGACAAGGTATTGGGAGAGTTTCCTTCATGAAACACAATCACCATTGTTAACCCCACAAAACCACAAATGCTAAAAAAGAATAAAATTTTTTGAAAAAATTTTGTAGTATTTGGCTTTAGAACTTGCCCATTGAACCTTGGTTGGATCCCCTTTGAATTCTTCGTTGAAGATTAATTTCTTGGGTTTGCCATATCATTTCAAAGGGGTCCAACTCCTGGTTAGGAATCATTATCATTGTTTTTGTATTAATTTTTTTCCAAGAACACTTCTGATTTTTGGGATGTGGAGAGATCCTGGAGCTCCCGCTGATTCGTTTTATGAAACTCGTCCAGAATGCACTGATGTTCCAAAGTCTAAATTTAGGATCAAGGTATATATATATCTTCTTTTCTCTTTCATTTCATCGTTCAAACAAATTTATGTTACTCTTATCTAACCAATGTTTTCAATAACTGTGTCAATGCATTTGTTATTTAAGAATGTTTTTTACTTTTTCTGTTGATTCTAATCCTTTGAGCCATTATTTGTATTATTATATTATAAAAATTATACGCTTTTACTTAAGAAGTAATTAATGAATTTATTTTGCATTAACATCATGTGTTTTTAATTAAGCTTCTTGTAATGTGATTCAGGCTGGCAAAACATTAAGTGCAAGAAAATGGCATGCTGCATTTTCTCCAGAAGGCTATCTAGATATAGGCAAGACTTTAAGTCGAATCCACCGAGGGGTAATTCAAATTTTTTTTCTTTCACATTTTCTTTTATTGTGTTTAGGGTTCAATGATTTAAAATCACTTTCATACTTTTCTTTTTAATCAAGGGATTTAAAATGTAATTTGTTTATATATATACAACTTAATATATGTAATAAGGAATCTCAAAAACATAACATTATTAAATTTTAAAACCAGGGAATCCATCCATCAATTAGGGGAGAAGTTTGGGAATTTCTACTTGGTTGCTATGATCCCAAGAGTACATTTCAGGAAAGAGATGAAATAAGACAGCGTCGAAGGTAAACATTCTCAGTTTCAAGATACCTTTTTAGTTACAAAATTTACATGAACCATGCAAAGCATTTTAACTGTCTTTACCACTTAAAAGTAAAATGGATTAATGATTATAACAAGAATATATACTCCCACCTCCACTATGTATAAACAAGAATTATTCTACAATTTAAGAATTTTTTTTTCTGAATTTAGTGGTTGTTTAACTTTTATAATTATGTTTGCAGGGATCTTTATAATACATGGAAAGAAGAATGTCGTATATTGTTTCCTCTTGTAGGAAGTGGTAGATTTATCACAGCACCTGCAGTTGCTGAAGATGGTACACCATGTTTAGATCCAATGGTTTTGTTAGAAAATAATCCAGAGAATGGACCAGTTGTTCTTCAAGATGTTACTCCTCCATCTTACTTAGAAAAGATTACAGACAAGAGAATAATTCAATGGATGTTAACACTCCATCAAATAGGTTTGTGAATTTTTTTGTTTTTTGTTTTTCAATTAATGGATTGCATTATGCTGGTACGATTACGATGAAAATGATCCTAATTCTTGCACAAACACATGTTTCAGGTCTTGATGTTGTTCGCACTGACAGAACATTAGTATTTTATGAAAAGAAGGAAAACTTGTCAAAACTATGGGACATTCTCTCTGTTTATGCTAAAATTGATTCAGATGTTGGCTATGGTCAAGGTGAGTTTTTAAATTTTAATCTTAAATACTTCGTATTACCACATTTGGATTTTGACCAACATAGAATACATCATTACTTTTTTAGATCTTATTTGCCTTAACATAAAGGATAATTCCATGTAACTTTAACACCCACAACCTTAATAAACAAAGACATATGAACAAACCATCACTTTAATATTAGTGTTGGTAATAAGCACCTCGTTTTTTTTTTTTCTGATAAAAAAATACCTTGGTTTATTTGACTACAATGTTTTGAAATAACATAAAAAGTATCGGGTGATTATGGATTAATTTTTTTAAAACTCAATTTAGATTCAATCCAGATCAAATAAAATAGACTGAATTTAAAATATAGATCAATTTTAACTAGATCACATTGATTTGAATTTTTTTCAATCCAATTAAAATTGGATTAAATTTAGATTAAATCCACTTTGTAAATTAGATTAACTCTACGCGAGATTAACTCAACTCAATTTGATATGGTCTCAATCTTATGTAGGCACAATGTATTGGCGTAACATAAACTCAACTTGACTTAATCTGATCTAGTATAATCCATTTCAATCCAACTTGAGCTCGACTCAATATGAATTTGGCCTAATCTAATCTTGAATGAGCTCAACCCAACCTATACCTAAGACAATTTGGCTAAACGTGGAGCTAGGCTGATCAATTTGACGTGAGATAAACTCATTTTAACTTAACATATCCTAACTTAATGTGGACCTGATATCTTGGCCACACAAGCCCAACTCAACATGGTCATATTTAGCCTAATTCATATTGGTTTCACCTAGTCCAAACTTAACTTGAATTTGGTCGAACTTAACTTGACATAGGTCTGAGCCAAGCCCAACAAGGAACTGTGGCGACTTAACTCAATGTCGGCTCAACCTAAATATAGTTAAATGTATTGAACTTAAAATCAAAAAAATATGAATTTGAATTTGAGACAAATCTATTTAAATAGATTCAAAGAAATATGATTTTAGATAATTTATTTAAAAAATTGATTTTTTTTCACTCTTAAAAAATACTTGTATTTCATAATAACCCTTATTCACTTTGAACTTAGCCGGTAGTTATTATAAATCCTTTAGTTTTGTATTTTCTCATTCAACTTAATATAGAGAAAAATAGTCATTAACCTTCACCTTATTGCTTACAATTTTAGTTCTTAGTTTAGACAAAGTATAAATACCTTGACGAAATGAGGACCTTATTATTGATTCATAAATAAAGTTTGAACACAAGTTATAGTGTGTTTGTATATTATTCACTTTTTGAGTTAAAGATTCTTGCTTGAAAACTTCCCAAAGATGTAATTTATTTTTTAGTTTACAACTATCATAGGTTTTTAGCATAGTTGAAATAATAGCCAAATCGGTGTCCGGCCAAATGATGTAAGACCTAAATCACAACTAGAAAGAGATGTTTTAGTGAGGTATGTTTTTACTTAGATGAGAGTGTTATATGTTTTTACTTTAAATTAGTGTTTGCCCTTCAAATCATAGTAGTCTCTTTTCTTTATAGAAAACAATAAAAAAAATATATTCTTTTTTGTTTATGGGTATACTCTCAACCAAATCTGACTCATAGAAAGGGAAAAAAAGTAGGCGATAAGATTTTAGCGAAAAAAAAGGTGTGAAAATAAATTCTTAATAATTTAAAGTATAGTGTTCATTGTAATGTACAAAACAAAGGTTTGTTTGATTTGAGAGATGTCTTTTTCTTCTTATTTTTATAGATAACTAAAACATTCCTTAGTTTATTTATTTAATAATAGTATAGATGAAAAAAGATAAAAAAAATATAATTATTCTTGAAACCAAAAGAAGCTCTAAATGTAACACCATAGCTCAATTAATGTAATTTTTACTTTTTGGTTACAATTTTTTGCAGGAATGAGTGACCTGTGCTCTCCTATGATAATACTTCTTAATGATGAAGCTGATGCTTTTTGGTGCTTTGAACGTTTGATGCGTAGATTGGTAAACTCTAATCCTATTTATTACAAAACTGATTAATTTAATGCCCTCTATTACATGTTGCAAAATAAATTGACTAACCAAGATTTGGATATTTAGAATCATATATATGAAATTAGAATAGGTTTAAAGAATAATGAAGTACTAAGATTCCATGTGATAAGTTAAACATTAATTAAGGTACAATTATAATTATATTCAACAATGTATTTATTTCTTACAATCGACACTGTTCATTTTCTTAAGCGAGGAAACTTTAGATGCACTGCTAACTCTGTTGGGGTCGAGACACAATTAAGTAATTTGGCAACAATCACTCAAGTAATTGATCCAAAACTTCATCAACATATAGGTATTTTCCTTCTTTCTATTTTTATTTATGGAGCACAAAATCTAATCATATAAACAATGTAAATATATATTAAATTGGATATTTTGTAAATATCTTGTTTCCACAACATTCACCAAAGTAACATTTATTTTTTTATAAATTGGAGTACAGAACAAATTGGTGGAGGTGACTATCTATTTGCTTTTCGGATGATAATGGTTTTATTTCGACGAGAATTCTCCTTCTGTGACTCACTGTACCTTTGGGAGGTTTGTTTTTTTTTTTTTTTTTTTTTATTTATAATTTTCATTAGAAAATGATAACCCTATAACAAGAGCAAGATCCTAACCATGTGATAAAAATATTTAAGATTCTGAATTGTTTTATATAAAATAAACAATGATTGTTTTTTTTGAATGACACAGATGATGTGGGCTCTGGAATACGATCCTGACTTGTTCTGGTTGTACGAGGAGGCTGATGACAAATCTGAGGACTATAAAGGAAGAATGAAGTCATTACGTCATTATGGAAAATATGAGAGAGAAAATATGAAAAATGGGGCAAAGAGTGGAGAAGATCCTCCATTCCCCATATCTGTTTTTCTTGTTGCTAGTGTCTTGAAGGAAAAAAGTGCAATATTACTCCAACAAGCTAAAGGTTTGGATGATGTTGTCAAGGTAAAAACTTCTTTACCTTAACATTAAATTTAATTTTCATAAATATAGTTACTAATTTCTCTTTTACTTCCTAATTTATTTTCTCAGATATTGAATGATACCAATGGAAATCTTGATGCCAAGAAAGCTTGTATGGCTGCACTAAAACTTCACAAGAAGTATTTGAAAAAGGTATTGTAAAACTTTTCTTTTTTATATCTTCCACAGTTTATCCTGTGTTTACATTTTCATGTTTTCATCTAATATAATACTATTTGAAAACAATTTGCATTAAGAAAATTTATTAACACATTGATCTATTCCTTAACTTAGCTACATGAATATATAACAGTATGAAGTTCTCAATTGGAACTAAATTATTTGTAATTGAAGTGATAAGATACACAACATACCTTATGTGTTTTTTCAATTTTGTCATGCTTAAAGTTAAACCTATTATTTTTGTTTTCTAACATGTTCTTAATGTATCACTGATATATA
>Ga0214542_1004117_pt1 | contig 29063 bp, 18 predicted proteins | sample CNSS1metaG_FD_160096 | JGI IMG/M metagenome (GOLD analysis project Ga0214542, IMG submission 160096) | Root nodule microbial communities from cowpea collected in UCLA plant growth center, Los Angeles, California, USA - CNSS1 | ecosystem: Host-associated > Plants > Roots > Nodule | place: USA...
ATTGTTTTTTTTATTTATATATATATATATATATATATTTATATATATATATATAAATATATATATATATATATATATATATATTTTTTTTTTAATTGTGATTTTTTTTTTTTACGGTGGAGAAGGAGACCATTAGGATGTAAGTGGGTTGGAATCCTTATAGTGTGTTTTTCATGTTGATATTTGTGGTTTTAAGAGATGAAAAGAAATTACATAAAGCATGTTGGTCTTAAAGCTAATGGTAGTAATTTGATGGTTATGAATTTTGGCACATGGGTATTGGAAATATTTTTCTTAACTTCTGTTAAAGAAAAATTAGAGGAATGATGCATAGGAGAAATTGTTTTTTAATGGTTTATGGTATTGAGTTTGAGCTGGAAATTGTTTGGGGTTAATTTTTAATCAATTCGGATGAAAGGTTTATGAAGTGAATATGGTTTTGGTGTGTGCAATTTACCTTGGATATTTTTGGGTGTAGAAAAGGTTCAGTGGTAATAAGAATTCACGAGGTTGTGTCATGATTGATTGAGATAATTTGTGCTTAAGGTGTATTTTAATTCCTTTAGTTAAGTAAAGATGTTAGTACATGATTGGTAAATTTTGTGCATGTTTTGGATGCTTGGTATGTGTGAAATAAGAGCCTTGTTCATGAAAAAAAAAACTTTGTTTTTCATATTTTTTAGCCACAAGGGTTGTCGGGTGTTGGCTTCCTTTCGCTAGGTTCTGAGTCTCAAGTTTTTGGGCTGCAGGGCACTTATCGAGCGGTGGGTCTCAGGTTTTTTTGGCGCTGGGCACCATGTTCTGGGCGTCAGGCGCCACTATTTTTTCTAGTATGCATAGGTTTCTTAAAACTAATTTTTCTAGTTCGTTAACTGTTTGCTTGAGATAGAATTTCAATAGTTGGTCCATAACATAGTGTTCTTTAGTTTTAATGGTGCGATCTTAGTTTGGATATATGTAGTTGGAGATATATGTTATGCATGATTGTTAATTTTTCATGGTTGTATTGTGTTAGTATTTTGTTGTGATAAATTGTGATAGACTATGTTTGCAGTATATTGGATGTTGGGCATGATGAATAATGTATATTAAATATAATGATGAGGATTGTATGATGTCAATGTGTTGTGATACATGTGATGATGAATCCTTGATGTGTTTGTGTGTTTATTGATCATGAATGTGGATAATCATGTGATTGTTGATTGATGTGTGATCCAGATGAGATAGTGTATACTTGGATATAAATGTATTGAAAGATATCTCTGGTGTAAATTGTACTGGATGTGCACTTCATTGGGGCTCTTGATAAGAGTAATGGAAAGTTGTGCACTTCGTCAAGGCTCGATAATAGTAATGGAAGATTGCATATCTCGTCGAGCTCTTGATATGAGTAATGAGAAGTTGTATACTTTGTCGGGACTCGTTGTGAGAGTAATGGGAAGGAACATCTTTGGTAAATTGCGTATGAGAATTGGTTGAGTGGTTAATTATGAGATAATGTCATTCTGTTTAATATTACTTGGTGGTAATATGTTGATGCGTACATGTTATGGCTTTGAGAACATGTGATAGTTGATAACTCAGATGAGTTATGATATATTGTGGTAATGCTAGGTGAGTTGTATGTTGATGTAAATTATTATGTGATATGTTACATGGTTAACTCACCCTTGCATGTTTGTGGTTGTGGTTTCCACTTGTGATGACCATATAACTTGTGTTATACGGGAGTAGATGTTGATGCAGATACAATTGGAGAAACCTAACTGTGAGGAGCTCGTGGGGATGCTTTTAGGAGCTTTTCTTTTTCATTTGAAAATATTTAGAATAAAATGTAATAGTTAGTTGTTTTGAGTTTTGGACTTGAAAGACCTTGTCTTAAGTTTCGTTTTGATGATTTAAACCAATTAGTGGTTGAGCGATGTTTATTTCTGGAAAATAAAACTTATTTCAGTCAAACTTGTGGTAGGTGTTATTTTGAGATAAAATAATTGTGGAAATTCCTATTTAATAGGATGGTATTAGTGATTGTATTTTGAAGTTTGAAAGAAAATTTTTACATGTGGCATCTCGAAAGGGGTATTACATCATAACCTTTGTACACAAAACAAATCAGAAACATCAACATGTAAAGGTAGATTACCAGCAACATTTAAAATGTGTTGCCTATAAACTAGCCACATTAGAAAAGTGTTCTCTAAAGGATAGATAAGTGGTATGACCTTTATAAATAATAAGCAACATTTAAAATGTGTGGCTTATTCTAAGACTATAAGGCAACAATTTTGTAAATTGTGTGGCCTATAGTACAAAAATTGTTGCCTATAACCTAAGTGCACAACCATATCCTCCATGCCTATAAAATTGTTGCCAAAGTGTTGCCTAAAGTTTAGGCCACACTTTTTTAACTTCATACAACACTTTTTACTTGTTGTTTAAAGTAAAAAAAATGGTGTAGTGATATAACCACTAAGTAATATCAACAAACAATATGTCATTCTCTCATAACTAACCACCACCTTGCTTGAGCACCAACGCCTCTTGGAAAAGACCTTTCCCCCTACTTTCATAGACTTACAAGCTAAACTCCTCTACCCAACTCCCCAAAGCCCTCTAGGTAGGAGCATTATTGTTAAGTTCATGTCAAAGCCTTACGGTGGAAACAAACCTTTTATACTCGGCTCACCAAAGTTCTCTGGGTAGGAGCACTATTTTTAAGCTCATGCCAAAGCTTTACGGTGGAAACAAACCTCTTACACCTAGGTCACCAAGCCCTTTGGGTAAAAGAACAACTTGGCTTTGCAGTTACAAGAGAATACATACACCACCACACATACATACACACATGTATATCATACCTCATCATCATAGAATTGACCATACATTGTCCACATATCATATGTGCTCATCATACAATAATATCACAAGATCATACCATACATATCTCACCATCACAAAACCTCTAAACAAAAAATAACAACAACATTTTATTTGGTAAACAACACAACATCTCATTTTGTAAACAACAACAACATTTTTATTGAAAAACAACAACAACAATTTAATTTAAAAATAACAACATTTTAATTGAAAAATAGCAACAACAATTTAATTTAAAAAGAACAACATTTTAATTGAAAAACAACAACAACAATAATTTAATTTAAAAACAACAACATTTTAATTGAAAAACAACAATATCAATTTAATTTAAAAACAACAATAGGATTTTAATTCAGAAACAACAACATCATTCTATTTTACAAACAACAACAACATTGTAATTGAAAAATAGCAATAACATTTTATTTTAAAAATAGGAACAATATTCAACCTACATCTGAAACCCCACACGTGCTCACTTAAACTCGTGTATTCCAAACCAACTTCATGAAATTCACATTCCATAACATCAATCACACAATCAAAACTAAATTTTGCTAGCAATGTCACAGAATGAAAGTTACAAGCAACGTCATAGAATGAAAGCTACAAACAATGTCATAGAATGAAAACTAGTTAAAATTTTGTTCTGGTAGCCTTGAAATTTTCTTACTATTTTGCTTATAACATTTTCCAAAAATCTCCATATGATTTGATCTTTTTTCCTTAGATTCTAGACTCAATTATCTTTAATTCGGTTAGTAGAACATAATATGTGGACTTCTATAGAAGTTGTAGTTTAATTTAAAAAATTTCAAACAGATTTGCAAATCAATGCCAACGTCACACACAAACATCTGTTACGATTTTACTCTTAATGTTTTCTACATATGTTCAATTGATTTGATTATTTTTGGGTTGAAAACTAGACTTCAATATCTTTAATTTGACTACTAATACATTATTTTTGGAGCCCTAGGTTGTTTGCAACTTATATTCAAAAAACAAAATGATTCTAGCGTCCACAACAACTTACTACTCTTGTGTATTCTCACTATTTTATTTATTACTTTTTGCACAAATATCCAAATGATTTGATTCTTTTTGGGTTGTAAACTAGACTTCAAGAGCTTTAATTTGAATACACATACGTATTTTTTAAAGGTCTGAGTAAGGAGCGGTTTATGTTTCAAGATGACACAAAAATTTACAAAACTAGAGACAAAAAAAATTAGTTCAATTAAAGCTTGAGGTAACAATGCATTCACAAAAACATTTATATACATCAGGCTTCCACAAAATAACAACAACTGTTAGGCCTCCAAACTCATACATGATCAACCAAACCTTTAACCCAATCATAGAAACATCAATTGTCAAAATCGAGATGCAACATCATATGATACTACAATGACAACGATAGAAAAACGAAAATTGTTTTCCAATTTGTAAAAGACACATATCATACCTCCAACACCACCACAGAAGAAGAATTTTTACACAACCAAAGAGATATCAATACAAACTTGTAACAACCATTTAAAAACTCAATAACAGCCAAAGTTAGCTCCTCTTTACGCGAGTCCTTGATCAAAAGCCCTTTTTTCCCAAAAAGTTATCATTTTTTGTTTTCTCTCCTTTTATTGTTTTATTCTTAACATTAGGACTTTCCTCTTGACATGGTTGTGGTGAATGTGATCAATTTTTGAATATTTATTTGATCTATCAAATATCTTGTAAATTATTTAGTACATTATTTCCGTATTATTTTCATATTATTTAATGAAACTATTCTCACCTTAAACATAACAACATCTTATATTAAAGACAAAAAATTCGAAAACTAAAAACAAAAACACGAATGACAAAAGATGATGGTGGGATATTTATCTTTTAACTTCCATATTTTATAAATAATCAAAAATAAATTATAAATAATTCAAATATGTTTTGAGATAATTGTTTATTATATTTATTTTATTGGAGAATGGTTGTTTACATTAAATGTTTTGAGATATTTGTTAAACTTATTTGCTTGATGGGTTATGCCAATGTCAGAAACTTCATGAAACGAGCGTTACAGCGTGGAGGAATTAGGTTTGGCATGGAGACAGGAATTATTATAATTAAAATGTATTGAGAAAATCCCATTTATCTTTTTTGTGTGGACATACATTTTTCTGGTTTTGACAAGGTTGCCTACATATAGATTATACGCGCAAATTAAAAAAAAAAAAAACATATAGTCTATATCATTGATTTGTTCATAAGTTATTGTACAAACATTTGTTAAATATATAATATATTTACTATAAATAAAACACAATTTCATAATAATTTTTGCATGATAGTGATAATAATATAATACTGTGAATGTATGTCCTTAGGACCACAATCATACAATTACAGCCTAAACAATAAAGAGCTAAAATGAAAATTGTGTTTCCAAAGTAACAGTTGCGTCTCTGCCATACACGACCTCATTGATCGAAAATGGACCACCATCTTTGAAAGTGCTATAAGCCGAATGGATAAAGTGACCAAAATTTCACTATAATAAATAAAAGTGCACATTAATTAGTATAATTTACATAAAATTTTAAAATTGTGAATACTATTAACATTGACTTTGAAACTTGACTTTAAATAGTATTAATTATACTTTTTAAATTGAATTTTAATTAAAGCATAATAAAAAAATCAACGTTAAATGAAATCTATTTTTAATATAAATTTAATTTGTATTGAAGTGACTCACATTGATGATAATAATTTATAAAAAAAAATAGTTTTACATAAATCTCTCCATCATTAACAAAAATAATAAAATAGAACTTTTTTTTTGTTCAGACTGAAATAGATGATTGTGGAGGAAGAGAGTGAATATAGAGGAAGATGAGTGCCATGAGTGTAGGTGATGAAAATGAATGTACACGAAAGAGATATGAGTGTAAAATTATAAAAAAAGTGAGAGAGAAAAAATGGGTTGACATTAATCTTATTTATTTTGAATATTTATTTTAGTTAATAAACCAACACTAACATTAATACTAACATAAATATAAATATTTATAGTTATTAAAAAGAGTTAATCACTACGTAAACCTTGGCTCCTCCTCCCCTTGAAAAGCTTGCTTTCAATACTAAAAAACAATAATGACTTGCAAAAGAACATACTGTTAAAATATTCTAGAGGACAAAAAATTTACCTTTTCTCTTGTGTTTTTGACAACATTAATTGAATCAAATAATTAAGAACAAAATTTCAGCAGACTGTGAACACAAAGAATTAGCTCATGTTTCTCTGCCTGCAGTAATTTAAATGATGCAAGACAATTCAATTGAAGTAGGTAAAGCACTTAGGTCTTATTTTTTTCTTATATTAATATTCTAAATTAATTATAAAATTATATTTAAAAAAAAAACTTCAAAATTTTTTGAGTACTAATATATCTTTATTAAATTAATTATAAATTTATATTTGAGAATAAAATTTAATTAATTATTATCATTGTAGTGTATGGTTATTGGTATTAAAAATTATATTTAATGAATTAAATTTTTTGTTTAGGTAAAAGAGAATGATTAATTATTTTTATCTACTGCAAGAAAATCTCTTAATAGTGACCAATTTTAGAGACAACAAAAATTAGTCATTATGGTAACAAATTTTATATCAATTTATAAACTAAAAATTAATAGTAACTAAAATAGTTTTTAAATTGGTCTTAAATTGGTCACTAACATTAATTACCAAGGTTTTAGCTACCAAAAAAATTAATTTCTAAATTTACCTTATTAGTAATTGTGACATCCCATTTAAATAGAATAATTCTACTAAATTAAAACATCACATAGTAATAAGAAGAGCAGAGCTTTCAGATGAACACATAACCCAAAAATGCACTTTTACAGTCATCCATAAAGGTACTTGAATGTACTAAGGCATACCAAACATAATGCCATGAACCAAACATAAAAGTTGACAGTAAAACAGTTTGCAAGAGGGGTTGCTACTAGAACAACTATTACAAAAAGGCCCCATGGCCGTGAAACTGCTCCTAAGAGCCATCAATAACAGGATACTCTAAGCTGCACCGCTGCTACCACCAGATCCACCTTGAACATTTCTCTCATTTGCTCCCACCAAAAGGTGATTATCGCAGAAGAAAATAAGACAAGCACAAACACGAAATGAAAGGGTAAGCTAGTGTAAAATCATTTGAACATATTGTAGTAATCAAGTACTTAAAACAATTCCAAGAAAACAACACATTAGGCACACTGAATCATGTTATGGCAAGCAAGCAGGACACTATGACTCAATTATCCGGATAAATATAATAAGATCGGATTCACTGGACGTTTGCACTTGTGGTGGCCTCTACTGCTCTGCAGAGCCATTGCTAATGGGGTTCACCCTACCACACACAAGGTTAGCCTTCAAGCATCTAAGGCCATTATCTTGCAAAAGACTAGGGCCTCTCGCTACTCTCACCACATGGATCAGTTTACTCTACATGAGACTCACTGATCCTTCATAGTTTCGGGATGCGATCCTTACTTGAATCCTTACCTTAATTATATACACTACACACCACCATGAGATCTCCCCACGAGATTCATGGAATTACGCCTATCTCACACCAATTTCATGTTCCTCATACCATAACCACCACTTTCATTTCAAACATCAAATTCTCATGCCAACACCACCAACTAACAGTTTCATGCCATAATCACTTCCAGCATACCAATTCCAGTTCACATAACTCATACAACCCATGCAAATCCACATAAATCATGTATGTTTGAGATAAGTATCCACGCATAACGTAAACAACAACACAAAGCCTGAACATCCATTGTTCTCGCTTAGGCTAGAAGCCCTCGCCTAAGCGACAACAACTGTCTCGCTTGAGCTAGGCATTCTCGCCTAGGTGAGGCTTCTAACAGTGGCACTCTGCGAGCCCTCGCTTGGACGAGACCAGCTCGCCTGGACGAGATCACCACTCGCCCAAAACTAAAATCCTTCGCCTGGACGAGGATGCGAGCAGAGCATATTGGCTTTCCTCGAGCGCTCGCTTGGGCGAGCCATTCTTGCCTGACCGAGGCAATGCGTCGCCCAAAATAAGATTTGGTCGCCTAAGCGAGATGCTCGAGCAACACCAGGGCGAGCTTCTGCTATTCTCGCCTAGGCGAGACGAGCTCGCTTGGGAGAGAATACCAGCTCTCTCCCACTATTTCACGCATGCAGCACCCAACACAGCCAAGTACAATCCATACAGTTCACTCAAAATAGATACAAGCATTTTTAAATCACTTTATGCATACAACAGAAGCAGAAACATACCACATACTTCAAGACACAAAAAAAGAGACCCAACTTCCCTTACCTTAAGTTAAGCTGAGCTTTAAAGAAGACGAACCACGAAGTGAGAGGACAGGAGCAGCTTTAAGAAGCTGGAAACATTACAGTTAAAATAGAAGATGAAGTTAGGGTTGGAACCCTCACGAGACTAAGCTTTTAGAAAATAAAATAAACCAAACGTGAGCTCGAAATGTCGATCTCCACTTACTAGGAACTAGTTTCGATTCACTGTGAGGGGAACCTGGACTTGCCCTACCAAAGCTTCTACTTCAGCACAGAGTGAGAGGGAAGAGAGAAAGTTTCTGAAAAGAGACACAATGAGAGTGAGTGAAATGGGAGGGGTATTGGGGGTCCCTTACTAGGTTGGCCTTGGACCTACGAAAAGGCCAGACCCAACAAATTATAAGCTGGAAAAAAGGGGCTTACAGTAACCAATTTATTTACAAATTTAGAGATCAATATTTTTAGTGACCAATTTAGATAAAAATTTTGATATCAATGTGATAGTCACGATAACTTTGAGCGGCGCATGCACTTAAATGAAGCTTCTCTATTATCATGGAATATATTTTAGGTGGGGTAGGAATGATTTGTCAAAATTCAGTGAAAAAGAATTTTATATATATATATATATATATATATATATATATATATATATATATATATATATATATTTATTGTAATGTGTAGAAAATTGAAAGGCGTAAAGATATTTTTGACAACTCTACAAATTTATAATACATTTTTTATAATTAAAAAAATTCATGGATTGAATTTTTAATTATTCATTTCAAATTCATTTTTTTTTCAAATAATTGGATCAAATTTTGGATACAAATCTTTTTTTTTTCAAAATTAGTTTGGATTTTTTTTTAAATCTAGATCTAAATATTTAAATCTATATCCAAATATTTGGATTAAGTTCAAAATCTAAAATTATTTTTTATAAAGAAAATTAAATTGAATTTTCTAAAGGTTATGTTGTCGCGAGGTTGACACAATCGAATTTGGTAGAATTTTGACCAAGGTCGACTTGGTAAAATTTCGATAAGACCGACTTGGTCAAATTTCGACAAGAACTGATGTGGCCAAATTATGGTTGTGGCCGATTCGATCAACTTTCAGACGTGGTTGTGGTTAACTCGACCAAATTTTGGTCAGATCAACTCGACCGAATTTTAGACATCGCCGACTCGGCAGAATACATCCAAATTTTGGTCAAGGTCAACTTAGTCGAATACGTCTGAATTTCAGCCGAGGTTGATATGACCAAATACGACCAAATTTCAATCATGACCGGCTCGGTTGAATTTGGCTGAATACGATCAAATTTCGTCTAGGAATTTGACATAGGGCCAACTCCACAGAATACAACCAAATTATAGTCACTACCGTCTCGGCTGAATACGGCTAAATTTCAATGGGTTGACTCTACCAAATACAACCATATTTCATTCAAGGACGACTCAAAATTCAGCCAAATTTTGATTGAAACCGACTCGGCAGAATACGATAAAATTATGGTCACAACCCTCTCGACTAAATACAGACAAATTTCAATAAAGGTTGACTCTACCGAATGCGACCAAATTTTAGTCGGGACCGAATCGATCGTATTCAATCACATTTTGGTTGGGGCCAACGCAGCTGAATATGCCAAATTTTTCGAATTCAACTATATTTTGATCGTAGTCGACTTAGTTGAATTTCAACCTGAACTGATTCGGCCAAATTTCAATTAGCGCTGACCCGTCTCAACATTTGGCCTAGACCACTTTGTCTCGACCTTTGGTCTAGGCTAGTCCATCCCGACCTTTGGGCCAACCCAACTAAAAATTTAGTTTGAAAATTTAGATTGAATTTCTTTGATTTTTCATATTTGAAAGGTATAATTACTGATTTGGTTTGTTCAATTTACTACCCCAATTATCTAAAAGGATTCAATTTGGTCCTCTCCGTTAAGGTAGAGTTAACACCGTGTTTGTACAAAACACGTGTCAAGCCGTTAAATTTTTAATTTTATTTTAGTTTTTTTTAATTTTTTAATTTTTGGTAAAATTTTATAAACTACCATGTGTCAGTTTACCATCGTGCTAGGTGGAAGCTTACAATCATGACACGTGACAGTGGTAATAGTTGTTTTCATTTTAGTCTTGTATTTATATTTTTGGTTCAATTTAGTACTCCAATTCTTTAAAACAATCCAATTTTGTCCTCTCCAAATTAGTAAATAAGCTTAATTACAACTTATATATACATGTTACAATAACTTTTTTTAATATATACATCAAATCATTTCATCTAAATACTTATATTATTTTATTTCTAACATTTTTTACCTTTGTAATTTTTTACACCTGAAATTTTTTATACTTGTAAAAAATAAAATAATTTGAATATTTAGGTGTAGTGATTTGATGTATAAATTCAAAACAATTATTTTAACATGTATATATAAGTTATAATTAAACTTATTTACTAATTTGGTCTTAAATTGGAAAGGACAAAATTGGATCGTTTTAAAGAATTGGGTACTAAATTGAACAAAAAATTTAAATAGAGGACTAAATTGAAAATAACTATTACTACTGCCATGTGTCATGATTATAAGCTGCCACGTGGCAATTTTAAAGTTTTTTGAAAAAAAATATTAAAAATTCAACGGCTTGACACGTGTCCTGTACGGACACGGTGTTAACTTCAACTTAACGGAGATGACCAATTTGAATCATTTTTAATAATTGGGGTACTAAATTGAATAAACCAAAAGTGTGGAGACCAAATTGAACTTAACCAAAAAATTAGGGTACCAATCAGTAATTAAAATCTAGATTAAAAAATGGATAACTAATCCCAAAAGTATGAGAAATGTAGATTAAACTGAAATCCAGACAAATTGAACAAAATAGATTTTAAATGGATTAATTTTTTTATAAAATGGATCTTAAATTTATTGGATTGAAGCAAAAGTGAATTCAATAAAAAAAATTAGATTTTTTATAAAAAAAAGTCTTCTTTTTAATGATTATGTTACTTTTAAAAGAAAGTTTTCAACTGGTTTTATGGTTCTTAAAATATTATTAACTTCAAATATAAAAGGTAATAATATCTTAACAACCTAACAAATTTATACAATCACTTAGACACCCATTATTTTGTCTTTTATAATTAAAAAAAGTTTATTTTCTTAATGGTCATATTATCCTTAAAAGCATTTCTTTTTTTAAATGGTTGTATGATTCTGAAAAGACCAGTTTCCAACAATGGGTAATGATATCTTGATAGATCAATAAATTGATACAATCAATAAATTGTAAATAAATTCATACCATAAATAAGCATCGATACAATCAATAAATTAAGACTCATTATTTTTTCATTCTTTTTCTCTTTTCCTTTGTAATAAAAGTTTGTTTTCTTAATGATTGCATTATTTTTAAAAGCAAGTTATTAAATGGTTGTTTGGTTGTTAAAAGATTTTCTTCTAACTCGAAACAGGTATAAAAAAAAAAAATATCAGTAAAAGCAATTATATTAAATAGGGATAATAGAGTTGTTTAATCTCATATGCAAAGAAAAATATATATTCAATAAAATAAAAACTTGTTTCTTAGTAATTCCCTCAAATAAGCTCAAAATAGATAGTGTGTTTATTAACTCATCAATCATCTCCAACCATAAAAGGCCCTGGATTCATTCAGGAGAAGAGCTATACTATGCTTTTCTCCATCACAGCCTCTCTTTTTTTTTTAATACTACCCACCCACACACAAAAAAGAAAAAAAAAACAGCCCTCCCATAGCATACAGAACATTAATATGACCTATAGCGAACACTCACCCACATAAACCCTATTGATTAGATTAATCTATAGATATCAAAAAAGCAGGTACATTATAATTATGATTTTATAATAAAAAAGTCATCATGGTGATTATTATTACAAACAAGTAAAAAACCTTCAATCCTTAATCCATGCAATTGTGGGTAATAAACACTAGACAAAATATAATTGAAGATAAATTCCAACATGCCTATAACCGTTTTTTATAATGTAACTAAACGAGCAAAACATATACCAATCATCCAGATACATTTCCGTACTATTTTTTTTATCATAAGCAAAAGTATATTATATATATATATATATATATATATATATATATATATATATTTATATATATATATTTATATTTTTTTTTAATTAAAAAAAAAAATATAAAAAAAATTATTTATAAAAAAAAAAAAATAAAATAAAAAAAAATAAATATATAAATAAAAATATAAATAATATATATATATATATATATATATATTATTCGAACCCGCATACAATCCTATGTATACACAATAATTTTATATAAAAAAATAGGATATTAATGATAAGCTTAAATACCTCTTTGGTCCTCATTTTCACATAATTTATTACAGTTGGTCCTCATTTTTTTGAAATGTTTAAAATTGTCATCATTTTTGTAATTTGTGTTTAATTTGGTCCTTTTATATGACACCGTTTAAATGAATAATGGAACACTGTACATGTGACACTGTTTACATTATGTCTACCATTTTTTAGTTATGTGAATTGTTTGTGAACAATGAGGTGGATAAATGAGTTTTATAATTAGGAATTTGGGAAAAACACCATAATTAGGAGTAGAAGAGGAACACATTCTCTTCATAGTTGCTGCTTCAGCATGTTGGTGACAACTTGAATGTTCGATCAAGTGATGGTGCTAACTCCTCAGAAAATGTAGAGGATGTATTTGAATGTAGAGAAAGATGAAGACATTGATTAATATGGAAGGAAAATTTTCGACCATGTATTTGGGTATAACATTGAATTAGCCTTGTCTATTGAAGAGACATGGAAAAATTCGTAATAGACCAAAGCCTATATGCAGTAAAGATGTTCTCTATTGTGTCCATGTTAATCTGCAAGATTGTTAACAATTTTAGAGACTCTGGAATACCAAATGGAAAAGATGAAGAGATTGTTGGAATTTGGCATAGGAGAGAAGCCTACAATGAAGTTTTTATTGGGAGAGAGAAGGGTTCTGTTTTGAGATGGTTGCTATGGAGAGTTTGAGATGTTGAAGGATGAGAATTGATGTTGGGAGAAAGAGGGTTGAAGATTGAAGAGGAAGAAGAAGAAGGTGAGGAAGAAGAAGGAAGGGAGAGAGACATGGTTTCAATCCCAAATCCCTAAATACAGGGTTTCCCCAAATCCCTATTCCCTAATTTTAAAACTAATTTCTCCATCTCACTATACACGTAATAAACAAAATGGAAGACACAATACAAATAGTGTCACCTATACAATGCTCTATTACTCATTTAAACGGCGTGACACAAAAGGACCAAATTAAACACAAATTACAAAAATAAGGACCATTTTAAACATTTGAGAAAAATTATGACCAACGACAATAAAAACTACAAAAATGAGAACTAAATAAGTATTTAAGCCTTAATGATATTCCTCTAGTTTATTTCTGGAGAAAAATCTTAGCAACTTTTTTTCTTTTAAGAATATATATATATATATATATATATATATATATATATATATATATATATATATATATATAATATTAATAATGGAGCACTTGGTATACTCCAATTCTTGTACATGATATATTTACATTGTTTCCAGCTTTAGGTCTCCATAAGCATGATTAGAACCTCTACGTTTGATATCAAAATATCCATATCCTATACTCATCTAGTATATTCTTGATGCATACATGAAAACAACGGATGGGAATACAAAATATGAATTAAATCATTGATGTGCAACATTAACCTTCAAGGTGTTGCTATCAACACTTCAAATGTGCATATTAATGTAATAAAATTGGCCCAGCTTCAAAAGAGGCTTATTATTAGTTGTAGCCAGAGTTTGTTTTATGTCCACAGCAAAAACCTTTGTTTTCCCAAGATCCTCTCCTCGTTCCTTTATCCTCGCACTCAATTTTTATCTCTAGAAACAAAATAAATCTCTGCGCTAAATAACTTGAGTTGAGGGTTTGTTCTTTTATCACCATATCTTCTATTTAGTGGCTTTGTCTTACATTTGATGTTCAAGTTATTGCAGCCAAGATGAAGACAGAGTATCCACCAGAAAACCATATACAATTTTAAATGTGTAATGTTTTTCTCTTTATGATCATTATAGTCTTGCGCTTCACACCACTGTTTTGATGTATTGTATAGGGTCAAAGTACTAATCGTAGTATGAGAATATAGCTTTTTGATTTTTACTCCTTATCCATGCCCAAAATCTGATTTGGGCTATACATAATATTTCTTTTGCATTAACCCTCCCATTTCTAAATACAATGTCATTTCTTTGCACGGTGGAACGTTGTAGTGGTTGCAAATCCAAATTGCTTTGTTGATCTTTTAGCCTAAGTCTCGGTCCTTCCTTCGCAAGTCCTGCACCATGAATCTTGGGACTTTTTCCGTGTTTGGAGGTGTCATTGGAACTGCTAGCCACAACCCCCTCTCTATAAATAGCCATTTCTTTTCATCATAAAGGACATAACACTTCAAGCTATCTTTCTTCATTCTTTCTCATTCTCTCATCCTTCTTTGTCTCGTATTTCTTTTCTCTTTCATTATCCTTGGTTTATTTATTTACTCTTATAAAGAGTTTCTTGCTAGTTTTGAGATCCTCGGAAAATTTCGGAAGTTCTTGTTGTATTCTGGGGGACTTGCGCAACACATTGTGGATAAGTTCTTAAAGGTAGTGAATCTACACACCTCAGGAATTATTCTTGTTCGTGATTTTGTCAGCTGCTACAATAATCTTAAGGACTAATGGTTGACATCAACAACCCAAATCTGAAGAATCAAAACTTTTTTTTTAGAACTCAGACGGTCTTTGCAAAAATGTTCTGGATGTGTCAAAAATTGATGTATTCTTTGGTCAGAACTTTCAGCAATGCAAGAATGAGTGTCTACCCTTTTAGACATGTTTGGAGTTGTTACTGCCCTCACAACTTCAAAACTTGAATCTGGTACTCCAGCAAAACAATTGGAAGATTGGATTCATGCAAACAAGGTATGTTGACACACTTTACTTAGTGTACTGTCTAATGACTTGTTCAATGTGTATTGTTCATACAAGGAAGCGAAAGAAATTGGGATTCTTTGATCCTCAAATATACAGTTGAACATGTAGTCAGACAAAGATTTATCATAGGAAACTACTATCGTTGGGAGATGATCGAAGATAAGGATATTAATATCCAAATCAACGAATATCACAAGTTGCTTGAAGATATCAAAGTAGAGAATATAATTCTTCCTGATGAGTTCGTTTAAGAACTCCTGATCGAGAAACTACCATCATCTTGAATTGAATATAAACAAAAGCTAAAACACAGACATAAGAAGATGTCGCTTCAAAAGTCATTACACACATCATAGTTAAAGATACCAATAGGTAGGAATGTGCTACTACAAGGGTCAAAACATTATCTGCAAACGCTAACAATGTAGAAGAAAAACCTACTCCAAAAAGGTACGAGAATAAACTTGATCACAATAAGAAAAATAATTTTTGAAATTTTCGCCCCAACGGATCTAACCCCACATTTAAGAAGAATGGAATTGCTTCGTACGTGGAAAGCCAATCCATCATGCACCTCAATGTAGACGTAGAGTAAGAATGCATGAGTGGCATATCATCAAGCCATATATCTTCCCAAAATTTTATCCTAGTCCCTGAACCAATTTTTCATTGCACATTATTATCAAACCAACTTTCTTCTATAGAACTGCAACTTTTTCCACCACCAAGATTCATTATTATAACTTTGGGTACCATTTAGACTTTTTCAAGATCCATACTTCTAATATATCCTTCCACAACCCTATTTTTTTTCCTAATCTCCACTTCCATTTACTTAATAGAGTTGTATTAAACATATTTATATCTTTAATCCCCAATCCACCCTCTTCCTTATTTTGGTACAATTTTTCTCATTCAACCGAAGCTATTTTTCCGTCTTCTGCTCCCCATCCCTATAAGATTTTCCTTTGTATTTTCCTAATCTCTTCACACAAACAGGATGACATCTTGAGCAAAGATATGTAGTACAATGACAATGTTGTTAAAACCTATTTAATTAGACACACTATTCTAGCAAATGATAAGTTCCTACCTTTCCATTTTGTTAGACTGCTTTTGATTTTATTTATCATTGGTTGCCAAAAAAGTTGTTTCCTTGGATTTCCTCCCACATTCATCCCTATTCCTCCAATGTTACTCTCGTGGAAATTTACTCAGTCTTGATGCTAATTCAAAATTTCTGAGGATGCTTTTAATTACCATTATGTTTATAGTATTTGGCTTGCAAGTGCACATGGTATCATCTGTAAACTGCATTATTTTTTCACTACTTGTCTAACTATAGCTATGGTGAATTGAGAGGATGCCAATGGGTTTTCTTGTCGAAGTCCTCTTATTGGTTTAAATTCTTGAGTTGGACTACCATTAACCAATAATGGGTTTATATTATATTTTCATATAGGGATTGGTCATTGAGAGATTGTGATTTTTTATATATGACATTAGTTTTACACACATAAAACATTTTATATTATTTTTAATTCAAAATCTTAAGACAATAAATTTATGAGTATTTCATTTTATATAATGTCTTTAATCTCCTCTTTGACTCTGAGAGGTTCTTCACACCAATCACCTTTTATTCTTATTCACCACACATTCTTAACTCTTTTCCACTTAATAGGATATTAATCAATTTTAATGTTTTACACTTCTTGCTTAAACATATATATTCAAATTGACAAAAGTGTATCCAACAATATTATGATGTATAGAAGAAACTTCTACACAAAAATCACACATTTTTTATATGTTAACTTGTTGTACAAGTAAAGAATAAATTGAAAACTATTTCATCACGATATTAACACATGACGCAATTTCAATACCCAACTCCACATCCACGAGACCGTTAAAGTTTTTATTTTTCAAAAGACGTCATACAATAAGTTCACACTCACTTTTTGTTCTCCATCCTCTCTTTATCTTTATAAATGTCTCTATGTTGTGAAAATATCACTTTTAAATTAGAAACGGATAATAATATCTCAACAACATAATTGTGTGTGCGTGGAAATGCGTAATGAATTAGAGTATTCAGAACAAAATTCATGTTTCTTTCTAACACTTTGTAATTTCTGTTTTAACAATCATAATTAATAAAAAAGTAAGTAATATATCTTTATGATAACAACACATAATAACCTGGAACTATATATGAAATATATAACATAGGATAATCATATTCTGAAATATGTAATTTAAAATAACGATAAAATAACTATTTTTCAAATTATGTAATCCAAAATAATTTTTTTAAATTATATAATTTTGTTATGGATTAGACTATTTATATACCACTGTTCTGAATTATCTTATCTAAAACCATATTTTAAATTGCATATTTTGATTATGAATTGAGTAATTTAAAATATTGTCATGCATTGCACAACATAAAATTATATTTTATATTAATATTTATATGTTCAAAACTATATCCAAGGTTATGTGACCTAAACATTTAAAATTATATAATATATTTTGGATATATAATAGACAATATTGGTCAAATTTGTTTACGTGATGGGGTAGGTGAGAGAAGAAAGTTTGAAGGTGGTGGAAGAAACAGCCCAAAACGAATCGGGTGGAACAATTGCATTCTAACATAATGATAAAACCCACAACCACATAATGATAAAACATATATTCTAACATATATATAATAAAATTACAACATTCAGAAAGTTAAAATCTCCACACACAAAAAACTCCACCACTATATAATTCTATTGGTAGGAAATTATTTTTTTGTTGTTGAACATTTATTAGTATGTGTGAAAACTTTAATCTACACAAATACAGAAAATAAAAAAGGACATTTTCATATTATGAGTCTACACTGATTAATTAATTTAGACATATTTTTTAAATTCATTGAATATCCAGTTTGAACAGTGTTCTTGTTTCGTCATGATCCGGCTATAAATAATATGAGCAATTTTACCAATAAAATCATGACTTAACTTCAGATTCAATCTCCACCTCAGTTTGTATAACGTTAAAATGTAAAAGAAAAGTAAAAAGGTGATAGAATTTTTTTAAAGATACATTTTTTGTCATAATTTTTTTTCAATAATAATGACGAAAAAAATAGGTGGAAGAATTTCGTTGGTGAGGATAAAAGCTGAGGACCCATAGCTGTTGATCAACGTGAATTATTTTAGGCGAGTTGTCAGTAAGATTTTAATTCGATATAAATTTTCGTATTTACTGCTTCTTTAATTCTTATCAGTGTGATGAAATTTTCTGGAATCATCTGTTCAAGTACGACACTGTTATTTATTTACTTTTATTTTATTCTTTTACTAGGGTATTAAGTTCTCATCTATGTGAAATGTAAATAATTCTTTTCCCACTCATGAGAAAATTGTTAAATTTTATAATAAATTCAGTTTAAATTAATAAATAAAACCATATTACACTGTATATAATAACACGAAAGAAATTCTAAGAAATATAACTTATTCGATTGAGTTTCACGCTATACAAAATACATAAGACTAATCATTTATAAATAATATTATCCATGTATTCACTCGATATGAAAACTTGAAAATATATTAAATTTAAAGAACGATAGTAGATATCTCTAGCTGGAAAAATATCTTCCATTCCAGTGAAATTTATTTCGTCAATTTATGATGGTAATTAATAATGAGCTATACTACTCAAACCACAGTAAAATCGTAAGAAAGATGTGGTTGGAGTTTGTGTCTGAAACAACAATGCACTAAATTAAATTTCTTCGTTTTTATATACATTTATCAGTTTTATTGGCATTCACTGTTAATAGTTATTATCTTACACAGAAAAAAAATGGAGTCAGGAAAATTAGAGAATAGGTAAAATGGAAAAAAAAAATTCAAATCAATTATTATCAGTTACAGGAAAATAACAAAGAACTGGCCAGTATTCATATATTGTATATTAATGATTTTTATTAAGAGAAAAATATGAATTATTAATGAAATTGTTTGGTATAAAATTTATTTACAAAGAAAAAGCTTTACAGTAATAAAAAGTATATCACTAATGTAGTAGTAAAGGAAGATGGCTACTGTTTTAACTGAACCATATATACAGTCTTCCAGAAATTATACATAAAAATGTGATCATGGTTTTCATAGACTATTTATTTTTTAAAATCGTATGTAGTTAAATGTATTTTGTTTTCAAAATATTCTCTTAGAATTTTGACATTATTAAAAACACTCTTTCTTTCATAAAAAAACTTTATTGGTGATATATATACTAATATCTCAATTTAATAAATTTAAAAATGTATTTAAAAAATAAGAGAATTATAATATAATGATTGGAGGAGGAATAACATATATGCTTCAATGTGGTTGCAAGATTTATGCAATAGTGAAAGGTTTGAAAAAATGTAGTATGGTTTTGGTATAGATAAGTGGATATGGCTAGCAAGGTTTAGGTTCTCCTGTATTATATAAATTTTCAGAAGACTATGGTTCCATATGAAAAGTTGAGAGAGTACTAGATTTAGTTAAAAAAAAGTTTCTAGAAATATTTTCTGTTCTGATACTTAAATATATGTACTATATGAATCAGAAAATTCTTCTTATGCACCAATTTTTATTAACATTTGTAAATGCTATATATATTTCACCTAAGATGACACTTTTCCTTGGACTTTGTTATGGGACCACATATATGCTTGCACAAATTTTTATTCTAGGTCAAAAAAGTTAAGGCTTGGTATATTGTTTCAAATGCAGTTGTTTCAACATTATCCGGCTTTCATCAAGTTGAGATATTTATCCTATACATAGCCAAAAAGTGAAAGCTTTCGAAAAAGAAAAAAAAGAAAAAACATGGCCTCTTTGTTTGGCGTTATATAATATTATTCCTAACTAAAATAGTAATAATAAATAATAATTTTATGTTATCTTATTATTTTTTTCCTCATAACTATGTATGCATGTTAATATAGGACACGAAGCAGTTATTGCAATAAATTTGGCAGTGGAACATAGGTGTGTAAAGTTAAGTGTATGACCCGACTCACAAAGTATGGTTACAGAGTCATAACTACACCAACTTATTATAACACTTAGTTTCTCCTCTATATATAGTGCCATTCTCCAACGTGTCACTTACTTTCCTTTCTGTTCCTCTTATTCTCTACATCATTTCTTTTTCTGGTGCAACACATATACAGCTCAAGAATATGGGAAGGCCACCATGCTGTGAGAAGACAGGGCTCAAGAAAGGACCATGGACACCAGAAGAAGACCAAAAGCTCATTGCTTTCATTGAAAACCATGGCCATGGAAGCTGGCGTGCTTTGCCACCAAAAGCCGGTAACTGTTGGGTTATATATTCTTTCATATATATGATTATGGTTATAGTTATCGTTAGATTGTGGTTTCATATAATTACATGACATTAGTTTTATACATATAAGGTATTTGACATCACTTTAATCTCAAAATTTTAAGACAATAGTATTATGGATTTTTATTTTTATATAGTGTTTAACTCTGTCTATTCTATCCAATGTGAAACTTTGACTCACACTTAGACTATTCCCAACACTAATATTATTTTTAATATACGTCTTAGAGAACAGTAGTAAAAATACGTATTTTTGTTTTTGATTTTTTGATCTCAAAACTTTTATACAGTATAATTTTTGCAGCAGTCATTTGAAGATATTTAGAGTGTATTTCAAATTCTAAAACTAGAAAACGATGAATTTGAATTTTGAGTTATGAGTGTATGATAAGAATTAAATATTAAGTTTTTAAAATAAAAATAGAATATAAAGAAGAAAATTGTTTGGCAGGGCTTAGAAGATGTGGAAAGAGTTGCAGACTTAGGTGGACTAATTATCTGAGACCTGATATAAAAAGAGGAAAGTTCAGCTTGCAGGAAGAGCAAACCATTATTCAACTTCATGCTCTTCTAGGAAACAGGTAAGTCAAGCATGGACCATCTACACTAGTTAACTAAACACTCAAACTAAAACACATATTTTTCATGTTATTAATCAAGCATGAAACAAACATTAAAAAAGAGAAAAAAATTAACACAAAAAGACAAATATCATCGATTATAATGATAGATTTACGTGTACATGAAGATGAACAAATGCACATCCTGATTTTTTTTAAATTATTATCAAATATATGAAAGAAAAAAAAATTATTTTGTCCCCTCTCATCTTATATATTTATTCTCCTAATTTTTTCTTTCTCTAATTCTTTACTTTTACTTTAGGTGATCAATAAGTAATCCATCAATAGTAGAATAGGTATCTATGTACTAATAAGAGGATTAGTTAATATCTAGAAAAATAAAAAATAAGCTAAACTATATAATATGGTTTCATCATTTATTTTCCTTTTGAAATGCATTATTGTAATTTAAGAAAAAAGAGCGTAAAACTCCTTAATTTATGTCACTGTACTTGGACTGATATTTGACATTCAAAATTTTCTGTTAAAAAAATTTATATTTTTTATCAATTTTGTTTTAAAATGTTTTTTTTTTTTAGAAAATATTTACAAATTTTGTTATGAAAAAGAAATTGCAAGAAATTGTTACCAATTTTTTTGTAAAATATTTTGTATAAAACACTTTTCGTAAAAAATTTTGTAGGAAATATTTAAAAATTTTATAATTTTGTAGAAAATTATTATCTACGAAAAAATTACCTATTAATTAAAATTTTTAGAAAAAATAATAGAAAAAAAAAATTTTATAAATTTTTTTAACAAATTTACAAAAAAAAAATTGTAGTATGAGAATTTTTAATAGTGTTTAATTAAAAAAATATTGTTGTACTTTCTTACTATTCATGACTCATCTTTCATAGATTTTTAGTATTAGAAAAATTATCTCATATCGTTACATGGTACTCAGTTGTCAAGATATTATTAGCAACATTGTTGTAATGCAGTTAAGGGTGGTGTTGTGTGACCTACATAATTTTCCGTAGAATGTATTGATCGAAATGATTTTTATTTTATATATGTACAAAACATTTGAGATGTATATTTATGTGTTTAATAAGTGAATATGAGTTACTTACTAATTTATTTTTTAGTTTATAAAGTACTTCTAATGTATAAAAATGTGCAATAAGTATTTCAAATTATTTTATTTTAAAAATTTATATTTTTTTAAACTCTGAGTGACTTCAATTAATTTCTAACTAATAAATTATTTAAATAATATCGTAGAATGATTTCAACATTTATACTAAATTTAATTATTTAGAAAAATAAAATAACGTTATAATTGCATAGTAATGTAATTTTACTTAAAAACAATTTTGTTATACTATAAAACTAACATTATGTCTTTTTATTTTATTTTATATTTTTCAACTAATTTAAATTAGTTTATCTGATTAAATCATATAAATTGGACAATTATTAATGAACACCAAAGTTATCAGCTGAAATTAATTTATAACTACTGATTAGGTTAATTATGAAATAATTTTCTTAAACATATTAAAAAAAATTCTTGTTAGTGGCGTCCGTTTTTGTTGAATGATAAATAGATATTAACTAGAAAGGTTTATTAGAGATGATTTTTTTTAATATATCACGAAGTACTTTTTGAATAGTGATATACAAAGTTTATAAACGGGGTAAGAGTATACTAAAAATGACTTTATTAAAACAAAAATAATCTGTTTTAGAACTTCAATTGAAACCGTGATGTTCACTTTAAATCAAGCCAATAAATACTCCTCGTAACTATTTGCGTTGTAACAACGTCAATCTTACAACATATTCATAATAACTCCCTTCAAGATACTAATATTAGTAATAACCTAATTTTTAATACACTTACACTTTTTATTGGATAATTATATTTTAGTCTCAAAAGATAAATAAGGAAGATATTATGTTTAATTATAAGTACATGTGCCTTGAAAAAAAAAAACATAATGTAATGATGAAAACTTCAAAAGAAAAACTTGTTTTTGCTGCAATATTGTCATCATCAATTTTATACTGTTAACACAAGACGTCCCTAAAAAAGTCTCATGTTTTTTCCTTTTTCTCCAAAACATACAACTTTTTGTACGTCAAGATAGAAAAATATCACTCATTACATGTGTAAAATAACTTCATGTATTAACATTTTTTCCACATTATAATTGCATACATAAATCATATGAAAATTTATGATTAAAGTTTAAATTCCCTTAAAAATTTGGGTATTTTTAATTTGTTGAACACTAAAATGTTTTATATTTTTTAGTTGAATCTCTTTCGTTTAATATTGATAAAGAATGGGTGATTAGATTTTATTTTTTACATAAAAAACAAAAATATATAGATATATAAGATAAAAGGATGTCTCAACCTATATATACCAAAACAAGTTCTAGAGAGAGATATTACAAATAAAATTCAAACTTTCCATCAAAGTCTATTAATATACATTACTAAAAAATTCATATTTTCTTTAATTTTGTTTTGAGATTTATTTAAAGAAATATTTATATATTTTATTATGAAAAACTTTTTGTAAGAAATTGCTGTAAATTTTTTTGTAAAATATTTTGTATAAAACATTTTTTAAAATAAATTTTGTATAAAATACTTACGAATTTTATAATTTTGTAAGAAATAATTATCCAAAAAAAATTATTTATCAATTAAAATTCTTAAAAGAAATAGTAAAAAAAAGTTTTTTTTTTGCAAATTTTTTTAATAAATTTATAAGAAAAATTCTATATAATATAAAAATTGTTAGTAACAATGATAGTTCTTGCAAAGAATAACCAAGTGTGTCCTAGACAATCTTCTTTATTTGTTTCCATATGTTAATAAATATAAAATTTTTAACGTTGATATTATGGTCAATGCTAAACGAATAATAACTCATGGTTTATTCATTAAAAACTTGACAACAACTAGTTTGTATGATACTCATCATGATCCCAACTTGAATGGTTGAATAACAGATGGTCAGCCATAGCATCTCACTTGGCGAAGAGAACAGACAATGAGATAAAGAACTATTGGAACACCCACCTCAAGAAAAGGCTCGACAAAATGGGCATAGACCCCACCACCCACAAGCCAAAAATGGAGTCCCTTATCCACTTCAAAGACGGTTCAAACCTCAGCCACATGGCTCAGTGGGAGAGTGCTCGCCTCGAAGCCGAAGCCAGACTCGTACGAGAATCCAAGTTGCAGGAACAAAACAACCTCGTATTAACCTCTTCCTCACCACCACCACCACCACCACCACAACAACAACAACCTAGACTCGTTCTCAACAAAATCACACCCCTACACCACCACCACCAACCCTCACTACCACCGTGCCTCGACGTTCTCAAAGCATGGCAAAATTCATGCTCAGACAACAAAAACAACAATAACAACATATACTCATCGCTACACGACAAGAAGAAAACCATGCATGTGCATAGCATGTATGCGATGATGCTTGCCACCGATGACCTTGAATCCCCAACATCCACCCTGTGCTTCCCTGAGAGTATGCAAATCAATGACAGTAACAATAATAATAGCAATAACATTATGGTGTCGACCAACCAACTTGGTTTAATCAATGAGAACTATTTACTTCCTCCAACTGCTGTGGAAGAGTTTCTGACCAAAAGTGTCGGAACGTGTGGTGAGGGTTCAACCGTGAAGGAAGATGCTTGTTGTGGCGGTGATGGTGACAGCAGTGAGTCGTGGAGGTACTTCACCAAACACAGCACTGATCGTGATGAAGAAGTCGCTGAAACTGAGAAGAGAATTATGTACCAGACGATGCCATGTTTGCAAGATGATGACATAATGGTGGCTGTTGATGCGTTAAGAGGTGGTGGTTATTATGGTAATAATACTGATACTATTAATAATGATGTGGTGCCATTTACACCTCTATCTAGCAATGTCGATATGGTTGTTGGTTTCAATAACGACATGCAGGATTTTGATTCCAACCAAGATTTAGCAGCGGAGAACTTGGAAGTGAACTTCGAAGAGAATAAGGATTATTGGAATAGCATGCTTGGTTATAAGTGAATTAGGTAGCTAGGATCCTACCTCAAGTACCAGTATCATGTGTTGTTTGATTGAGTTTTTTAAAAGTAGCGACTCATATCTTTTCTCATTCTTCACATGATTTTATCATTTATTTTGTTATTTTACCTTAAAATAAGTCTTACAGCTAAATATTACCACTTCTCTTATAAATATAAACTTTTTAATACGTTTAATTTAGTTTCTTTTTATGATATATATATATATATAAAGAAAATAAAAACATTACGTGAGGACTAGGCCTAACATCATGAAACATCATGCCAATCATACATGATATTTAAATTCCTTTCGTTTCTTAAATAATTGGTTTTTTTGTATTTAGGGGTTCTTTTAAATTTAAATTTGTAAAAGTGGGTCTGTTGAAATTCTTTTTACAAAATAAGGTCAAGTCGTCGAGGTGGAGGACGACATTAAAGGTGAAGTCGTCCTCCACCGTGCCGATTTCTTTTTTTTTCCAAAAAGCGAAACCGTACTCTCAGAAGCTGGTTTCCATTTACTTTAAAAGTGAAGTCGTCTTTGGGCGTGACGACTTCACTTTTTTTTTTTTTTACATTCAGCTTTATATATATATTAATTATATTTTATTTAGTTTTTTTTAAATATTTATTTACAGTAGAGAAACAAAGTGACATTCTCCTTTGCAATTTTTTCACTAGTTTCTTCCGATTTGGTCAAAACGTTATCTACTTCTTCGTTTGATTTTATTAAATGATACTTGATAGTTAGTAGACTAACTAAACCACAAATAAATAAACCTAAACAAATTAAATATTCAAATATAATTATCAAAGGATTTTTTAGTATTTTTTAATTTGTATTATTTTATCTTTTTAATTTTGTATTAAAATTTAACGACTAAGTATTTTAGAATTTTTTAAAACTATTTTTTATATTTTTACTGTAGACAAATATTTAAAAAATAAATAAATAATATATACTTAAAAAATATACATAAAGCTAAACGTAAAAAAAAAAAAAAAAAAAAAAAAAAAAAAAAAAAAAAAAAAAAAAAAAAAAAAAAAAAAAAAAACCAAAAAGTGAAGTCTCCATGTCCAAGGACGACTTCACTTTTAAAGTGAATGAAAATCGGCTTCTCAGAGCACGGTTTCGGTTTTTGGAAAAAAAAAAAGGAAACTGGCATGTTGGAGGACGACTTCACTTGCCTATTTTGCAAAAAAAAAATTCAACGGACCTACTTTTACAAATTTAAATTTAAAAGAACCCCTAAATACAAAAAAACCTAAATAATTTGTTTAGATGAAATAATTGAAATATCTCATATTTTAATTTTTTTAGTTTTGATAAAGAAATTTAATTCCTCTTTTATGACAAAATTATAGTTTAAAAATATTTGGTTAACTTGGCTCAAACGTCATCCTATGACGATCTCTTTCAACCTTCGATTCAAGTCAACTCGTTTCAACTTTCGGTCCAACCCAACTTGTCCTGATCTTTGGTCCAACCAAATTATTTTGACCTTTGGCCAGGAGAACTCATCTTCACCTTCAATTTAGGTTGACTCATCTAGATATTTGATTTGGAACGACTCGTCTTCATTTTGACCATATCGTGACACGCAGACTCATTTCGTTCATCGGCCCGGAATGACTCATCTTGACTTTGGTCTTGGGCCAACTCGTCTTATCCCTACGTCCTGATTGACTCATCTCGATCCCAAGCTCAAGTTGACTCATTTCGACCTTCAATCTTTCTTGGCTCATCTTAACCTTCGACCCAAATCTAGTCGTCTCAAACTTCGACTCAGCCGACTTGTCTCAACGTTTGATTATTAGTTGACTCGATTCATTATTCATCCCGGAACGAATCGGCTCAACTTTCAATCTAGGTCAAATTAGCTTAACCTTTGGCCTACACTAAATTGGCTTGACCTTCGGCTCATGCCAAATCGACTCAACCTTTGACTTGATTGACTCACCTTGACCTTTGAGCTAGGCAAACTATTCTTAACCTTTGACCCAACAAACTCATCTCACCAGTGCAGAAAGGGCTTTCTGCCCCGGTTATTTTCGACATTTTGCTTCGGGTCTGGAACCGAGGCATATTGGGGCGAGGCCAAAAGGTACATCTTTTGGCCTCGGTTATCACCCGAGGCCATAGACCCAGTTTTTTGCCTCGGTCTTGATAAGAACCGAGGCATATTCCTTTACTCGTCAGTTCCACAAGCTGGTCCATAATCAAATCTGATTCTCTGCAAATTGGAAGTTCTGAAGGAGTTCGTCTGCCATTATTCTCATTCAATTTCGACACTGAGGTCTTCTCGCACACCAGAACAAACTCAGAAAAAACAAAAATACATATCTATGAATTCAAAGCAAACACAAAAAATTAAATGCTTAAACAAAGAGAGTGTTGACGTGAGATTTCGTTTCTGGTTAACGAAGATTGATGAATAATGAGCACCATCAACGTAAAAATCAACGGTGTTGCTTCACTCTCCTTCAACGTGTACCCCAAACGCACCACTGTTTTCACCTTCACCCTCCTTCACTCACTTTTCTCTCTTCTTCTTCTTCTTCTTCACTGCTCACACCAAACAAAAACTTTAGAGAGAGAAAGAGAGAGAGACCACAACGAAATTACCCAAGATGTTGCTGGGTAAGAGACCTCGTCCTCCAATGAAGAGAACCACCAGCATGTCCGAAATAACGTTGGATCTGAACGCCGCCGCCTCCGATGCAACCGACCTAACCTAGACTGACGAGGGTTTGGCGCGGACGCTGTGGGTTGCGCAAGGCACCAGGTGGAGGAGCTGTGTCGTCGTCGACCCCGTGTCCGCAACATCGCTCGCGCAAGGCACCAGGTGGAGGAGCTCCTCGGTGGCGCCTGACTTGCTGAGGAGGACGAAGGGGCGGAATTTCGAACAGAGGCGCTGCTGGCGCGGGGACTTGAACAGAGGCTGTGACGCGGGGAGGAAGAAGGGTTCGCGAATTTCGAACCCTAAATAAACCCTATGGCTTCGGTTGTTAGAGGAACCGAAGCCATTGACCCCCTTTTGGCATCGGGTCTTCTTGGACCGAGGCCTATACCCTGACTTCCAGCCACTTTTTGGCTTCGGGTCCTACTGGACCGAGGCCTATACCCCTCTTTGGCACCGGTTTTGAGCGAACCGGGGCCTATACCCTCTTTGGCTTCGGGTATTTGGAGAACCGAGGCCTAAAACTTGGCTCTAATTGCAAAAATGCCACCGCGCCATTATATGCTTCGGTTCCTGGCCAACCGAAGCATATAAGGCGAGGTAAAATAGACATTCTGCACTAGTGAAGGAAGAAAAGAACAAGTGCTGGAAAACGAAAATGGAACCTAAAAACAGATTTGCACCAATGAAGCAAGGAGTACTACAAGATGAATCAATGGAGATTCATGTAGCCTCAATGTCAAACGGTGGAAAGCATAAAAAACATGAAAAAACAGCAGCAAAAGTGAAGAAAACAGTGGAGAAGAGAGACAAAACGGAAAATGAAAGAGGAGACAAGTATGGACCAAGAACCTTACCCAAACCAAGAGGATGGATGCACCAAAGGCTTGGATGGCTCTAGATACCAATTGATGGACGTCCTTGGTGTAGGAGAGGAAGGAGATCCATGGAAGACAC
>Ga0214542_1004119_pt1 | contig 29048 bp, 11 predicted proteins | sample CNSS1metaG_FD_160096 | JGI IMG/M metagenome (GOLD analysis project Ga0214542, IMG submission 160096) | Root nodule microbial communities from cowpea collected in UCLA plant growth center, Los Angeles, California, USA - CNSS1 | ecosystem: Host-associated > Plants > Roots > Nodule | place: USA...
TTATAAAATTATATAATTATAAAATTATAAAATTATAAAATTATAAAATTATAAAATTATAAAATTATAAAATTATAAAATTGTAAAATTATAAAATTATAAAATTGTAAAATTACAAAATTACAAAATTAGAAAATTGTAAAATTTATAAAATTATAAGATTATAAGATTATAAGATTATAAGATTATAAGATTATAAGATTATAAGATTATAAAATTATAAAATTATAAAAAATTATAAAATTATAAAAAATTATAAAATTATAAAATCACGACAAAAAGCATTATCATTCAACCCGATATGGAAAGGGAGCAATGGAGGCAATGACAAATATTTGTCGATAAATAACGAGTATAAAGCGGTTCATCGCCTAATCAATTGCGAGTTTCGAAGTAATGTTCACCACGATGATAAAGAGATCAGGGAACAGTCCAGCATATTTTGTATAGACATAGTTGAATGTTGAGATATTATTTTTAAATTCTGTATATAGGTTGTATCTTGATTTGATTACTGGCATATCAATTTCACGATCTCGAGGATTTATTTTCTAAAATAAGAGCATTTATTTTTAAATTTAACCAATTAAAGTTTGTATATATGTCAAATATAGTACGTGGTGGTAGTGCAGCAAGCAACACCACTTTTACCTGCACAATCCATTTCTCCATTTGGAAAAGGCCGGCACGTGTTATTGTAATTTGTTTTTAAATTCATTTTATTTTCTCTGCCTGCACAGCGTCCATCATGGTTAACATTGACTTGGATTATTTTTTGGCATAAATATGAGACCCTCAACGTTCATTCGTAGCTATATGTATATTCAATTGCACATTTACATAGAAAATAAGTATCCAAATCAAAAATCAAATCATGCCTAAGTATTGTGTTCCAATTCTGGCATCAAATTATTTTTAGCACGACGAATAATAGTTTCTTGTCAATTTTATTTTTAAATTCTTGCGTTTTACTTTGTTTATTTGAAGAAGGGGTAGTTCCTTCCATTTCCTCTGCATATCTCCAGGGAATACCTTTGCTTTACTAGATTCTCTTGTCTTTCCATATATACAACAAAGCAAAACAAAAATTAAAACATAGTCATGTTATTAATATTGAGGGAATGAAAGGTATTTGTGACCAACCTCAAGAACTGCCAGGATAAAAAAAGTGAAAGTTGGCAGCAAATTGGACAGTGCACATGCAGTATAGAATGTGATTTCCTATAACTCTGCATTCAAGCTCAGTGTTACATTTACCTCTGTTAATGTATATTTGGAAGAAACTAATCTTGCACGGTAATTAAATTATAATTTATAATTTTATATTTTTATATTTTTTATAATTTTATAATTTTATATTTTTTATAATTTTATAATTATTTGTTTTATATGTTATAATTCTTTATTTTTATTTTTGTAATCTTATATTTATAATTTTAATTAAATTTAAAAATATTTTTTGTTAAAAATACAACAAATCCTAGATGTAGGTCTGGTCATCATGGTTTCTCTCTCTGGTCTCTTGTAACAAAATATTATGTGACCACTAACCGATCTTGACCAATAAATTTAAGGGATCCACAATAATATACTTAAAATTTATATTTTTAATTATTACCACTAATACAATAAAAATTAATACATAATTTAGTATAATTGTAATTAGAAAAATAATTACACATATATAAAAGATTGTTATATATTTCATCAATAATTAAATCAGAAATAAATTTCAGTTATTTTTATTTCCAACTTAAATATGAAAATTGTTCCAAAGAATTAATATGAAATTTCTCACATTTAATTTGTTGAACATTAAGAAAATACTCATCTAATTGAACGAAGTGATCATTAGTAGTATGTTTCAGAATATGTAAAGAAGTTGAATTTGTCTTCTTTTCATCTATACAAATAGTTTCCCTTTTATCGCTTTAAAAAATGAATCTATTATTTTATTTTTCATCAATATTTATCACAATCTAATAAAAAATTGAGAGTTCCTACAAAATTTTAAAATAAAGAATAAGTTATCACAATTTAATAAAAAATTGAGAGTTTATAAGAAGGAATCTATGATAATCAAGCCACAATGAAAAGTCGGTTATAAAACAACACATAATACATTAACTATTAAAAAATATGCTAACTATTAAACAAATAATTCAAGATCAAGTGAGACAGGGGAATTAGAAATCTATGATAATTAACCTACAATTAAAAGCTGATTATGAAACAACACATAATACATTAACTATGAAAAATATGCTAACTATTAAACAAATATTCCAGGCTTAAGTGAGACAGGAGAATTGTCTTTTTTTTTTCTTCAATAATAAAAGAGAACAAATGAAATGAAATAAAAAATAATAAATTTGTGTCCAACCGTTTTTTATTTTAAAAAAGAAAAAGAAAACATGTGAGAGTGAGCAAAATATCAATTTGATCTCTCTATTTTTTTTATATGTATTTGGACCCTATTTGGATAAATTTAATGCAGTCAAGTCATTTCCGTTAATGGTGTAGTAACGACATTAAATGGGGTATCACGTGTCAGTTCCTGATTTTTTTATTTTTTATTTTTTGAATTTTTTATTTATTTTTTAAAAATTTAAAAAAAAATAAAAAATTTGTCACGTGTCAAACTGACATCGTGCCACGTGACAGTGACAGTGTCATATGATAGTGACAGTGTCATGTGATAGTGACAGTGTCACATGTCACTATTATCTCAGATGTCATTTCTCTATTCTTAATTTGATCTGAGTCTTTTAATTTTTGTATCAATCTAGTCCCAATTTTTGTAAAAATTGAGTAATTTTATCCCTCTCCAAATTGAAACCAAATTTAATTTCTATATAATTTTGTTTGAACATTTTTGTATGAAGTAAAAACATACTTAAGAAAACTAAATTCAAAATTTGTCAAGGTAGGTACAAAATCTTCATTTGTATTTATTTTCACAAAATTATCCTATGAAAAAAAATCACATAACAGGATTTTGTTTCCCACTTCAATATACTCATATATATCTATAGGTTACTTTTGAATAAAAATAATATGTAATGTTATGTTAAGAAAATAAATAATATAATTGAAGTAGCGTTATTTGTTTTGTTCATATTAAAGAAAGTGGATTGTCTTCTTTTTAGTGAGTGATAATGGTCCCAGGTCTAAAGTGATTGTAAAAATAGGATTGTTTTGAAGAGGAGTTGGGTAGAAGTATGATCCATAATTAAAGTAACTCGTGTTTTTTTTTTTTCGTAATTTCTCCTAATTAATTACTGAATTGTTATGGATTTGATTATAATGTCTCCTAATTAATTACTAATTTGTTATGCATGGAATTTATTTTTCCATGAAGCATTTATCCATAGGTAAATAATTTAGTGGCTGCATAATTTGCTTGCTTCTGTGCTTATTACTACTGTTTACATCAATAAGTTAGAGCCTAAGAAGACGACAAAGTATATGTATAGTTATTTGCTTTATAGTTTTGGGTTTTATGAAGGGAACAACGTCGGCTTTTGGACACTGGATGATGACCTTCACGTGTATAAAGTTATATGTTAAACAACTTTTTATTATAAGGTTTTAGAGGCCTTTTATTACCTCTTTTATTTTATTTTCATTCATAAAGAGATATGGAATGATATTTCTTTTTTTGTATTTTTATACAATTCTGAGTTAAATTAACCTATTTTCTACAAAAAAAAAAATAGAATAGTTGACTAAAACTTTATATAGCATGAAACATGTCGTGCTAAGTTCTAACAACTTTTTAAAGTAAAACCATTATGTTTGAGGACAATTTTATTATAAATTTTAAAATAAATCGTCATAATACCTAATGATTTCTTCATAGTTATAATTATTGAATATATCTAACAATAATCAACTGAAGTTGTTAGACATCAACACAACTCTCAATCAGAAGGATGTTGTTTGTAGTCAGGACGACTTCCAAATTCATTGAAGTTGTTTTCCATCATGACGACTATTCATCACTTAGAATGAAAGTCTATTTGCACAAAGACAATGTTAGCACGACTTATTAGCGCAATATATTGATATCGGGCTGAACAACTCTAGTCTCAACATGAATGTTGTTCCTTGAACTTAGGCAAATATTGACATCGGTCGAATGACACTGGTTTTCAGAATTAGTCTAACATATTCGTTCCCATTCTGGAAACTAAACCATGCAATAAGGTGCACGGTATTTATCCGCTAAACCACGCACTAAAGCGCACAAATTTAATCCTCTATAAAACCATGCACTAAGGCGCACAAATTTAATCTGTAAACCACGCACTAAGGTGCACGAATTTAATCCGCTATAAGCCATGCACTAAGGCACATGGATTTAATTCGCTATAAACCACACACTAAGGCGAACAAATTTAATTCACAATAATTTTAATGTCCTACCACAAAGGTTGTTAAATATATAGGTTTTTTGTTGAGCACGTGATTAATAATGGTTATCCTCCACTATATTATTTAGGAGTTGTGGGAATGTCTTATTCTAGATAGACTACAAACTTGATACATAATCACAAATATTATTAATTTCTTATTCTTATCTAAAGACTGAGATTCGATTTCTCGAACGACGGACCAAAAATAAATTTTACTTATATATTAAATGAATGGATAAAACAAATAAACAAGAATGATTATAATCTTTTTTCCTTTACAAAACCTACATCAAATGGAATTTGCCAATAATATAACTCATCTAGTCAACTTTATATATACCCACGTATACAATAATTAGCATAACCATTCTTTACTTGAGTTTTGCCTATATTTAACTCTGAAATGATGAGGTGAATTTTTCTTTTTAGTAAAAATTACTTGTTATACAACTTTTTTTATTACAAGGTTTTAGAAGACGTTTTATTATCGGTCCTACTTTATTTTCATTGTTTAGTAGACATAGAATGATATCTTTTATCTTATTAAATTAAATTTTTTAAGGATCTCTTTTTCATTTTTTATAAAGTAAAAAATGTAGCTAAAAGGTGGCTAATAGGTCGTTAAATAAAATAAAAAAAATTAAGTGAGGAAAATCAAACTGGAAAAACGGAAGTTTCTACATATTTATGTTCTCTTATGACTAAAGTTTTTTCATTTCACATAGTGGTCAATATTTTTTTTTCATGATAGCATAATTTCTTTGGAAAATGAGAAAGTTAAAACAAATAATGCTACATGGAGTGTCTTAACTAATAGTTTTGTTTGAGAAAATTAAAATAATATATTCAAAATTTATATATTTAATTATTGTCACTGATACAATAAAATAAATACAGTGTAAGGACAACTATAAAAAGAAATAATATGATTATTTGTATCATGTTTCAAAATACATATATATGTTGAATTTGTCTTGTTTCCCTTGTCAGATAACTAATCTATTATTTTATTCTTTATCAATATACTATTTTTTAAGTTTAGGATTAAAAAATAATTTAATCAAGAAATTAAAAATATAGAGTTATTAAAAGAAAAATTTATAATAATCAAGCCTTAATTCAAAAACACTACAAAAAAAATACATAGTAAATATTTTTTTCTCCTATATTCATAAAAAATAATATAAGTCTTATAAGATAAAAATAAAAATTAATTTTAATTATTATAAATAAATATTTCAATATTAAGTAAGAGATATAATTACTTTTTTTATTCACTAATTACAGAAAACAAATAAGAAACAAAAAAAAAATAATAATGAATTTTTATTTAACTTTTTTTTTTGAAACAAAAGAAAAACCCGTGAAAATGTGATATGGATATATTTTGTGAAATACTCAAAAATACAATAAAAAATAAAAAATATTTTTATTTTTGTACTTAATTTTATATTTTATTATTTATTAATATTAAATATTATGCTTTAGAAAATAAATAAATAAAATATAATTTAACTTTTATATCAATTTTTAATATATGTTAAATATAATTTAAAATTATAAAGAAATTAAAAATACATTTTATTTTTATATATATAATATAATATAATATAATATAATATAATATAATATAATATAGTATAAAAAAAGTAAAAAAAATTTGGGCGCCATGTCACCCCTAATAAGCTCCGCTGATCGCTACATGAGAGAAGTTCTGCTTCATATTTTTTATTAACTTAGAAAATCAATTGACTCCTATTTAAGTTTATTTGTCCCAATTAAAATAGTTTAAAATTTATATGATGTAACTAGTTATATTCATTGATGTTTAACTATGTCACAGATGATAATTTCTTTTGATTTTAATTTAAATCTAGAGCTGTAGAATTAATATGCTACTCTTGCCACACCAACACATGCAATGTAATATCATACAAAATTTGGTTAATGACAGAAGTTGATCAATAGTATGACTGAATCCAAGAAAGAAAGCACTTTTTTTTATCCATGTGGTTATCTTCAGGTCATATTCCTGTCAAATTGTTTTATTTTGAAATGATAATAATTGATTAATCTGTCAAATCGTTTTCCCTTGATTGGTCTTATTTCTTAAATTGATGAACGGAAGACATGTATTTTTTCTAAATTTAAAATTTAAAATAATATAAAATATTAATTTTTTTATATATTTTTAAAAGATCTAAGTATACAATAATATTATAATTTAAATTATTAATACTTACCATTTTAATCGGTAGTAATAATAAAATAATTTAATATTTAAATGTTAATTATTGAATTAAAAATATTAATTAATCAAATAGAAAATATTTATACAATTAAATATATTTTAATGTTTGTTTATATATACTTATATAAAAATATTATAAGAAAAATTTATAGTTCAGTCTGTCAATTTGTTGTGTCGTCTTGTAATTGAACGTATTAAATTTTTGATCAAAATTAATTTAATCTGGCTATTTTTGGTAGGTTAATAAACGAACGAATCAAAATAGACTAAACTTATCCATTTTGAAACTCTTACTAATGACACAACCAATATTATTGATTTCTTTTAATTTGTTACTAAGTTTGTAAATCTTATTTTGTTTTCATCTGTTAAAATCGAATATGTAATTAACTATGTTCGAAATACGGAAAATTATTAACCGTTGCTTCATTTAGATTTAAATTATTTATTTTTATTGGCTTAATAATTACATTTTATATAATTGTATGATACAGTGATTTTATTAACAAGAAATATAGATAATGTAAATACATTTTCATGATAAAAATAAATAAAGTATTATTTATTACAATTAATATTTAATGATTTTATCAAAATAACTTACTCCACATGAGCCAAAATCAACATATTTTATATATCAAATCATTCTAAAGAATATTCAATAATAATTCACATTAATATATATGTATTTTTATCTAATTATTGTTACTAATATTGTTATTATTGTAATCAAAATTTTATATACTTTAAAATTTATTATTATAATTAAATATTAAGTAGTGATATAATAAATCACTTACAAATACTATTATAAAACAAAAATATGCTGTGGCTCCATCCATTTAAATTTCTTTCATAGGCATTTAGATTTTAATGTTCTTGGAGTTGTCTCCGGTAAGTTGATGTGATAACAAATTGAGTAGCGAAGACATCCTAAATGTAGATTCGATTCATTTTGATTTAGTATGAATGTGATTTATCAAAAATAGGTTAGGTTCGGTTGTTTCATCACTAATAAATGGGTTAAATAATATAATTAGTTCATTTTCAAGACGGATCATAGATCAACAGACTAGTCCGTCACTTTTTTTTTAATTTTTAATTTTTTTAATTTTGTTTTAACTTTTTTCGATTTTTTCTCTATAAAATCTTTTAACATACATAAATTTTTTACACAATATAAAAAAATTCTTATTTTTAATTATTTTTAATTTTAAACTTAAAATAATTTTAAATAAAAGTTGATAAATTTATTTTATTCTGCCAAATTGACTAATTAATCAGATCGAACTACAACAGACATTAGAAACTCTGACCCGACAAACATTTTTTCTTAATGCTCGCGGGCGGATCCATTGTCTATTTTGACATTCTTACCTACACATAAAAAATATAAAATTAGGTCACCTCTTAATTTTTGTTTTGTTTTTCTTTCTGACAATGATAATTTCTGGAATATTAAATTTTTTAATAGTTCCAAATATTCAGAAGCCCTTCAGGACCCTATTTTCCAGTTTTAGTGTTCCCGAAATTCATTTAATAAATTTTAAAATTTGAATTTTGAAACATCTATAATTATTTAATAACATATTAAAATAATGATTTTTTAAGTCCAAAACACATGAGAGAATACAAAGGGAAAATGATGCAAGTAAAATCCAAAATTAACATTGTAAAAAGTAAAAAAGAAAACACAAAGGACCGCAAAAGAGGAAAAATGATGCAAACGAAATCCAAAATTGGCATTTTTTTAGAATACAGAAAACATGAAAAAACACAGAAAAAAAAAGCAAATATAATCCGAAAAAGTTTTTGGGCCTTTAATTTTGGATAAGAAAAAAATTATCATGGACTACAAACATGTACTGCCTTCTCTATTTCTTTTGTTGAGGAAAAATGGTAGTAAAAAAATACAGAGCTAATAAAATATAATCTATATTGTTCTGTTATATAAAGTCGATTAATTTTTTTATGTCTATATTATTTTTCAGTTTTATTCTTTAATAATATATATTTTTTTAAATTCAAATAATTACTATAATAAAAATATTTTTTCTAATTTTATTTTTTTAATAAATACTTATGTGAATTCAAATAATTATTAAAATTATTTTATAATTTGATAAATTTATTCAAAAAAAAAACAATACACAAATCCATTTTTATCTCTTAAATACTTGTTATTTTAAATTAAAATAATCATATTCTTATTTTTATCTCTCAAAATTAAATTATTTTTATAAATTAAAATTATCATTTTACTATTTTCTCATTTTTTTAAAATTTATTTATTTTACACTAAAATGACATAGGGTAAAACATGTATTAACTAGTTTATTACACAATATTATAGAAGAGACAAGACCATCACTGACAAAACATAATTAACAGAATGCAAGAAATGACTATACCAACCTCCTCCAAGTTGAGCGACCAATATCACCACGTGTAACCCATGCAACATAAATAAATAAAACTTCATAAAATCATAAACTTTAATTAGGATATATTTATTTGAAATGAAAGCAATAAAAACTTTCAATCAGTACTTAAAAAAAAGTGCACCAGTTAACTCAAAACAAAACAAAAGCCAATACATATACCTCCTCAATCTTCTCTCATAGTCTTTAAGAAATTTTAGTGTCCAATTTTTAAAGTTACACTCAACTTGTTAAGCATCTATCTTTTTCCACCTCGAAAAATATGTGTTCTTTTACGATAAAAACACTTTTAATAATTACAAATAAGTCATGTTGCTTAATTTTGAATTTTGTCACTAAAATCTTCAAAATATTGTATTTTGTAAAATTAAGAAATAAAAGTTGCACTTGCTAATGTGTTTGTGTTTTGTAGTTTTATGAATTTTGGATACTGCCTTATTCAGAGGATTAAAACAAAAAGAAAGAGATCTTCAATTTTACATCCTATCTTTTACCTTCGGAAACCTGTAAGAAAAATGGAATTTGCCAATAACATTCAATATATAAAGATACAATACAAATATAGCATAATTCAAGTGTTATCATAATTACTTTCGCGTATATTAATAAAAGTAGATGTATTTAAATTCTAACATACACTATTATACCAATTCTGCAAGTTTTATATTCTTATAAAGACTAATGCGACTGAAAATTTGAAAGCGACATGACTGTAGATTAGGGTAAAATCATAATCTAGTATTACTGATTGGTACTAAAGAGACAACCGATTATATAAATAAAAGTTACAGTCTTAAACTGCAAAAGGTTCTTAATTGCAAGCTAGAGAAGGGTTGGATTGGGCATGAGTCTCTAATGTGACACAAGATTACACACACACATGGGATTTCAAATGAACTAGGAAAACAAGAATAAAATAAAAGCAAATAACTGAAACTTCTCTAAGTCATAGCCACTGCCATCTTTCTCACTCTGCTTCATCACTCTTTTCCACATCTTCAGGTACTGACACGATTACCATTGGATGGCACATAGTATTGCATTTCGGTGTCATTCTTCGGATCCTTCATTGCTTCTTTCATACCGTCTTCCGTGCTCACCTCTTCACTCTTCCCCCAGAGAACAGCATAGAGCCCCAAAACGATCAACAGAGACCCTATGGCACTAAACAAAAAAACAAATGTGAGCCAAAACCAGTTATTATTATTTTGATCGGTGAAAAACAATAATGCATGCGATTTTCTTACGTTCCAACATATAATTTCTCTCGCAGCAAAGCCCAGCTTAAAACGGCAGTGAGGACTAACTGCAAAGGGGTAAATACGGATACATAAAGAGGACCTTTTCTCTCAATGGCCCATGACATAAGGGAATACGATAACCCGGTCGCCATTATTCCCTGCAACCAACATTAACATATACTTAGTATATGAATCAATGCATAGTGTATATCAATTCTTTTTTAAGGTAGCATGTGCATGTACCGCATAAAGAGCAGCGGAAAGTCTCATGGCATCGTGCAGTGACCAAGCTGAGGCACTGTGGTCGAAACATAATGCAATGAACATGCACTGAAAGCTTGCCAAGAAACACATTAAGCCTGTGCTTGTGTAAGGAGCTGGGAACTTCTTGCTTATGTCGGTCTGAAACACGAAAATGAATAGGTATAAGATATAACACAGTGGTTCAGTTATGTAAGTTGTACTAAGTTAGGATATGATGTGCTTACTTGAATTACGAACCACAGCGCCCAAACAAGAGTGCTACCAATTAAGAGTAAAGGGCCTACAAACATGTTGCCTGAGCCAGAAGTGGTAGTTCCTTCCATTTTCTCTGCATATCTCCAGTGAATACTAGATTGCCCTAAACCTATGGTTTTTCCATGGTAGAATGACAAAAGCAGCGCTCCACTCACACACAATATTGTCCCGAATACCTTTGCTAGCCCAGACCTCTGCTTGATTCCTAGATTCTCTTGTCTTTCCAAACAACAAAACAAAACAAAGATTAAAACATAGTCGCCATGTTACTATTGTGGGAATAAAAGGTATTTGGTACCAACCTGAAGATAACTGCCAGGATAAAAGTGAAAGCTGGCAGCAAATTCGACAGTGCACATGCAATTGTAGCAGTTGAAAATTTTAGCCCCACAAAATATAGAATCTGGTTTCCTGTGACTCTGCATTCAAGTTCAGTGTGATTAATGTTATGTTTACCTCTGTTAATGTTATATTTTGGAATAAATTAATCAAATAGATAAATAAAATACATTACCCTGTCAAGGACGATAGTAATATCCGAAACATAAGCTCCTTTGTCAACCTGGGAAGTGTCTTCCTGATGAAAGAGGAGATGGAGAAAAAATGAAGTTACCTTATTAAAACGTAATACAGGAACGCAAATTTATGCATGCAAGATGCCTTTACTGATGGGACCAGATTGGAACAGTAAATAAGGTTAACGTCAGCAGCCAGAAGAACCTGACAATTTCCACCGATCGAGATTTCTCGTAGAAGTACGAGACAAACATAAATGAATCTCTTTAGTATTTGCCAAAAAAAAAAAAAAGTGAATGCCATATTTAAGTCACGGGTTACTGCTACGTCTCTAAGGCAACATTTTCGTTTCAGAAACTGCGTGAAACGTGTTTGAAGTTGCTGGCACGTAACATGCAGAGAGACTGATAACGCGTCCTACATGCATGCCATTTAGCATCTTCCTTTTTCGGTATCTATATTACTCTGCAAAAATGTTTAGGAGACAGAGTAAAGCAGTTCTTGAATCAAGCATGGAGTTTTCCGTCGACTGAGTGACTATGGATGTTGTCTTTTTGATAATATTTTTGTTATATCTTCCCCCTCTTCATGCATGTTCTTCGCTTCAGTTTCCCAGTAAGGCAAGAAGCATCATTCATGAATTTCCGTATATTTCCCAGTTTCGTTAACCATTTTGAAAAAGTTTGAGATTGATTGAGTTCAAGATAATCAGGAAGACTCATCAATTTGATTAAAGAAAACTGTTTTCTTGATTATAATTTGCGTAATAAATGGAAAAGGCGTTACTTAATAAGAACAACTATCACCTCTCTTTTCAGAGTGGCCTCTACCCGATTAATACAACAAGATATACACAGACACATGAATAGATAGATAAACGGCACCATCAACCAAAACCTTAGGGATCGACGGTGAGACTCTGTCAGAAATGTTAGTACTTCAAACCCTTTCATGCATGCAAATAGTGTATATGAAATGAAACAAAAACCATAGAGTTAAGGGTGTATATATAATTTAATAAGGTACCATTCGAGCCAATAAGCAAAGGGAGCAATGGAGACGGTGGCAAAGAGTTGTCGATACGCAACAAGGACAAGAGGGCTCATCCCAGATTCTATGGCGAGCTTTGAAGTGATATTCATGACGGCATAGACCAGCTGCACCACAATCATTAACATGAGGGGAACGAGACCGCTAGCCATGTTTCTCTCTTTCACTCTTTGCCTTTGAAGTTTGAAGAGAGTGTTTTACAATGAAAGAGCAGTGTTTGTTTGTGAATGAGATGCATTAGAGATGTTACGTGTATATATAGAGGAATAGACTCGGGCAAGTTGCGTGAAGTAAGAGTCAAAGAAACGGTGACACTTTGCTATGGGACTAATTACCTTTTTACATAAAAGAACGGTTTCCATAGATATTTCTTGCAGTAGTTTGGGCTTTTTTGCGAGGTTTGGTAGCTTTCAATGCATTCAGATTGGTGAAGTAACTTACAATAACTCGTTGGCTCCACATTTTGGCATGTCAACAAAATCAATAAATAAAAGGGACCCATCACTCTATGCCAGCCTTGTTCCACGTTGGCACCAGATTGCATGCACTAACTTGATACTTCTCTCTTCCTTGAATTAAGCAGCGTTTCAAAATATGCATAAAATAGAGTGAGTGGGGGAAGTTTCACTTTCTGGCACCATTTTCAAGGCCAAATTAGTTACAATTTATTATCACATTTACTTTCTGATGGCCTTGGGGAATGTAAGTGGAGTAAATTTCTGCTGCTTACAGTTAAGACTGTGCAAGTCTCTTTTATTCATATAGCCAAATGCAAGGATGGGTTTGAAGCTGAAGTTGGCAAATTTTCAAAATGTAAGGTTTTTGTAGATTTTACTCCACCCTAAATCATCATTATCTTCACCTTCACTTACCCTCACGAGAAGTTTGTTTCTAATTTTGAACAAACGTTTTTGATAATGCTATCTTAATACAAATGTTTGTAGACATTGCTTTAACCATCCATATGGCAAACTCTTCTATATATATAGTTCAGTCATCATATACATTTTGTCGTCGCACCAATACGTGGCGAAAAGAGTGTTACAAAAGAGAATGTTAATTAAGTTGTCTTCGTTGGAAGGCTGATTAAGAAAAAGAGTGGAAAGTTTTCTGACGTAAAATATTTACTCCTATCAATTTAAAGCGACAAAACGTACTTAATGATTACTAATTTCTAAGTAAAAGCATTTAATAAATGTGTTAAGTGTAACACTTAGTTTAATGTTGCTTATATATTCATAACAAATATGTGGCATATGTTCATTTATTACGGCATTAATCCTGGCCTTAAATCACACGTAAGTGGTTCTTCTTAAAACTCAAACAAGTGTCGGACTTTATTTTCAGGAAAAGTAATGCAGCCAAAGCTAAAGAATATTATTAGTGAGAAACAAAATTAACACATATAAGTAAAGTACAAGAGATAATAAAAAATAAAGTGTTACCGATATAAGTTCTTGTGTGTGGGCATGTAAATCTCTTTTAAAATTAGAGCTAATATCTTTTTTATTTATAATATAGTAATTTTTGTTTGATCTTAACCAATAAAAAATTATGTTTTATTTCAAACGAAGACAATAGATTTTGTGTAAACAACTCAGAACTTCATTAAACTGATAATAGTGAATTTTGTAAATGTGAATATGAATATTATATTACATTTGAATCTTTATACTCGTAGAAAAAATTAAGAATTAATAATTAACCCTCCACAAATTAAACCTTCAACTAACATGTCAAAGTGAGCTAATCTTGCTCGCACGGATTGACTCATCACTAGCTAAGTTAAAAATAAGTGAACCCAACCCGGCTCATTTTACGGTGAGACAGAAATTTTGCAATCTGGCTCAACTCACCATGGGTTGGTGGATTAAGTGGATTGTTTCACCAACCCACATAAAAAAATATTTATTTATTTATTTATAAGTATTTAAATATTTAAATATTTTTTTAAGCAACTCATGAGATGACAATCACAATAAGATCAATAACTAATGTCTTCATCATGCTCACCACCAATATATGATGAACTGTTTTTAAGAAAGTATCCATATAATCCAAAAAAACATGGCTAATCTTATACATTTTCTGTCATGTTATTCAACAAAATATAAATAATAAAACTACACATTCATTTCATGCTAATTTAGAATAATTTGTTTATAAGACGGTTGTTTGAGTAATTTACCACAAAGATTATAATTAAAGATTAAAGTATCAACGTATATAACTTGACAATCATATTAATTAAACATTCAAACTATTAAAGTATTATTGAGCAATATTCTAGCATTTAAAAATATGAAATTAGTGGTATATAATTAAGAGTAGTAAAAAAATAAAAAAAAAATTATAAAAAAAATGTTAGTAGCTTAAGTAGGTCAACCCACCTTCAACCCGGGTCGAACCCATGGGTTAATAAGTCGGATTGAGTTCAATCCACTTTTAAAAAAACTGAATTTTTCTCAACCCAACCCAGCTCAAACCCGTGATGAGCCGAATTGTAACCCATTTTGACATCTCTACCTTCAACAACTACTTGAATGGGTAAGTATTTGATTTACTACCATAGTTATTGACATAATTTGTTTTTAGTACAATAAAAAATTACAATTTTAATGTAAAATTATTAATTTTATTTAAATTGCATTAATGTTATTTGTATTTATTATAAAGAAAATTAATGTTAATATACAAATAAGTTTGAAAGCTCTTTTCTCTTTTCTTTTTATTTTATAAAAGATTAAATATGTTTTTGGTTTCTCAAGTTTCAGTGAAATTTAGAATTAGTCCATCTTCAAAAAATTTTATCAATTTAGTCCTTCATCTTTAAAAATACGTGCATTTAGTCATTTTAACAAAATTTTGTTAAGTTTATCTGACGTTTCAAATGCATTTCATGATAGTATTTGAATTGTTTACACCGTTTGACACATTTTCGCTTTAATGTTAACTCAAATATTATCATACGTCAAATAAACTTAACAAAATTTAGTAAGAATGACTAAATTCATGCATTTTTAAAGATAAATAATTAAATTGGTATAGAATTTCGAAGAGAAACTAATTCCAAAATTTACTTAAATTTGAAGGACCAAATACATATTTAACCCTTTTATAAATCTAAAATACTTAGTGCTTCATTCAATGTTAACTCAATATTAATCTTAATTTTCATTCAACAAACACACCACACGTGATAATTATACCAAAAATTAGATAGATGTTTAATCGTATTATAGCCTTCAACAAATTTAAAATAAAATTAACAAAATTATAGTCATTATAATAAGATGGAAAAAAAAAATCTTATCATACTCAAAATAAAATATATCATATATTGAATCGATTATTTGTCCACCATGAATAATATACTTTTTTTAGAAGAGAATAAAAAACATTTTGTCTTCCTATTTTATTTTTATTTTTATATGTTTATATATGTAAAAGTTATCCAGACTAAACCTTAACCGGTAGCAATTGCAATTACATGTATTACATTACTTTTTAATTTAATTAAAAAATGTAAATAACTCTGATTCTCTTTTTGTTGCATAAAAATACAAAGTTATCGAAGTAAATTAAAATTAAAAAAAGTAAAATATAAATAGTTAATATTTGGAATAAAAAATAGAATATAGTTTTGTACCCCCCACACACACACACACATATATATATATATATATATATGATGTTTTTTAGTCCCAAATTAAATATGATGTTTGATCCTTTATCCAAGAATCCATATAAATTATTCTTTCTATTGATTTTATTTTTTGTTACAAAAATATTTGTAATTAAACCTGTGACATGTATTGAGTTGTGTTGGGGAACAATTAGAAGAACATCCATGAATTTTTTTAAATGATTATTTTTTTTTGTATATGTAGAAGTTAGTATATGGAAGTGTCATAAGCCGAGTTAGACCTATTGTAAACCATCCATTAATGTTATATGTAATTTTAATGAATATTCAAGATCATTTATGTACTAAAACAATTTTTAGCTTTGATTAATCACTTGACCTTATAAAAAAAATACTACATAGAATAATGAATGACATCAGAATGATATTAATGTTTCTAATAATAAACTGATATTTGATTTATAACTGATACATTAATATGAGACCCAAGAGGAATAATAAATAAGACCAAAATGATATACTTGTCATTTAAAATAAACGTTTCTATAATAAGTTCATATTTTTCATATTTGATTTGTGATGAAAAGCGTAATAACATGAAAAACAAGGAAAATTTATAGAAAATTTGGATCAACCTAGTGATAGTGTACATTGAGTATCATGCATTGTAAAAACTAATAAATAATATTCCAAACATATGTTTCCAAAATAAGTTGGATTTGTGAAGTCTCACGGTACATCACAATTAATTTGACTCTTCCAAAATTCATACCTTGTTGAACTAAACTTTCACATTTAAACTTGCATGCATATTATTTTGGTCCTTCTTCTTATCATTGCTTCAACCCCACTGAAAGATATCATGTTTGTTTTAGATGAGGATTGGATCATACTTCTACCTATCTCCTTTTCAAAACAACCCCATTTTTATGATGAATTTAGTTTTGGACCTGTCTATATATCACTCACTAAAAAGAAGACAATACACTTTTTTTTTTAATATGAACCAAACAACGTTACTTCAATTATATTATTTATTTTCTTAACATAATATTACATATTATTATTTGAATAAAAATTCTACTTGTTTTTATTCGAAAGTAACATATAGATATAGATATGAGTACATTAAAGTGGTAAACAAAATGAGTTCAAATTTTTTACTAATTTTTTGGTATTATTTTTTAATATTATCTTTAAAATACATTGATGTTAATATTTTAATTTTTTTAAAATATTTTAATACATCGATATAATTAACAATAAAAATATAATAACAGAAATTCAAGTAAAATATTTCAAAATTTGGAGATTCGATAAATCATACAAATTTAATAAAAAAATTAATTAAATTTTTAAATTTATTATAAACTCAAAACTTGATTAAATATAATAAAACTTCATAAATCTAATAAAATATTATATTAAATTTTGTAATAAGAAAAATGGCTCATACGTATTTAATTATTTTAGATAATTAATCAATAATTATTGAAAAGTTCAGTACTTAGAAATTATGATAAAGTATAAGAAACAACCAATATAACTTTTACTTAAAGATTTAATTAAGGACACTAAAACCCACAACTAAAACACACGTAGAGAACATTTTACTTAAAGATCCTAAAACACACGACTAAAACACTAAAACACACGTAGAAAACATTGTACTCACTACATGGAAAAGGTTTGGACATTAATTAGTTCTATGTGTCTGGCCTTAAATAATAAATTATTATATTAAATATTGTAAGAAAGATTATTGCTCATAACTAGTAGATTATTCTACATAGTTGATTAATAATTAATGAGCAGTGAATTACTTGGAAATTGTGATAGATCGTGTAAGAAACACAACCCAAGATATAAGTTTTACTTAAAAAATTAGAATAAGCACACTAAAACGCACACCTAACCTTGTACTTACTGCATGCAAAATGATTAGACAGATATCAGTTCCATGTGTGCTCTAACCTTAAATAATAAAATATTATATTACATGATGTATAAAAATTAGTAATAAGTAGTTTATTATTCTTGATAATTAATCAATAATGATAACCTTGCATTCAACAAAAGGATTGGACAAATAATCAGTTTCATGTACTTTAGCCTTAAATAATAAAATACTATATTAAATGTTGTAAAAAAAATTACTACTCATAAATAGTTGATTATTCTAGATAATTGGTCAATTAAAGAGAAGTTCATTACTTAAAAACTGTGACATTGAAGAACTGAAAAAGTGGTGAAAATAATCATAAGGATTTTAAATCATTCTCAAACAAATTCATGTAACATGTTAATATCTTTGACTGTTTGGAAGCGTTTAACTTAGTTTAACTTAAAAACGCTCAAACTATATAAAATCAATGACACTCAACGGTTAATGATGTTAATATATTTGATGATTTAGATATATTTAACTTAAAAACGGTCAAATTAAATAAAATCAGTCCACGCTCGACATTTAATGATGTTAGAAAATAAATTATAATCAATTTCATAATAAATTAGTAATTAATTAGGAGAAATTATCCAAAAAAATAACACAAGAGTTGCAAACAGAAAGCCTTCTCACATAAACTTATACCTTTGTAGAGACTTCAGTGGAATTTTGTACATATAGATAGCACATTGTCAATTCTTTTTACCATGTCAAAATCAAATTCGGAAAATAATTTTACATTAGCATGCTTTATTTACATAAACATAAAAAAACATATCTAAAATTCGATTTTCGAAAATCGAATTCTGAATTAACACAGTAAAAACGTGTTATTTGGATAAACAAAACCTTCGTTATATGTTATTTTGGTAAAAAAAAATTGCATATGTGTGAAAATTTTGACTTCAATGAAAACAAACATATGCAATATCAACTTATGTTGCAAAAGAACATTTTTCTGGGAGCAAGTGAAAATAATACTAATTACTTGTGCATGGTTCCAGAAACGAAAAAAAAAGACTGCCATCTGGTCCAGCTCATTAATGTAGCTCTTGATGACAGACACTATTTATAACACACATAATCTGTTACGTTAATTATAATGGAAATTAACACTGTACAACACTCTTTTAACCAAAGAAAGAGGAGGCAGAACACTGTGTAAGAGCACCACTTAATGTGTATTAATTCTATTAATTTTATATTAAAAACTAACGTTATTAAATATATTAATTAAAATAATATAAATACATATAAAAGATTTTATAAAAATAAAAATATCTTTTTAAATTTTTAGATAATAATTTTTTGATATAAAAAATAATTTTAGAATTTTAAAAATCTAAGAAAATTTTGTTGACACTTGAAGATTTTATAAGTGAAAACTTTAAATTGTTTTTTTTATAATTTTTTTTAGATATTTAACTCTTCTTTTAATTTTTATATTAATTTAAATTTTCTTATGTTTTAATTATATTTATTTTTTAACATTATTAAAATATAGTTATTTTATTATTTTTTAATTTTTATTAATAAATATTAAATAAAATATAAAACACATATATAATATATATATAATATTTATGTGTATTTTTGTCCTTTAAATTAAATAAAATTACATTAATAGTTATTAAGTCAAATTTCATTTTATTTGATAACACATTTAATTTTGTACTTTTATAATATTTAATGCATATTAATTAACTTTAAGTGCCTTCAAATTTATTAGCACCCTAAAACAATTATATTTCTCCTGCACTATCTATAATATAAGATTGGTGTTTGGTAAAAATTGGATTCTGTTTTGGGGAATCAATTTCATTTAAGATAAAATGTATTTATATTTTTCTTTCATAGTTATAAATTACATTTAATTATTATCTTGATCTTAATTTTTGTTGTTTTTATTCAATTAAGTTTTTTTTTTTAATAAGTCGTGTTGTATATTAAATCGATTTTCAATTTAGTATATTTTTTTAATATTTATATAAACTATGTTAACACTATTTTCATGTGTTAATTCTTAATAATTCTTTTTTCCATTTTCTTGAAGTTTTTTTATATGAATATAGTGTGGTGTCTTAATGTCACATGTTAATATTTGTGTCACATGATGCTAATAGGGATGTCAAAAAAATTCGTACACATTGATATTTGCGAATAAAATACGTAACACATTGAAAATTGATATTATAAATGGATACCCGTGGGTAACGGGTAGGCGTATTTTAATACCTTTGTGTTAACGGGACGAGTACAAATATCATAGTATCCATACCCGTGGTATCCGTATCCGCTATACTCTACTTTAAATTAAAACAAAATTAAGAAAACATGATTAAAATATTAACACATTGATTTTGAATGAGTTATTTTTTTTCAATTGGTTTTAAAAAATCTACATTTCTTTGCAAATTGTTGTTCAACACTTTTTAAGTGAATTATTTACACTTTGTTTGAAATTTATAAATGTTATGCCTTGTATTTTTATTTGAATTTATGGTTAAAATATGTTGTTAAATAATAAAAAAATACATGCGGGTATCCGTGAATATTAAAAAAATATGCAGGTACCCGCATAACGGATACCCGTACGGATATAGTACGAGGCGTACATTTTTCAGTGAGTAGGATACGAGGAAGCTACTACCCGTATCCTACCTGTGTGTTGACATCCCTAATCGCTAGTACATGTGACAATACATGTATCAGCGCACACGTGACCGTGTCAGTGTCTTTTATTTAATTTCTATATTTATTTTTCTACTCAATTGAGTTACATTATTTATAATAATCAGTCAATGTTATTCGAGTCCAAAATATGGTTGAATTAAAATTACTCATCAACAAAACTGTATAAATTACAAAAGTTGTTATATTTTATGAAAAAATATTGCAAAATGATATTTATTTTATAAAATTGATTTAAGTATAAAAATTAAGTAAAAAATGTAAATTGTATTAATAATTTAGTTTAAATTTTATGTGAAAAATAACATTTTTTAGATGACTTGAATTTATAAATAAGTTAACAAAGAAAAATATAATTTTTAAATTATTTTAAATACTAAATTTTAAAGATTACAATAAGAACTTTATATTTATATTTTTAATATTTGTTTTTTGTAGTCAATAGTCAACTTGATTGCCATATTAAATAAGATGGGCAAAAAACATTTTTAATAAAAAAATTCAAATTAAAATTTAAAATTTGTATTTTTTAAATTAAATTTAAAAAAATGAATTTCAATATTTAGGTGGGATGTTTTGGTGTATAAGTTCTAACACATTGTTTTAACACAAATATATAAGTTATAATTAGGCTTAATTACTAAATTAATTTGATTTTTGTGAGAAACAACATTGGTTGATTTTAAAAATTTGGGATTCAATTGAGACAAAAGATAGATATAGGGAGTGAATTAAATACAATACACTAGCATTGTCATATGGTGCTAACACATGTAGGTGACACTGACACTAACAGGTGATGACACGATACAAACATTGACATGTGAAGTGGTGTCCAATGACACCAAGTTAGCGGTTACTGTCACAGTGGTGTCCGACAACGCTACAATGACGACCGACAGTGTATTAGAACAACAATTTGAGAAAAAATTGAACCTGAGCAGTTGACTAATTGACTATATTTCCTTTAGGTTGTTTTTTTTATTACAAATGGTTTAGAAAATTCGGAGCAATACCCAATTGCTCAAAACACAAATTTTAGTTTTTCTACAAATCAAGACCAAGTACAATCAAATAACAAGTAACTCAATATAAATTTCATCAAATTCAACATACAACATCACATTCACTACCAAGATGATCAATTCACACTAAAATTCAACAGAAGACCTAATTTTCCTTACCTCTAGTGTAACTCAAGCTTGAAAGAACGAATCCCCAATATGATTTTGAACACCAAAATCTCAAATCAACCTAGAGAAACCAAAACGAATAAATCACATAGAAAAATGAAGCTATGATCATGATCAAAGAAAAAAATTTAAAACCTCAAACTAAGAACAAGAGATGTTAGATTTTTAACTTACGTAAATAAAGAAACTATTCAGAGAAATATGTTCAAAGAGAATCTCAAAGATATTGAAACTCTTAGTTCTGATTAGAGGGAAGATGAAGTTGAAATGAAAATATGAACGAAATTATATGTTTTGACGTTTATGAATAACTAGCTTTTTATTCTTTTAAATAGAAAAGATTTACAGTAGAAAAATTTTATAATTACTACTTCACAGCACAGTGAAATAAATTACAGGCATAGTAAATACTTCCTGTAAATAAGTCTGTGAGATTATCTTTTTGTTAAAAATATAATTTTAAGAATGAACTTGACAATCGCTTATAAATTATTTTGTTACGAAGGTATAAAATATGAATGTATGCAAAACTTCAAATAAGTGATGAAAAAAACAATTTGATAAAGAATTAGGTTGATCGAGTTGAAATTAATAATAAATAAGGAAAAAACACCATGTACCTTACAGGACAGATTTAATACAAGGGACACAAAAATAAATTAAAGTGAAAATATAATGAATAAATACGTGTATATTGTTTACTGTATTATTCCATCACATGTGATTCATCGTCATGGTATAACAAACTACAGACTATTTAGATCTGTTTTTATTTAATTATAATTTATTAGTTAATTATAAAATGTTGAATATATCTTAAAATCATCTTATCCGTCCATTATTTTTTTTGGTCAGTTGAGAGTATTTTTCCCTCGCATTTCCACAACCTTTAGTAAATAGTGTATCTTAATTCCGCCTCTCCTTTTAACCGTACACAGTAAAGTAGTGTAATGATTTGAGAAGAGAGAAGCAAATAGTGTGAGTATAATACAAGAGTAGAAGTAGAACTGTAGAAGAAGTGGTTAAGAAAGAAGTGGTCACCGACACCACACAACATAGCACAGTGACAGTAGCATGGGTTGTGGCGGTGCAGTCTCGCATCTCATTCTCACTGCAATGGCAATAGCAATAGCGATTCCATTCGGTGGCTGCGATACGCCTCCGGTGGTGTTTGTCTTCGGTGATTCCAACTCAGACACGGGTGGACTCGCTTCCGGACTCGGTTTCCCTATCAATCTTCCCAATGGCCGCACTTTCTTCCGAAGATCCACCGGTCGCTTGTCCGATGGACGCCTGGTCATCGACCTACTCTGTCAGTCAACTTTCCCCTCTCCTTCTTCGCATTTTCATTTTCTTTTACCAACTTCCATAGTTATACATATTATTCATATTTCAATCACCAAATGTTTCAGATTCAAAATTTAATAAACCCAATTACTACTGTATTATACTCCAAAAGAGCTGTAGATCGTAATGAACAATCATAAAACCATCCTCCTTCTGTTCATTGTTCAGTGTAATTAATGTAAGGATAGTGGAGATGGAGCCATATCCAGCTAAGGGGCTGAATGTGATGTCAATACGGCGTCGTTCGTTCGACACTCTGTATGTATTGTTTTGTAATTGGGCCTGGCTTCTGGATTCCAATAGAGTCCAATACGAACCATAACGGGCCCAACTGTCTGCATCTTTAAATTTCTTGAATCATTCCTACATTCCCAAATGAAAGAGATAGAAGATCATTTGAGATTTAAATGCTGTAAAAAGAAATGTTCTTGTATCACCCGGGTTTCATTTCAATCTGAAACGGGTCATGTAAAACCCATGTGTACCTTCACCATGAGAAGATCCCCGGTCCTTACTTTCTGACATTTCTTTTTTCAATTTCGAAATGTTACTTTTACCTGATTCGTCTTTTTAATACTGATAAACAGGCTCAGTATTGGGATTTTTTTTTTAATTAAATTTCAAATATCAAAGTATGACAATTGACTGGATAAATTAGAGATAACAAAGTCGTTATTTAAATTTCAGAGGTACGGGTCGTTATATTATTACATTCTCACTCTTTAAAATCTTTGCATCGAACAAGACTGACTAGAATTTAGTGATGGTTCTCTTTGATGACCATCTAAGTAAGTCATTTTCAAATCTATAACCTGATCTTTGGTGATTCATAATCAAGATTTTTATCGATATTACAAGTACTCTAGTGTATTTTTGAATAACTATATTTCAATTTTCAACACTGTTTGTCGTTATGTTTTAATCAATATAGTGAGATAAACTGAAAGGACAGGGAAGATACATATTTTGTGTACAATTTATACATTTATACGAAGTAGTATTTTTAATGAGTAATAGACATATTCAGTTTAATTTTTTTACACTATTTACCAACAAAAAATATCTTTCTGTATTTTAAAAATAATTATTATAAAAATTTTACAAATTTCACTTTGCAATTTTAAATATTAGTGTAAAATCTATTTATGCTTCTAAAATGTGTTATTTATTCTTTTCACAAATTATGTAATTTTTACTGCCAGTGGCAATTGAAAAACGGTACTGCCTAATGAAAGCTGAGGGATTAGGAATTAGGATGCTAGTTTCATGTACCAAAATATTTTCCAATCTAAAAATACTTTCCTTCTAACATTTGCAGGCCAAAGTTTGAATGCAAGTTTGTTGGTACCATACTTGGACGCCTTGTCCGGAACCTCATTCACAAATGGAGCAAACTTTGCTGTGGTGGGGTCCTCTACTCTCCCTAAGTACGTCCCTTTCTCCTTAAATATACAGGTCATGCAATTCCGGCGTTTCAAAGCTCGTTCTCTTGATCTTGTTACAGCAGGTAGATTTCCTTTGCGATATCTTATATCTCCTTAACTTAAAAAATTGAAAAATTAAATGGTCTGAACTGTCTTTGTGACCTTTGTTTTAAGTATTTTGACTGCTATATTTGTTTTCCTCTGAATATCATGCATGCTAAACAGTCAACTAGTGAAGCTTTAAGCTGTCATTTTTCTCAGTACTCTGATTCTTTTCTGAGTTCTTTCATTATACTCGTTCAAATAATGGAGTCTGATGCATTGGAGTTCAGATTTTCCCTGTGCTCTGATGCTTTCGCTGTTCAGATTTTAACACTACTTTTGTTAGTCTGCCTGCCTGTTTTATAAATGAATTGGCTTCTGCTCTTAAAAAGAAGTAGTACTCAATTAATGGGGAAAGAATATAATCAACATACATTTGAGTTTGTCTTTAAGAATGAACTGATTGGGCTGCAAACTTTCACAGGTGCAAGAAATTTCATCAGTGACGAAGGCTTCCGCAATGCACTCTACTTGATTGATATTGGGCAAAACGACCTTGCTGATTCATTTGCCAAAAATCTGTCATATGCACAAGTGATTAAGAAGATCCCATCAGTTATAACTGAGATTGAGAATGCTGTTAAGGTAGTTCAGTGTTCTTCATAATTGTTTAGTAAACTTATTATCTTTGTTTTGTACTAGTGATTTAGGTTGGTAGAAGGGGATGAGTGTATCATAAAATTAATCCTATTGTTCTAGCCTATCCTTTATGACTAAATAATTTATCTCTTCTAATTTATTTCCTTTTTATTCAGTGCTTTCTCTGTTTCTCAGTAGGTTATACGTAAGAGGGCAAAGAAATTTGTTCGTAACTGCTGAGTTTCCTTTTATTACTAGTTCTTCGTTGTTTTTTTTATAGATCCTTCTAAGAGTGTGATGTTTTCCTCTTTGTATGCAGAATTTACATAATGAAGGGGCCAGGAAGTTTTGGGTTCACAATACTGGGCCATTGGGCTGTCTTCCTAAAATACTTGCACTGGCCCAGAAGAAGGATCTAGACTCATTGGGATGTCTTTCTAGCTATAACTCTGCAGCAAGGTTGTTTAATGAAGCGCTGTTTCACTTGAGTCAGAAACTAAGATCTGAACTGAAGGATTCTACTTTAGTCTATGTTGATATTTATGGCATTAAGCATGACCTCATTACAAATGCCGCAAAATATGGTAATCCAAGCAAACACTTTCTTCTCCTTGAAGTATCTATAATTATTTGACTCATTTTTTTCTTACTAATTTGAATCAAGTTTTCCTTGATTTCACTCCATTCACTCTTTTGTTACTAATCTGAAACAAGTTTTCCTGGATTTCGCTCCATATGTTATGAGGACATAAATGACACAGATAAGTACATATATTTGGATAGTGAAATGCCAACAACATATTATTTTACACACTCCTTTGAAGACACTCTTTACGATTGGATGAAATTTTGTTTAATACCACATTTTTGTTAGTTACATATCTTTATTTAGAATTTTAATAAATACTATAGAATGTGTTTAAAAGATGCATTGCTAGTACTCCTTAGTTAGCTTAACTTGGTAATGGTTCAAATTATTGCATTAATTATTATCATCATAATTTTGATGGTGTTTGTAAATGCATAATTGATTAGGTTTCTCAAATCCGTTGATGGTATGTTGCGGCTTTGGAGGGCCTCCTTACAACTTTGACGTAAGGGTAACATGTGGTCAACCTGGTTATCAGGTTTGTGACGAAGGGGCTCGATATGTAAGCTGGGATGGAATTCATCATACAGAAGCTGCAAATACGTTCATAGCTTCTAAGATACTTTCCATGGCTTATTCCACACCGCGGACACCTTTTGATTTCTTTCGCCGTCACTGAGTGTGCAAAGCAATGAATCAAAGGTTAGTTCATGGGTTGTTGGTTTACCAAATCTATGTAGTTTCCAAGAACAGAGTCTTTCATGAAGTAATGCACGTGCTGGAGCTCTAAAAAGTTAGAGCCATGCAATTTGGTTGTGTTCTTATGATATCAGAATTTGGTTTTTATTTGACACTATGGATGTATGTTTATTATCTAAACAATTGATGACTCACATTAATGCATTTTTGGCCTATATTAGAGATGGGACATGTAATTGAATCAGTGTAAAAAAACTAGACTTTAAATAATCGTTGTCGAAAATAACTAAATTTATATTTTTAATTATACTATTTTAAATTGTTATGAAAACAGATATTGTAGAAGTTCTCTGATAAAGGAACTCAAAAGAGAATGGAAAAACAAAAAAAGAAAAAAACAGAGTAAGAGTTTTCTGAAAATAAGATCTTTCTGATATGTTATCTAAAACCATTTACAAGCCTTGTACTGAGTAGTTACCACTCAGAGTTAAATAACTTAGAATTAATTTAGAAGAATCATAAAGTCTCAAGCTCCAAATAACATAATTAATACAATGATGCAAAATTCAGGCATAATAATTTTACTTAATGTAGCTCATTAAATAAAATGTTTTCTTTGATAAAATTAATGATAATTGACAAAATAATGTATACTTGCAATTCTAAATACGAGTTTTATCCATCTTAAACGTATTTCAGATTAAATAAAAAAATAGAACGTAGAACATTTAAAAAAAAATCGAACAAATTAATTTTCCTCAACAATGTTTTACTGTCTTTTGATGGTTTTGAACCAATTTGATTGGGTTTTAACCGTTTCAGAGTTGAGTGGGTTTTGGAGATCATAAATTGGTTGGACTTTCTGGTTTTTTGAACTATGTTCTAGGTTATGGGATATTGTTATATTATGCAAACAATTGACAACACACATTACTGTATTTTTTGCTATGACACGATCATGAATAATAAATCAATGCCAACAAATTGAGCGAATGTACTTCGAAATATTTGTTCTATTTTAATATATAACTTTTTTTTTCTTTTATGAAATATCTTGTTTAAAAATATGAAGTTCACTTTTTGAACCTCTTGCGTTCAAAGAGGTTTTTATGGAATCTCAGTTGAAGAGACATTAAAATAAAAATATAATAATGATAATAATGATGAGTTATTATAATAATTTATGAATAATAAAATGAGAATCGGATTTTAACATTTAAAAAAATGTAACTTTGGTGACTTTTTAACTTTTAACGTTATATTGGCTATAAATTCTTGAAAGACATTTTGTAGCATACATAAGAAGAATTGCATTAAGGGAAAATTGAACTTCCTAAATATTCATCATTCTTATATCTTGTTCCAAATGTATTACTGTTTTTGTTTTACCCAGAATAATACTTTTTATTTAAATTTATGAAATCAATAGTAAAAAGAGCATACAGCAACTGACCACATAAAAAGAGGATCTGCTTAGTTTGAAAAACTTGACAGTAAAAAAGAAAAGCATAAGGATCAACTTGCTTTTGAATTAAGTTTTTTACATTTATTCTCCTCCATAACTTTTTATAAAGTATAAGATTTGTACCGTTAAATCATATAATATCTTGTCTATCATCCGTGTAAATTTTATATAAATAAAATATAAAATATTTATGTATGTATAATTTTTTAATCAACATTTCTTATATTATATATAAAAACTTTATCATATGTCAAAGTAAAGCTGATTGATAAAATATCCAATAATTTTTAAATTGTAAAATGTGTATAAATTTGATTTATTTCTCACGAACTCTTCGTATAATTATTGGACTGATGGAATTTAATGTCTATAAAATATTATCAGGTGGAATAAGTACATCATACATCTCCATTCAAAAAATAAAACAAAACTTACACTGAAGTAAGTTTAATAGTATTTAAAATTAAGCAATTCAACTATGAAACTATTTGAAGCTAAATATAACTTATTCAATAATTAGTATACAAGGATATAACCTACTTTAGAAGTCTTTCCTCTAGGGATGACAACGGGGCGGGGCGGGGCGGGTACGGGTATCATGATCCCATCCCCATCCCCATAATAAAAATTCATCTCCATCCCCATCCCCAAACCCAACGGGTATACAACTTTTGACCCATCCCCATCCCCACCGGGTAACGGGTATTTTCTTATACCCATACCCATACCCATTTTTTTATTGTTCCATATATCAATTAAATATTTTTTATAAAAAAAATTTAAAAATCACACCAACGGAATTATGATACTATCAAAATATTCAATATTAAAATAACATACTCTTTTTGATTTTCATGATGTCAAATATTAAGAAAAATATTATAATAGTATAAATCTCAAATTAAAGTATCAAATAACAACTAAATAAA
>Ga0214542_1004120_pt1 | contig 29047 bp, 18 predicted proteins | sample CNSS1metaG_FD_160096 | JGI IMG/M metagenome (GOLD analysis project Ga0214542, IMG submission 160096) | Root nodule microbial communities from cowpea collected in UCLA plant growth center, Los Angeles, California, USA - CNSS1 | ecosystem: Host-associated > Plants > Roots > Nodule | place: USA...
AATCTTTTCTCTCATATAATTTGTTGTAATTTTGATTATTATAGTGATTGAGTTAATCTCCTTGTTTAAGAGATTAACAACTGGACGTAGGGTCTTTTGATCCGAACCAGTATAAATATCAGTGTGCATCCTCTTCCCTTAAACTCCTTATTTATCTGCACTTGCATTTAAAGTAACTATTACTTTAAGTTAATTAATTAAATTTTGAGAAAAATTTTAAAACCTGTCAAGAATTTTAAAAATCCAATTCACCCCCTCTCTTGATTTTTGACCATTGTTTAGTCATTTCGGTGCGCGATACCAACATGAATTTCTCTATTTTCATATTTCTACACTTGATCTTTGTTATGAATTACACTTCATCTTTGTTATAAATTAATGAGCTTTGTGGAATTAATCTGAGTCATGATTAAATATTTTAATTTATTCTGTATAAATGTACCTTCAACTTCAATCAAACCTTTAAATAGGTTAATAACAAATAATTAAATGCTACAAATTAGGGCACACTACTAACATATAACAAAACTATAGGAACACTCACAACAAGTATTTCTAAATATATGCCGATTAACCAACTACTTGGACTTTAACCTCTGTAATTCTCTGTATGCACATCTTTAACAAATTCTCCTTTAAACTAAAATATTTTGTTTTAGAGATAGTAATATTAAACTGATGGATAAAAACAACTATCTTCAGAGATTTAGTGAAAATATCAACAACTTGATATTCTCTTCTATAATAAATCAAATCAATGACTTCATTGTTCGTGAGATCTTTCAAATAATGGTACTTAGTATCTATATGTTTGTTTCTTCTGTGTAACAAAGATATTTTGAAAGTTTGATTGCTGAATTATTGTGGCAAATAATTGTTATTGGCCATTGCTACAATTTGTGTAATTCTCCAAGTATTTTCCTCAACCAATAAGCTTGACGGACTCATGTTATTGGAACCACAAACTCTGCTTCAGTTGTAGATAAAGTGACAATTGGTTGTCTTTTTTATGACCACGAAACAACTCCTGTGTTCGACATAAATGCATATCCTGAAGTACTATTTCTATCATTTGGATCACTAGCATAATCACTGTCAGTAAAGCCAAACAAATTTGTTTTTTCATCCTTTTTATAGAGTAGACCATAACTTGTAGTGCCTTTCAAATATCGAAGTATTCTTTTTGCAGCTAAAAGATGAATTTCCTTTGGTCATTCCATGAACCTGCTAATGAGACTTACAACATGCATAATGTCATGTCTTGTGGTAGTCAAATACATCAACGTATAAGCTAACAATTAGACTCTTATCTTTATAACAAACTTTAGTAAGTAGTGTATGTTCATATGGGCACTTATGAAAGCCTTCTTTTAGAAAGTAAGCTTCAATGTGACTATACCAAGCTCTTGGGGCTTGTTTCAATCCATACAATGCCTTCTTTAGTTTATATACTTTTGTTCATTCCCTTTCTTCATATATCCAGGAGGTTGATCAACAAACACTTGCTCTTTCAAATTACCATATAGAAATGCTAATTTCACATCTAATTGAAAAATGGGCCATAAGTTTTAAGCTGCAATAACAATTACCAATCTGATTGTATCATGACGAGCAACAGGAGCAAGCACCTCTTTATAATCAACACCACCAAATTGTTGTTTATAGTCTTTAGCTACTAAGCGTGCCTTTAATTTGTCAACCTCACCATTTTCTTTTAGTTTAGTCTTATAAACCTACTTCACACCAATTGTTTTGTGCCCTTTCGGAAGATAAGTCAGCTACCAAGGATTGTTGTGCTCTATGGCTGCAATTTCTTCATCCATTGGCTTCCTCCATTTGGACTTTTTAACATCTTCAAAAATCACTAGATCATAATATAAAAATAGAGAAAAATGAGTAACTACCTCTTCACTAATTCCATCTACCATAAAATCGTCCATCATTGCAGGTCTCCTTTTGTTTCTTTGTGAACGTTCATTTGTTGATTTAGTTGCTTGTTGCTCACATTCATCAACTAGTTCAACTTGTTGCTCACTTTGTACTCGTGTTATTGGTGGTTGTTGCCTTTCTTCATCTTAACAGTTAAAATCAACTTGTATTTGATGTTCCACTTTACTTGTATCCCAATTCCAAACTAGACCCTTATCGAACACCACATCACGAGTAATCACCATTTTCTTGGTGTCAGGATTATACAATTTGTAGGCTTTTGATTGCTCACTAACACCTAGAAAAATACATTTTTCTCCTTTATCATCAAGCTTTTTACTCCTTTGATCTGGGATATGAGCATAAGCTCCAACACCTTCCTTGCTCCCCATGATTTGCCTTTCTGAAATGGTTCCCCATGCTTTTTACGAATGACACATTCTTCACATATTTGAGAAGAAATTTGTATTTGTGAGAGCCCTGTCACCATATTCTTTTGCTACAGTGTTTTTAAACCTCCAAAATTTAAATGTCCTTACCAAAAATGCTATAGCCAACTTTCATCTTTCAAACTTGATGTAAAACATAAATTGGTGATGGTGTAGAGATATAGTGGAAACATCCTATTAGGTGTTATACCAACTTGGGCAATTAATCCCAATTAATCTCATATCCCTTTTCTTGTAACTGGCCAAAACATTGTCACGGAAAGACTTATTTAACACCGAAAACGTAGACTTGTCACCGCTCATATGGTTGCTATAACCTATATCCAGGTACCATAAATTCTTCTACTTTTCTTCTTTGGCATTATAAACCATCAACAAAGAGACTTCCTCTTCATTTTCTGCAAATTTAGTTCTTTCTCCCTTTTCATTATCCAAATTATCTCCATATTCTGATTGATAATGACCATACCTATGACACTGAAAACACTCAACATTTGACTTGTCTACCGACTTTGTAGAGTGATGAGTTCCTCATCTTCGTCTTTGATGGTGATGATTTTGATAACCACGACCTCTTCTTTGGTGACCACAACCACCTTATCCTCTACCTCTACCTTTATTGTTTCCTCAACCATGACTTCTTCTATGTTTGTGAAATTATTATCTATAGAAACTTTCAATGCTTGTTCCTCCTTCTCTTATTGGCAAATATTTCGCTCATGAATCAATGAAGAACTTGGCAACTCATCGATTGAAAGTTCCTCAACTACATGGGCTTCTTCGATGGAACAAACTACAAAATTGAAGTTTGGAGTCATGGAGCAGAGTATCTTCTGAACCACAAAACATCATCTATTTTGTCGCCATGAATACACATCTTGTTGACAATGTCCATTGTTCGTGAAAAGTATTCGGTTACAGACTCACCCAATTTCATTCGTAGGGTTTCAAACGTTGAACGAACAGTTTCAAGTTGTTGCCTTTTTGCCCTTACAGAACCCTGATATTTCTTCTTCATGGAATCCCAAATATGCTTGGATGTATCCTTACAAAGGATGGTCTCCAAGATTGGATGGTCTCCAAGATTTAATGATCAATTGCTTTTGAAAAGATAATTTTTTCCTTTAAATCTTTCAAGAGAAACCCTTCTATCTCCTTTTTCCAAACCTTTGTCACTACTCTGACATCTTCTGGTTCCTGAATGCCCTCAGAAACAACTTGCCAATACTCTTTGGACCTCAAGAAGTTCTCTATCAACGTATCCCAGTGATCGTAGTGTCCATCAAAATGAGGAATGGATGGTTGGAAAAAGTTATCTGCCATTATTTTGTTTGTAGTGGCTTTGATACCACTGTTACAAATAAATGAATGGAAGGAGTCACTATGGAAGGGCTCATTGTTATAAAAACTAAATGAAAGAACTCTCACACATAAATAAACCTGTTGGTGCAATAAGGGTAAAACATAATGAAGAAGCACAAAATAATGTTGAAGTGCAATCTAGCCCGAACTTGTAGTGGGTCGGGTTGACTTGTGGGTTACAACTCATTTTGAGAGTTCTAGTTTGGAGTCCTATAACAAACTCTGATATTCAAACAAATAAGGATAAAATCAAGATATAAATAGAAAGTAGAGAAAGAATTTAGAAAAAAAAAAACTTTGATTCTTATAAAATGAAACTCGAGAAAAATAAATCTCTATTTATATTATGATTTTTATTAATAAAATAATCAAGTATCATCTTTTAAGATCATTACTTCACTATTTTCTAGGTCCGTAATTTTAATTTATGAAAATAATTATTCATTTTCCGTTTTGATTTTTTTATTTTAAAAGTAGTCGGCGTTGAAATTATATGAATAAACTCTTACTTTGAAATTATTACGTAAAATTTGAAAGAGTTTATGAAAATATTTCATGAGATGGCGATAATTAACTGCTTTCAACTTATGTCTATAAACTAAAGATTTATTCAACTGTATATAATTTTACCTTGCTAGCTTTCGTAGTTGTGGTTTAACTTATATGAATAAAATCTTAATTTGAAATTATTACATAAAAATTTGAAAGAGTTTATGAAAATATTCCATGAGATGATGATAATTAACTGCTTTCAACTTATGTCTATAAGTTTCCCTAGACATTTATTAAACTGTATATAATTTTACCTTGCTAGCTTTATTTTCAACTGTACATAATTACATGTATAATAAACATAAATAAATACTTAAAATATTTGTAATATGCCCTTATATATATATATATATATATATATATATATATATATATATATATATATATATATATATATATATATATATATATGATCGGATGTGATTTTAACCTAGATAAAAATATATATATTTTTGATATTGATTTTGGATTTGATATAATTTTCAAAGTTCAAAATGTATAAAATCAATTTGATGAAGATAATATTATTATAAATTTAAATTTGGCTTAAATAGTCATTTGGTCCTAGTTTTGATCGACTTTTTTCACTTTGGTCCTACGTTTGAAAATGTTTTCAATTTGGTCTTACCTTTCGTAATTTTTTTTCAATCAACTCTTTTTCGTTAACTCTGTCTAAATCGTTAATGGAACAGTGGCCAACGTGGTGATTTTGTGTGACGTGGACACTGTTCAGTGACATGTGTGTTATGTTACTGTGCTAACCATTTAATTGTAATTGCAGATTCATTTTAGGGTTTAAGTTGAATTAAATTGGGTTTACGGTTGTTTATGTCGAATTGGGGATTTGGGGGTCGAATTGGGGATTTTTTTGTCGCTTTGTGAAATTCTGGAATTGCGCCTTTGAGATCAATTTCTGATATCCAAGGTTTACGCTCATCTTTGTAGAATCGTTGCGGAGGGAAAAAAGGTGTTCATCGCGGAGGTATGTCTTGCTTTAGGGTTTTATTTTTGTTTAGTATTGATTGGGTTTAGTGTTAATGATTGGGGTTTTGTTTATGCATTCCATGGAATATTTTAAATTGTAGTTGCTTTTTCAGTGGTGCATTGTTTATTGTTTTCGCTGGTGACCCACCATTTTTAATTGTTTGTGTTGTCACTATCTGTGGTGGGATGGGTTTCATGGTTGGTTGTCAGTTGTAGATGTAGTATTTATTCCCCATTTAAACATCGTTTACAATTTGTAGATTTTTTTCTGTTTTTTTTTTTTGTGTTTCTAATGTCTGATGAAAGGTTTGAGGTTGTGGTCCACCACCGTGGTCACTTTGCCGAAAATGAGTGGTGTAAGTATGTTGGTGGAGAAACTACTCATTGGTCACGCGATCCTGACCGATGGAGTTATTTCGAAATATTGGGGTCTCTTAAGGAAATGGGCTATCATAGCATAAAGGGGTTGTGCTATTATGTTGAGATGTTGTTGCACCCCTTGGATGATAACAGGAGTGCACTTAATATGCTTCATATCGCAAGGCATTATGGTGAAGTGCACATGTTTGTTGTGCATGGAGTTGATGAAGTCCAAGTAGAGGATAATATAGTGGAACTTGAAGGAGATGCTGCGAGACCTTTCGAGAGTGGTGAAAGCAGTCATGCTGTTAGTGAATTTGAGGTACTAGGAACTGAGATTGTAGTAAGGTCTACTCTACCTGAAGATGTAAGGTCTACTCCACTTGAAGATGTAATTAACCAAGAGACTGAAATTGGTTCAGACGAAGGTGAAGTGGTTGACAGTTTAAGAAGGTGTGCTTCTTCTGCTCCTGAAATTGTAGCTGATGATGTTGTGGGTGAAGGTATTGGGCATTTGGAAGAAGAAGTGGGAGTTCAGAATGTGGGTACAAGTGAAGAAGAAGTGGGAGTTGAGAATGTGGGTACAGGTGAAGAAGAAGTGGGAGTTGAGGATGTGGGTAATGTAGAAGCTGATAAAGGGCTGGATAATATTGCTGAAGGTGATGATGAAAGGGTTGAGGTTGATAGTTGGATTGATTCTGATGCAGATTGTTTAGGAGATAGTGATGGAGAGGACTGAGGTTGTGGTAATGGAGGGACTGAAGGCGTAATTGATGTAGAAATAGATGTTGATTATGGTCAAGGAAAATCTAATGAAGGTTTGGGGTCAGGTGAAGTTTGTCCAAGTTCACAAAACCATGATAGTGAAGATAGTGATGAGAATGATGAAATGGTTAATGATAGTAGAGATAGAGGACTGTTTGATAATAGTTGGGAGTCAGAAGAGTTGTTTAGCATTGAGGGCAGTGCTAATGAGACAGAACATGGTGGGATTAGTGGTTATTTTGGTACATTTAAGAAACCCAAGTCAATGGCTGATTACAGATGGGAGGTGGGGACAACCTTCGTGGACAAGAAACAGTTTGTTGATGGTGTAAGAACGTATGTTGTTCATGCTGGGAGGAACTTGAAGTTTGACAAAAATGACAAGGAAAAAGTGCGGGTGAGATGTTTAGGGGCTCAAGGGAAGTGTGATTGGTCCCTTTATTGTGGATTTCTGGTTTCATGTCAAACATGGCAGCTGAGAAAAGTTCAAGACCGTCGTAGGTGCAGTAGAGAATTTAGTATAAATTTGATGAATTCAAAATGGTTGAGTAAAACCTTAGACAACACATTAATATAAAATCCTAATTTGAAGCTGGTTGATATACATAATAAAGCTGCAAGGAAATGGAATACAAAGGTGTCAGTTTCAATGGCCATAGGGCAAAGCAACTAGCAGCAAAGGTGGTTGAAGGATCTTTTAAAGATCTGTATAGAAGGATTTATGATTATGCTCATGAGATAATTAGATCAAATCTTGGATCCACAATTAAAGTTAAAGTGGAAGATGTTAATGATGAGAAGATTTTCATGCGAATTTACACTTGTCTAAAGGCATGCAATGACAGTTTTGTAAGTTGTCGACCCATCATAGGCCTTGATAGTTGTTTTTTGAAAGGACAATATGGGGGTGAGCTACTAACTACATTAGGTCGTGACGCAAATGACTAGATGCTTCCTATAGCCTACACAGTAGTTAAAGTTGAGAACAAAGACACATGGAGTTGCTTCCTGCCATATAAGAGCTATTGCCTAGTGCTAAGCAAAGATTTTGTATGCGCCATCTATACAACAATTTCAGAAAAAAATTTGGAAGCAAGCAACTAAAAACCTTGATGTGGAAGGCTGCAACCAGCACACACCCAAGAGCATGGGAAAGAGAAATGCATAATATTAAAGAAGTGAACGAGGAGGCCTTTAAATACCTAATAGCAATTCCACCAAGGTTAGTCATCCATATCACTGATTCTGTTATGATTGGTCCAAATATTGGTTTCTCCAGATTAACAAAAGATTAACAAATTTGTTTCTCCAAATATTGGTCCAGGTCTAGGTTTACCATGCAAGCCAAATGTGACACGTTGGTAAACAACATGAGTGAAGCCTTCAACAGTGTTATTGTGGATGCAAGGTCCAAGCCAATCATCTCAATGCTGGAAGAGATCCTTTTATATATTATGAAGAAGTGGTCCAAGAACAGATCCAAGGTGCAAAAGTACGAGGGTGATATCTACCCTAAGATATAAACCAGATTGTCAAAAGAATCTGAAAAAACTAAGTATTGGATACCAAGGTACACACATGTGGTCCTACTATTACTTAAGTTTTTTCATTCTAGTCCTAGTTTAGGTTTATGACTTTTCAATTTGGTCATAGTTTAGGTTTATAACTTTTCAATTTGGTCCTAGTTTAGGTTTATAACTTTTCAATTTGGTCCTCGTGCAGTTGGTCAGGTCAGAAGTTGTTTGAAGTTAGACATGTTTCATTAATTGGAGACAAGTTCACTGTCAACATAGAAAGCCAGGAATGCAGTTGTAGGAAATGGCTTATTAGTGGGATCCCATGCTGCCATGCAATTGCTGTACTGAACTTCCTCAACTTAAAGGCAGAAGATTACATTCCACATTGGTTCAGACGTACAACATATGAAGAGATATACAACTCCATAGTTCTTCCTGCCAATGGTCACCTTTTCTGGGAAACAACTCCCTTCCCTAATGTTCTACCACCACTTAAAAGAAGGTTGTCAAGGAGACCAAAGAAGAAGAGAAGGCTAGAAGCTTGGGAACTTAGAAAAGATAACACCCAAATGAGGCCAGGTGGTCATAGAAAGAGATGTTCAGTTTGTCGCGCACTTGGGCACAAGAGGAACAATTGTCCAACACTTCCTGTCCATGGCTGTGAAGAACGTCCCACTGAAGCTGCAGGACCACAACCAACTCAACCCACACCAAGTGAACCACCACCAAGTCAACCACCTGCAACACCCACTCCACTTGCAACACCCACTCCACTTGCAACACCCACTCCACCTGCAACACCAACCCCACCAACAACAGGACCACCACCCAACACTGCAGTACAACAACCCAACCAACCAACTCATGGAATCAGAAAGATGAGGCCAAAAATGCAAATAAGAAGGCCACCACGTCCATCATGAGATTACTGAATGTATTTTGGGGGAGGGGAATATTTTGTTATGTATTATGAATGTGATAATTGGGAAATCAGGATTTACTTTAAGAATTTCTGGATTTTGATCACTTATATTTTGATGGAAGGCTTAAAAGCCTTAATTAGTAATGCATCAACTTTGCACTTTTCAGAATTTTATCTGCCTTCTTCATTTTCAAATTGTTCGTTCTTCATTTCATTAAAATTACACAAAAAATAACAAACAATTTTAAACAACTGAGAATATGTAATTAAAGATAAAGGAATATCATTCATTTATTCATGTAATTATTCAAGATAGCCAATGGCAATTACAACCCATAGAAATCACTACATTCATTACAATAAGAACAACTATCACAACTAATGATCGTTGCATCCGTTTCTTCTACACACTCAATGAATTTTCAATATAAGCGATCTTCTACCTTTGCCTAGTGATAATGGCATCTCGCTCATCAGCACCCTCTTCATAACACCACTTGAAAAAGTTGCATCCCAACACATCTTCACCTCATCTCTGCAACACAAAAAAAACATGAAGATGAAAGTGAAAGAAACACCGAAAGTCGAACACTGGGAAACAAACCTTAAAGTTCGCACAACCCCAAAATTGTTTACCCAAGTTCTTTGTAGTTCTAGTTCTGCGCACCACTGCAATGTCTCTGTAATCGCAAATTGGGGGTGAGCCTGAAACCCTAGAACCACCATGGCAGGAATTGCAAGTTCGGTGAACCCAGTTATTGCAAGAAGATGGAGATGCCCCACGAGACATTTCTTTTCAGCTGGACTTTAATGGAAGACAACCACAATGAACACAAACCCTAAATTTCAATTTAAAATCTGGGGTATGACAGTGCAAACAGACATGTCACTGAACAATATCCACGTCACACAAAATCACCACGCTGGCCACTGTTCCGTTAACGATTTAGACGAAGTTAACGAAAAGGAGTTGATTGAAAAAAAATTACGAAAGGTAGGACCAAATTGAAAACATTTTCAAAAGTAGGACCAAAGTGAAAAAAGTCGACCAAAACTAGGACCAAATGGCTATTTAAGCCTTTAAATTTTAAGCTTATAAATAACTAGTAATGTTGAGATAATTATGTCATTTTTATTTCTAAGTTAATATTAGATGAGTATGTTATGATATATATATATATATATATGGTATTGTTCTTATTACACTAGATCATCTAGTGTTCTTATACTTTTTTATGTTTGAACTTCTTGATTTGATAATAACAAACCAATTTAGAGTTTTGTTATGATCTATCCGGTTAATGATGATCATTGACTAAGATTAATCTACTATTGTTTTATTTTTTTCATGAAGAAATGTTCAAAAAAAAAAAGATGTTCAAGAATATGGTTAGCATAAGGAAATAACAACTTCAGCAACCTCTGACTCATCTAATATATAAATTACCAACTCCTTTTATTTTTAAGCAATAACTCACATTTTGAACTTCTATATAATCAAATCCTTACTTTGCATGATTTAAAAGTGTGTTTGACTCTCTTAGTATTGAAAATAACAAACAAGTCTTGATCCAAGGATCCAAAAGTACATCTTTATTGAATACAAAATTGGTACTAAAAGATACGTCTCTTCAACATAACTAACAAATAAATCTTTATAATAAATGATAACAAAATTTTCTTTATATTGATTCAAATAATTTCCATATTAAAGTTGTTTCATAAGAAGAAGATCTTAATTTCCTCTTTCAACCTCTACACCAATACAACAACACAAACATAACACTATTATACTACTAAAAATGAAGCTCTTAATGATATTCATAATGTGAGAAGATCCAGTAGAATACCTAGAATTCCCGATTTCTTAAGAGATTTCCATCATGAGATTGTCAATATTAAACAATCCATTGATGATGCAAACTCAAGTATTATTGACTTTCCCATATCTTTTTGTTTCTCGTATAAATCTTTGATTCCTAAACAATTGCATAATAATTTCTTCTCACATTGAAACATAAACATACTTCCAATTCATCAAACATCCATAAGAATATCTATTATGAAAAACAAACTTAATTATTTATGTAAGACTCGAGAAAATTAAATAAATAAATAAATATTTTTTTAATTAATGCGAGAGCGGAAATCCCTAAGTTAATTGATGTAGAGAGAGAAGACAAAAAATAGTACTAGCTCAAGTAGTTGAGAGTATTTAGTTGTGTTGAGAGGACTTGGGTTTAAGTCTTGTGTATGCCATTATTGTGTAATTTTTTTTTTTATTTTGCAAGGATGCTTAACCATGAGGCATGATAATATAAACATAGTTGAGTATGAAGTATCATGCAATACGAATTGGTCGATTGGTTGTGCATTTGGTTGGTAGTTGAGTGGTTGTTGTGAGTTCAAATCTTGGCTAGTGCATTATAGTCCTTCTATTTTACTCATTTATGCTTTGTTTTCCACTATTTTCGCGTATTCTGGGTGTTTTCCAAGAAACCGCCTGGTGGTGTTCATAGCCCGCCCGCCAGGTAGCTCATACATCGCTGACCTAATTTCTGGATTTTTTCCAGAAATCGCCTGACTGATTTGGGGTTTTGGGCTTTTTATTGGTTATATTATCAAGGATTGCTTGAGAATGCTTTGTTATGCATAATGAGTGTTTATATGCCTGAATTTGATGAATTGATACATGCATATGATTGTGAATTAAGGTTGGGAAGGAAATTGGGGATTTGAGTTTCAGAGAATACATGCTATGTAATTAACGATGATAATTTGAGATTGAGGGTTTTAATGGAATCTGAGGGTAACCAGAGACATGAGGGAACAAGGGTCTAAGAAACTGGACGAATAAAATGGGTTTGGGGAAAACATGGTATTTCGCAGGTGTAGAAGGACCTATTATTTTTCCAAGAACTGATGCACTGCTAGGTGGCGCATGGCATGTGTAACATCTCGATCGGATAATACTATTTTTTATAAATAAAAAAAAAAGAAAATGAAAAAAAAACATCATTTATTATATTGTCATTCCCAAAACACATGAAAATTTTAAAACATTAATTATCACCTCATGATAATACTCATAAAAGTTCAAATACTAATCCAAGTTCATAAATTAGTAAAACATTGTTTACAAAATCCATAAAAGAAAATAATGTTAAGACTCTAGAAAACATTCCCAAGCTAGGCCCTTTCCAGCTCTAAGTCTCACCAGAACCACCTATAACATCATATGCTCTCGTGTAACACATTACACGATCATCACCAAACACAAGAAGATAGGGTGAGCTAACACGTAAACAATATATATGCAAACATCATAATTCAACACTACACACAATCATCAGAGAACTCCATCCTCTGATTCCACAAACCATGGTCACCACTATGTTTATTCACGTTCTACATCTTTATATGATAACCTCGAGATACCCTATGTTGCCTCCACCTACAAGCCACAACTTGTAGAACACGTGCAGGAAAACATGTTACGGACTACACTTCGTAACGCTAGGTGGAATTCCCAATACGAACCCTAGTTCGTACTCTCAACACAAGATTAACACATCACTAGCCACAACTAGTGATTGCTCAATCAAGTGGAGACCTTCTGTATGAGCCACAACTCACACACTCACACCGGTAACACTTGTCAATCCGAGCCACAACTCAAGGAATGCTGGTGTTCATCCGCCATTCCGAGCCACAACTTAAGAGATGTCATTCTGAGCCACAACTCAAGGAATGCCACGTGTTTACCTTTTATCCCGAGCCACAACTCAAGGGATACCATTTCGAGCAACAACTCAAGGAATTCCACAACAAGTCCATCTTGGAGGTATCATCCAAAGCCTTGTAGACCACACACATACAACACATACACACATCTTGCTGCATTATCGCCTGGCACTACTCAGAATTGCCAAGCGAAAACCAATTCCAAACCGTCTGATGGAACCCTTCTGCTGTCAGGCACCGAGTGCCTCAAAGTACATTGTCTCTGCAGGTATTGCTTAGCAGGACGACCCTCACCGCCAGGCTCCACACTCTCTAGTGCCATTGTTTGCACAACTTTCGCCTAACAAGACATCCACATCGCCAAGTGCTAAGCGCTCCTGGTCCCCTCTGATTTTGTAGCTATCGCCTGGCGGTTCCATGTCCACTGCCAGACGCTACACCAGTAACGAATTTTACTAGTTTACCTAATATATCTCAGATTCCAGCACCTAATATCACCACAACTTAATGCACAATATCCTGCACCCTATAAATCCTGAATTTATAATGTTAACCTAGAATCTGCCTTAGCCTTATAATGGATCATAACCCAACATCTTCACATGCCTAAATTATGCCAATGTAGGAGCTAAGTTAAGCATCACCTTTGATTCTGATTACCTTATAACAGTCACACCACCTATTTCTGATTTCAACAATTACTCCAATTTTACTATAATTCCATTAATTCTTGATTTATGTGTTAAACCATACCTTAGTATTCTCTCTAGGCATAAATCCCATGCCTATGAGTAACTATATATCAATTACTACACAGATTATAATTCATACAATACCACTAGTCCACAAACTATAGCCACAATATAATATCTCCCCTCTACCTAAACTCAACCCACCAAGATTCACATTCTCAACCATCTCGTTCCATGTATTTTCCTACCTCTTTTGCCTCCTTGCTTATTATTCCATCATTCTTAAATAAAATTAAGCAGCCACTCATAGAATCCCCAATCACAACATCCCTCACATTGAACACACTCTCTACCATTGCCACTACCCTCGTTGTTGCCTGGCGGCACATCAGATTCTAGGAAATACCTAGTTTCTTCCTACCTGTTTCGAACCGTAAAATCCCCAATTCCTTTCCTGCTACCAATTCTCCTTCAATAGACCACTCAAATTCATTTTCCAGCCTACACATAAGTTCAATTTCACTATTACATTATCACTCCATTGTCATAATAACATAGTTCCAGATTTAGTGATTTTTTTCCACCTTAGTGAACCCAAATATCCTTGATATCACCCAACCATCAAAAGCACAACAAGAATCATAAATTCATGGCATACATCCATTAATAAAACTCCTATAATTACCTTTCCCCCATCAGAATCAACCAGAAACCTCAAAACACTAAACTCGGGCCAATCTTGCTCGCGTCACCTGACGGGTGTTCATTGCCATCAAGCGGGTCATACAACAACCCACAAAACTGGTTGAGAAGGGTTGTGTCGCCTGGCCGGCCTTGCGTGCTGCCAGGCAGTTTTTGGCAGAAACCTATAAACTGCAATCACATTCATGAGTCGCCTGGCGGACCTTCAAGGCCACCAGGTAGTTTCTTGAAATTTTCCAATAAACACAAAAATAAACAAAACAAGTAGAATGCAATCCTCTAGATATACAAACATCATGCAAAAACCACAACACAAATTAAATTCACATAAACCAATTCCCCTAACTTGGTAATCCTTGCTGAAATTTGAAATTGCTTAAAATCTTCTTGCCCACGATTGTTCAGCCCTTGTCTCCTCTCCAAGTTCTCTCTAAGCTCTTTATACTCTCTCTACTTAGTCCAGAACACACTTTCCACGCTGCCAAAATCAGTCCATCACTTGCTCTCTCACTACCTCTCCTTTTTCCACCTTAAGCTCACTTAATTATGCTTAATTTCTCATAAAAACGAAAATGAGATTAAAGAGGCTTAATTGATCATAAAAACAAAAATTAGATTAAAGAGGCATTAATGGCCATCAAATGCCATTAACAGCTAGTTTACTTAGTCCTTCCAATTGCCCTCTACAATGGCTAGGGTTTTTTTACCCTTTCCATCCATGCCAAAAATACTTTAGGCAAAAAGAAAAGCTTAATTAATGTCACCCAAGGTCCGAGCACTCAACCATCCAATCTCAAAGAAAATGCACAATAAACTCAACGAATTCATCTTTCGTGATAATTCCTTATACATCTAGGATTATGTTATCACTCATCATGATCAAATAGATTATTAATAAAAATAATAAACAATTAAAATAACACACAATTGGCATACACAAGACTCAAACCCAAGTCCTTTTATAACAACCAAGTACTCTCAACCAATTGAGCTAGTACTATTCCATGTCATAAACCCTAACATTAAATGTCATAAAGGTTTCCACTACCCGCATTTATTAAATAATTATTTATTTAATTATTTAAATTTCTCGGGTCTTACAGCATGCCACCAAGCGACACTTAGAAACCAACACTCTTAAGAGTTGGTTTTGTGTTGTTATGAGATGAAGCTTCTGAGTTTAGAGTTTAAAGTCTTCAGACTGAATATTAATGTGGAAATGGTCTTAAAGGATATTAAGGTAGTGAATTGGAGTGAGAGATTGGGTTCAAACTAATAATTGTAAATTTTGTTGTGAGGTGAATGGCATGTCCATGCAAGATTACATTTCTGGTAATAATGGTTACCTAGCATGATGGTTGTTGGATTAGGCAAAGGAATACTAGATGAGACTTGATGTTGTTCGTTTCCATATGTGGCAGGAGCTAAATGCATAGTTAGGTGTTCTGATTTGTGTTCCAAGAGCAGGCCTATTAATTAGTTAGAAAGGTAGGTTATATGATATTGATTTAGAATGTATGTGGATATCACAATGAGGTATTGATGTATGATTTGGTATTGCAATGATAATATTGTATGCATTTGAGATATTTTGGGACTATCTGTGGGGTGATTAGGTTCTCAGAACCAGTCCTAAAGCACAAAAAATTAGTAGCAGTGATGTTACTGGAATGGCGCTTGGCGGCACGAGGTGAGCCACCAAGTGATAGGGAGAAACCAGGGAAGTTCTGGAATGCACGGTGTCAGGCAGAGGTGAGGGTTTTGCCAGGTGATAACAGCCAAGATAAAGGCCACTAGGAATGAATGGCGCCTGACGGTGAGGGTGGTCTCACCAAGCGGGAGACGGTCAAACAAAGACTCTAGAGAGTGTGTGGTCTATATGGTGGTGGCCTGTAGACGGATGGGCGAGTGGATATTCGTGGCAGCAAGTATCGCCTAATGTAATCATCAAAGGGTGTAGAATCAGGAGACATATAGTGAAGATGTGAATGTTTGGGTCTGAGGGTTTTAGTCTCAAAAGAGGCGGGGGTTTAAGTTTAAACTTATTGTTATATTACATTCCATTATATATTTGAACTCACCCTATTTGTATGTGTTTGGCGATGATTGTGTAACTTGTTACACGAGAGTATATGTTCTTGCAAGTGAGCATGTGGATGCTTAGGGCAGAGGGGCTAGCATGGGGGACTTTTATTGATTTTCTTGACTATTTTGTAATCAGTTACAAATAACCGGTTTTGGTATTTGTAAACGTTGAACGTATTTATGAATTTTATAATTTGGCACTTATAATAGAGTTTAAATTTTCTCGTGTTTTGGGAAATAATTTTAATAAATATGGTTTGGTATTTCTTATTCTTTTATTTTAATTTTAAACTAGTAATATCCGGCTAGGATGTTACACTTTACAAAATAACAACACATGGTATATCATTGATCTTCCACTTCGAAAGAAAATCATTGAGTGTAAGTGGGTTTGGAAGATCAAGTACAATGTTGATGGAAGTACTAAAAGACATAAAGCTTGCTTGGTTGCAAAGCGATACACCCAACTTGAAGGATTTGATTACCTTGATACTTTCTCTACAGTCACCAAGCTTATAATTATATGTCTTCCTTTATCTCTTGTTGTAATCCAAAATTAACATCTTCAACATCTAGATGTCAACAATGGCTTTCTACATCTAAATAAGGAAGTTTGCATGACATTGCCTCTTGGATTCATCAACACAAAACCAAACCAAGTTTTCATATTAACCATGTCATTATAAGGTTTGAAATAAGCTAGTAGACAATGGTGTGCTAAGTTTTATACGTTTGTTCAATCCATTGGTTTTATTCAATCACAATATGATCATTCTTTGTTTACAAAAATAACATCATGAACCTTCACAACTTTGCTTGTATACATTGGTGATATTGTCCTTGTAGCTGATTCTTTGATTGACATCCAAAATGTTAAACAACATCTTGATCATGTTTTCTAAATAAAGGACCTTGGGCAACTTAAATATTTCTTAGAGCTTGTAATTACTCACTCACATAAAGGTATTCACACCTGTAAAAGGAAATATCATTGGATATTTGTAAGATCCGCAAAATTTAATTAATTAAATAAATAAATAAATAAATAATAAATGCGGGTAGGTAGTGCATTTATGACATTAAATTCTATTGTGTATGATGTGGAAAAGTACTAGCTTAAGTGGTTGAGAGTACTTTGGTTGTGTGAGAGGACTTGGGTTCGAGTCCTATGTGTGTCAAATTGTGTATTATTTAATTAGGGCTGTAAAAATAACCATAATGGCTCTTGAATGGTAATTAGGGGAGAATAGGGGTTTAGGCATCTGTGATTGTGGCTTAGGTAAAGGAATACGAAAATCCAGAGTGAATTGTGAGGTTGGGGGAAATTGATAGCTAAAAATTGAGAGCCTCTCGCCTAAGCGAGAACGCGAAGAATGTTCTATTGTTGGCTTGACTCGTAGCTCAGGCGAGAGGTGTGATTTTTTGGCGAAATGTGAACTCGCCTGATCGTGTACGCGGTACACGTGAGTAGATGATGTTGCAGGTGGAGCTGGTGAGGCTTAGCTGCGGAGAGGGGATAGCTTGGGAGTTTTATCTTTATATATATTTTCTATTATTGGAATTAAGTTGTAAACTCTTTTGAGACATTTTTGGATTATTCCACTTTTGTAATTATGGATTTAGTTTTATCTTTTGCATTTATAAAAGTTTAATTTCCCGTGTTTTTGGGAAATGAGGTATTATTAAATGCAGTGTAAATAATTACTTTTCTTTATTTTTTTATAAAAATTCGTAATATCCTGACGGGATGTTACAATATTTGGGTTAATTATGGAACGTTAAGTACCAAGTCTTGCACCACACTTAGAGAAAAAACATAAAATTTCTTATTTTTTCAAAATGCTTCCACCCAATGTATATCGTATATTAGTACAATCTTAGAAAATAAGACTATAGTAATATGACCCATATACATTCTCAAGCTACTATATTATAGTTTTATTACAAGACTACACCTAAATGATCTAACATTGCTCAACCACCTAAACAATTGACTCCTCAACATCAAGGGGTGCCTCTACATTTGCATTTCTATCTGCTCACACTAATAAGTTGATCATTGCAAAAGAAGAACACAACACATAACAGACAAACACATAAGAGAGAGTAAGCTAATTTATAAAAAAGAATATCATATATTAATAAAACATGTTGTATAATAATACAGTGCACTCCAACTAATCATAAATTATATAATCAAAGACTCTTCTAAACACAATTATCTAGATACATGTATTGAAATCAAATTCACTGAAAACTTGCACTTGTGGTGGCATCTACTACTCTACAGAGTCATTGCCAAAGGATTTCACTCTACCATACACAAGGTTAATCCATAATCACCTAAGGCCATTATCCTACGTTAGACTAGGACCTCCTATTACTCTCACCTCATGAACCATTCTACTCTATATGAGTTTAAATGATCTTTAGTGTCAGGATGTAACCTTACTTGAATCCATAGATCAATATATACACTATATTACAACCAAAGGAATTTCTCCATGAAATTCCCTTATTCCACATGTTATCTCATATTCAATCACATATTGTACAAAAACATATCAAGTCAAGTATCAGTATACCAACATCAATCACACACAACTTAACCATTATATTCTCGTATAAGCTTATTTCATCATATTTAATCACAATATTTTCATTACATACAACAAAACAATGAACAACATTTCCCTAACCACAGACCTCAAAACAAAGATCCCAATGGTCAAATCAAAGATCCATATATCTAGGAAGTGTTGTCAAAATGTCAGCCCAATCCAACAGTTAACGAAACGGGAATAATATTTTTCTTAAGATGATGTAGACCAGAAAAATAGCTGGAAAATTAGCACCTGAAGCTACAACCCTTGGAACCAACTAACTTGCTAGCGCTCAACAGTCCAAAACTGGTGCCCAAGGCCCTTAAGTCAGTGGCCATTGTCCTAGTGGCGCATGGTGTATCAGTACACATAACTTCCCTTTTTTAGCTTTGATTGAGCTTTGATTGAGCTTTGATTAACCAATTTGACTCTTCTTTAGTGAATACTCACTTAGTAAACTTTCAAACACTTAAATTTTCATGTTTTTAACTCAAGTTGGTCAGAGTACTCAATAAAAAAATTCTCACAAAGGCATCCAATTTCACAAACAAAACCATAAATTTGCATAGAACTCAACATTCAACCCAAACTTAACCTCAATTCAAGAACTTTAAAAGAATTCTCAAAGAGGCATCCAATTTTACAAACAAAGCCATAAATTTGCATAAAACTCAACATTCAACCCAAACTTAACCTCAATTCAACAACTTTAACAAGCCATTCAAAATTTCAACTGAAAGAAACACAATTTTGTACTATCTAACATACTACACAAGTTCAATATCAAATTATCAGCTAAAACATGCAGTTCATCACCACAAAACAAGTAAATTCATAACTTATCACATCAAAATTATCAGTTGATAGCATCAATTAACAATCTCGACATGCAAAAGCTAGAACTAGTCTCCCTCACCTGACAAAATGGCTCAACAAACCCAAACAACTTTAGGAACTCCAAACTACCTCCAACCACACAGGATGCACATAGAAACATCACAAGAACGATCAAGATCTACCGTTATGATCACTAAGCAACAAAGACTCATATAGAAGATTAAAAGGACACATGCAAGTGGAAAAGCCTCGCATGCAACAAAAACTAGAAGAAGACCAAGGAAAAATGCCTAAAACTTAAATTACGTGAACAAAAAAACTAATAAATCCAAATTGAAGAGTTCGTAGCGGGGATCACTCTTATCATTCTCAACAAACATTATAGTGCAATATAACTCACTTAAACAAAATCGTAAATCAATTAAATATACAAGTTTGATTGAAAAATGCTCCACTTATAAATAAATAACAGAAAATCAACTTCATGCAACATATCCAAATCTGTTTTCAAAGTTTACCCGAGATCCATTTAACAAATACAATTTTCAAAATGATTAAACAAACACACTTTGTTCAATTATCATCCTTTGTTCCTTTTCAATTCAACAATGATCATTCAACTCAATACACACACGTCGACATCAAACTCACTAACTAAGACATTGGAAAGTCATAAGAACTAACTCGACTCATTTAAATCATATTCAAAACTCGACTCATTTATATTTCAATATTAATTATTGAACTCTATATGTTAGTATAAAAGTTATAAAGCTTAAATATACTATTATTCTTAAAATATAATTAATTTTTCAGTTCGTAAATTATTTTTCTTAATTTTAGATCTCTATTTATTTTGTAAGAGTGTTTTTAATATGTTTATTTTTTTTTACTTTCATTTTGAATTACAACCTTTGAAAATTATTTTAAAGAAATTAGAAAAAAAACAAATGTTTTGCATGCTACAAAACAAATAAACATCAAATATTTTATACGAATTAAAGTAAAATAGAAAAAACACAAAACTATTTCTTTTTGTATAAAAACCAAAATCAAACCTGAATATTTTAAAAACCAAAATAAAATACAACAAAGGTTAAAAAAAGTATAAATATTTTCTTCTTAATCCTCATGTTTTCCTAAGAACTTTGCATTTAACCCACAGTGTGTTTCGCAGTTGCGATGGCCTCACAAGGATGCAGGCGATGCCCTCAGCACACTACCCATCTTCAGCCGCAGCAGCACTGCCTCCACTGCCCCCTCCGCCGTCACTGCCACCACTGCCCTCTCCACAATCCCCACTTTCATGCTGTCAACTTACTCAAACCTCAGTTTCAACCATGTTTCGCTCCCTTTCAGAAAATGCATTCCAATTTTGAGCCTCTGCATAGTCATCATCATCAACAACAACAACAACCCATTCCTTCAAATTCTCCGTAAGTTCTCTATTCTTAGCTTTGTCGGTATACTCGGCCCCTCTTTGATGGAAGTTCGGGGGAGCGAAAGGGGTTGTTCTTTAAGTAGATTGGAGAAGAAATTTGGAGCCTTTGCGTGCATTTATTTCTTGTTTTCATCTCTCTTTAAATTAGAAAATTGTATTTGTTTGTAAGATTTGTACAGGAAATGATGAAAACAAACAACAAAACAGTTGTGTTCAGTGTTTCCTGAATAAATCTTTGAAAACAAGAAATGGAGTGAAAATACTGGCATTTTTATTATCAAAAGGTGAAAACAGAAAATAAAACCGCCGCGGAACATCCTTTGGAGATTGTGAAAATTGGAGGAGCTTGAGGAGTTTTGAAATTGAAGAATGTAATTTTCTTTTAATATTTTAGATTAGATCAATGACTTGTGCAATCGCTGTAAATAATGTGTGACTTATGAGGGAACAGGAAGGGTTGTGATGTGGTTGTAGTTGCATTGCAATTACTGAAATTTGGGGTATATAGGGACTGCAATTGCGGCCTTAATGTGGTTGCAGAGAGCTTGGAAACACAATGTTGTGGTTGTGAATTGTTTTTGAAAATCGTGTTTACGAAAGGCTTGAGATGATGAAGCTATAATTGGTGAACAAAGTTTTTAAGAGGGAAAGAGAGGTTGAAGGAGTGCTTCAAAACGGTTTGTGTTTTTGTGAACAGCACAAATCAGACAGCATGCCGAGTTAAGATGTGGCAGTCCACAGACAATTATGTTTTGAGTGAAAAAAAAAAATTGTTTCACTAGAGCTCATTGATCAGAAAGTAGATGGTTGGAGTTTTAGAAATGGAGAAAATTTATAGTAATACTATGGAATGGACAATGACTGATTGTGCATAAGTCTTTTGACTAGCCCTGGTGCCCAATCTATTTCTTTGTACTGAGGTGTGATGAAAATTTTTCTACCTACAACAATTTGATGAAATCTTCGGAAGAACCACGCTACAAACCGTAGTTTTTGTAGTTGGAGAGTTTATGTGTCTTATAAAACTGACCAGAATCACATATTTCCAACGTGGGAATCAAGTCTCATACCTTGCATCTAGATTCTAATAGATTTCCAGAATGAAATAAAGGAACAACAATAGTTTGAATTATTATGGAAGAAACTGCCTCTGCCTTGAATTACTGACAAATCTGTGCACGGTTATGCAAATCAATTCCTTAGTTGAGCTATTGTCTCTCCAATAAGAATTTTTCCTTGAGATCTCAAATGAACTATATATGACCATTCTCTTAAAAGTACGAGTTTATTCTTGATAGATAACTACCATGATTAGTTTGCATATTCCATTATTCTTTCTTGCCTTGAAAGAGCACAATGACAATAACTGACACTGTCTCTTGTTACTTATTATTAGATTCTAGTTGTTATGCAGTCATGATTAACTTGAGAAATATAACTGTACATTTTTGTTTCTGCACTGTTTGATTTGTCGTTGCTTCTGTTTTCTTGTTATGGATAGGAAACAACAAAACAAATTGAAGCCTTGGTTTCAGTATGACTACTTCAAGGATTCTATTTATCCTTTTTTTAGCAAGGTCGGGTAATCGATCTATCCTCTGATACTTTTGATTGTATCCAGGATTCCACAAGAGCTGGAGCATATAGATCATGATGGTGAGGAAGAGGATGATGATCCAGTTTTTGTTCTGACCGATGAATGGAGGGAATTCTTTGCAAAATCTGAAGCTAGGAGAAAATTGGGTAGCTAATCTATCCTTAGCTCTTTCTCCTAAATTTATAAGCATTTCAAATGTAGTTTATGTCGGCTAATGTGTCTAAGTGTCTGTTCTTTTCTCAACTGAACTTGCTATTTAATGGTATCTTTGGGTGAGAGGAAAGAAATGGACGAAAGAAAGTAATTGAAGAAGAAAACGATGGAAGAGATATAGGTGAAAAATATAATGAAAATAAATGTTTGAGATTGGTTAATTACTTATTAGAATTGTTTTATTCATTTATTTATTGTTAACATGATTAGAAAAGCGAAAAATATATTTACGAACTTCTGTAATCAATTATGGGTGTCCATAAAGATTATAGAAGTATAAAATAAGTTGTGGTTTGTATTTTAAGCAACATAACACTTTATGTTCTGGTGGATGATAAATTTTATGTTTTCCTTGGATATATTGTGTAGAAAAAAGAAAAACCTTGTAGATCCCACCATTTTTTAAATCTTTCTTCACCTTTTACTCTCTCAAATAACCATTTCCCACTCTCTTGCTTCCTCTTCCTCTCTCTTTCTACCGTACCAAACTGACCCTAAGAGTTGAGCATGTGAAATTGTCTGGTTCTTTGGATTCAATTTTCTTTTTTCCAATTGAAAATTCCCCTTAAACTCGAAAGATCAAGTCGAGTCTACATAATTATTGTGATAAAACCGAGTTTGGTTAAGCCTGATAAGAAAATTAGAACAAGATAACTGTTATCAGAACCTCGATGTTGGGATATGATCACACATCATAGAGCCAATATATAAAGAAGGGGGGTACCACAAAATAACATTGTGTGATTGATTAAATAAAAGATTGTTGGGTTGAAATCAACAATAACAAGAAAACACACCAAGATTGAAGGAAAACACTTTTATTCACTGAAAGGTTCTGTTAACAAAGTTTGTTTGCAAGATACAGTGTATCTATCATACATATAAAGTTCGTTCTATATATAAACCTAGGAAACAAAATAACAGAAAACTGTCGAGACAGAGTTAAGCTTAAATATCAATTAGTACATGTGTTAAGACAATTTGTATATATTTAACACTACTAGATGCTTTCCCTTCTGAAGTTTTCACCAGGCACATAATTTGAGAGCCAATCATCACAAAGATGATAAATGATTACGACATGTTCCTATTATGCTAGAATTATGTGCCTAACTAAGCAAATCCCCACCCAATTGATTATGTAGTGATCAAAGTGATGTGTTAGCATCGAAACACTTGGAAAACTCACTCTCGAAAGCTAACTATAAAGTAGAGAGAGCCAAATACTTAAATACTTCTCCAAACATTCCATAGAATTCGATGTAGGATTTAGGCATCCATAGTATCCAAGTTTCTATCGTGGTAACATCCTTAAGGATCGACATCTTGACTATTTTGACCCTACGACACTTATTTGATGACATATCACTGAATATTTTGTTGGTCAGAACCTACTACTGGTCAAAATTTCCATAGGTAACTCTCTCAAAGAGACTGAATTGATAAGAACCCAAGCACATAGGGGATCCTATCTCAAAAGCTAGTTATTGAGAGGTGGGAACTAAACACTTAAATACTCCGAACATGACAAATTACTAAAATGAGACTAAATACCCAATGCCCATAAGCATGCTTAACCATTATTAATAAAGTCAGTAATGGAGCTAGTTTCTAAGATTTCTTTTTTATGCATGCCATGCAGAGAAGAAGAAGAAGCAGGGCAAGAAGGGAAAGAAGTAAATATGGAGAGAACTGTTTGCTACAATACTGTTTGGTGATCAAGTGGTTGTGGAGTTGATGTGGAGAAGGAATTATGGCCATGGATTACTGATATGACTGATATTTGTAGTTCAGTTATTGCTTTGTAAGATGGTTACTTTCTAAATTTCATTAACAGATGTCCGATACGTCAAGAATGTGTTTAGAAGTTCCCAAGTATACCAGTGATTGTGTGTATGTACAGATCGTTTGAACATTCTCTACAACTAGAAAAGCTGAATTATGTTTTAGGACTTGAAATTTGTAGGCCGAAGTGATAGGAGGTCAAAGTTTTTCTTTTATTTTTCTTATAATTTTTTAATCAAGGAAAGTAAAATGATAAGCATTAACACGAATACGACACATACATACGACTAAATTAAAAAATATAGTATATGGAACACGACTATATATATATATATATACATATATATATATATATATATATATATATATATATATATATATATATATATATATATATATATAATTAAAAATATATTAAAGTGAAGGGTGTAAAATGAAATTAAATTAGAATAGAGAAGTCCAATAAAAAAGTGGTGGTGTGAGGCATAGGTGCAAACAGCAAAGTCAAAAACAAAACAAGGGGGTGCGAGATAGTAGACAGTATGGTGCATCAAATAAAATTGCCCAGCAGAAAACAAATAAAAAAAAGAGAAGCAAAACTGTCAGGAAAGTAAAAAGGGGTGCATCGAGTAGAATTACAAGTCAACCGAACTTCTTCTCCGATGTGTCCACAAGGTCGTGTCAATCATGCACACACCCACGGTGTGAATGTGTCCGTAGTGCGATAAAAGCGGAGAAAAGTTATATCGGAGCCGTGTCAGAGCTTCGTAGATTGCCATTAACATAGTATGATATATTATTTTTCATGCTAAAGAATGGCAAAACGAGTTTGTATGATGAATTTGGGCTTTATCATTTGTTCGTCAATATGGACCACACTTGTTGGGCTCTTTCTTCCTGCACGCCCATTTTCCTCTTGAATCCCAAAGTTTCAATATCCCCATTTTACCCTTATAATTTTTTTAATAAATTTGTATTGTGCCTATCTTATTTCTCCTTTTGCACCTCAATTCCTCACCTCCTCCACATTTCTCATACTGCAACTCTAACCTGAGTCTGTGAACGTAATTTTGGTTTTAAGATTGGGAGTGGTTTCTGTTGGGTGTGATTTTATTTTTGGTATTTTTAATGTTTTTCGAATTAGTCAATCTAGAAAGTATTTTTGAATTCGGAAGTATCTTTTAGATTAACCAACATGAAATACATGAATATGTTGTAAATCGGTTAATCAGGTACTTCCAAATCTAAAGTGCCCCACCTCTATTGTGAAGGAGCTTGCATGACATCTCCAATGATTCTCATTCTAGGAAAAGCCTAACCTTATGCAAAGATTAAGGATGAGCAAATATATTTGTCTCATGCAAATAATGGGCAGGTAAGGTTTAACATATTTTTTTAGCACACGCATGCCCAACCACCTCCAACACATGTTGGAGGTGTTAGGATCATGTGAAGAGAGAGAAAATGAAAGAAAGCTTTTGTATTGTAAGAATGTATGTGTAACCATTTCAAACAAAAGCTTTATACAAGAAAAGGCAAATACATGTAAATAATGCAAAATGTAAAACTAACTTATAACTAACCTAACAGATTTAATAACTGCTATATTATCTAACATGCCCCCTTAAACTTATGGGGTTGAAGAAGCGAGCACACCATGAGTTTATCACGAAACTGAGAGAAGGTTGCACCAAAAACTGGTTTGGTTAGAGCATCAGCTAGTTGAAGACGAGCAAGAACATGACGAACAAGGATTTCAAGTTTCTAGACTTTGTCACTGATATAATGTAGATCCATTTCAAAATGCGAGTATGCATGACAGGGTTGGCAGTAAGAAGCATAGTGCTGAGATTGTCAGAGTTAATAATTGGAATAGAAATGTGCAAGTTTATTTCCTTGAGAAGAGACATGAGCCAACTGATTTTGGTACAAGTAGAAGCGATGCTCCTATATTCTGCTTCGGTGGAGCTGTGTGATACAACGACTTGTTTCTTTGAAGACCATGATATAAGATTTGTGCCAATGAAGATGCAATAACCGATTGTTGACTTTCTATCATCAGGATCTGACCCCCAATCTGCATTTGTAAAGCTTGTATAGAGGGGTGTGTGTTTGGAGTGAATAACAATCCATGAGTTGGAGTGCCTGCAAGGTAGCGTAGAAGATGTTTCATGGCATTCCAGTGATGAGTTTGAAGTTGATGCATATATTGACAAAGCTTGTTGGCAGCTTATGAAATGCTGGGACGGCTAAAGGTTAGATATTGCAGTGCTCCTGCAATCTGACGATATAGGGCGGGGTCGTGAAAAGCTGTGGATGCATATGGGGTGAGTTTTAAGGAAGAGATCCTCAGAGAAGGAAGAGAATTTGCATTTGTCATTTGAACCTTTGAAAGAATTTCTTTTATGTATTTTGTTTATATAAGATGTAAAGCACCACTAGAGGACCATGTAGCCTCGATTCCAAGAAAATAGTGAAGGGAGCCAAGGTCTTTAAGAGAAAACTGCATGTTGAGAGTTGCAACAAGAGTAGTAATGGCATTAGTATCATTGCATGTTATCAAAATATCATCTACATAAATGAGAATCAAAATGATAGAGTTTGCAGTAATATTAGAGAATAAAGAAGAGTCACTAATAATGGAACGAAAACCCATCTTGATTAGCGTATTGCTCAACTTGTGATACCAGGCTCGAGGTGCATGTTTCAAGCCATAAATGCCTTTGTGCAAACGAAAAACAAGCTTTGGATTGGTTGAAAATCCCGGTGGTTGATCCATGTAAACGATCTTTGTAAGCTCTCCATGTAAGAAAGCATTATTTACGTCTAATTCGCGTACTTGCCATTTCGCAACAACAACTGAAAGAACAACACGAACAGTGGTGGGTTTAACAACAGGGCTAAAAGTCTCAGAGTAGTTAATGCCAACAACTTGGTTGTATCCTCGAGCAACTAGACGTGCTTTTCGTCTCTCGAGAGTGCCATCTGAATTATACTTGTTTTTGAATATCCATTTGCAACCTATGACATGTGCATTGGGGGGAAGCTCAACGAGAGTCCACGTCTTGATCGTTAGAAGTGCATCATATTTTGTTTGCATGGCCTTCCTCCATTCAATATGTTTAAAAGCTTCTTTGGCTGTAACAGGAACAACATCAATAGCAATAGTAGAGAACACTTTCGGCTTAGTGATACCTGACTTCCCTCGAGTTTGCATTGGATGTATATTAGTGGTGACAGGCTTATGTTGAATATCAGTAGGAGAGTTGGAATGTTCAGGAGATACAGATTGATCAATAGGAGAGGATGTGGGATGGTCTGTTTCAGAGGAATGAAGGTTAGACTGATGAGGTGAGTTTTCTGGTGAACAGGATGTGGTAGTAGAATCTTGAGGTGCAACATCGGGGATGACACATTACATTTTTCTGATGTAATAACAAAAGGTAAGGGTGGTGAATTGATATTGGGTGAAGATAGATGTGTGGAGTCGAGAACAATAGTAGTTTGGGTCTCAAACATATTTGTAGAAAGTTTATAGAAAAAACCTGCTCATTGAAAAGAATTGAACGGGAGAAAAAAAAATTTCCAGAAGGATGCATACAAATATAGCCTTTCCTATTCAGACAAAGACCCAAAAATAAACAAGTAAAGGATTTAAAGTTGAATTTATGATTGTTATAATGTTTTAATAAAGGATAGCACAACCAACCAAAAAATTTGAACATATTGTGATCTAATGTATGACCAAACAACACTTGATAAGAACAACAATTATTAAGCACTAGAGTGGGCATATTGTTGATAACAATTGAAGCATGAATGAAAGCATAATTTTAGTATTTTAATAGGGAGAAGCATGAGCAAGTAAGCTAAGACTAGTTTCAGTAATATGTCTATGTTTTCGTTCAACAGAACCATTTTGTTGATGGGTATGCGGACACATATAGTGATGAACAATACCAGCATTATGGAGAAACTTATCAAAACATTGATATTCTTTAGCATTGTCAGTTTGAATTGCTTTTATCTTTGTTCCTAATTGATTTTCAGCAAACAGTTTAAAACGTAAAAAGAGTGAAAGCTTGAGATTTTGAATGTAAAAGATATACCCAAGTAAAACATGGAATATGCATCAAGAAAAGAGATGTAATATTTGATCACCATTAACAAACCGAACATGTGAAGGACCCAATGGCGGATCTTGATCTATATCTTTGGGGGAGCCAAAATAATACATTCAAAATTTGTATTATTAATACAATAAAAAATGAGTATAATTGTAACTATAAAAGAATTCACACAGATACATGAAATATATAAGTATATATAAGTATATAAATGAGTGTCCTTAGTTTCTTAAGATCCTTAACCAATAGTTAAGTTTCTTAAGATCTTTCATCAATAATTAAAACAAAACTAAAAGTAGTTGAATCATAGCTAAAATTGTCTACAATAAATTCATGTTTCATTTTATTTTACACACACACACACACACACACACACACACA
>Ga0214542_1004123_pt1 | contig 29041 bp, 10 predicted proteins | sample CNSS1metaG_FD_160096 | JGI IMG/M metagenome (GOLD analysis project Ga0214542, IMG submission 160096) | Root nodule microbial communities from cowpea collected in UCLA plant growth center, Los Angeles, California, USA - CNSS1 | ecosystem: Host-associated > Plants > Roots > Nodule | place: USA...
GGTCTGTGATGGGCTTGAATAATCAGATACATTTTGAGAGGTCCCTGGTTTCTGCTGACGGGATATAAAACTGATACCCATTAGTCAGTTTTAATGTAACAACGTAAAATACTCTTACGTTTAAAAATATCCATCAGAAAGAGAACAATAACATCTCATACCACGTGCTTCCATGGATCCTTCATTAGTTCCAGGTACACAATTTTTAACTCATACTTGAATATATTGTATTATTGTATCTTATGTATATATTTTTTTTCTATCACTTTATGGATTACATATTGTATCTATAAATAGGACTCTTCCTATCAATAATAATACACTCATGAGTTGCTTACTCCATATTCTCTCATTCTTTATTCTCTCTTGTTTCTTCTCTTCTCTATTATCTGTCGTCAGTCATTCTCTATGTTATTCGCTTTATTTCATAGCGGTACGAATATTTTTTACCCCAAAATTTGGAGATTAGAAGCATCATTAAATATTAATTGAGACGTCTAATATTTAATAAGAATGAAATAACCGTCTCCGTCATGGTTTTAATGTATTTTTTTAAATGATAGATGATTAAACTAAGTTAAACTATATTTCTTTTATTTTTAGTCCCTAAACAGTAATATAATTTTGATTTCATCCTTGATATAAATGTTAATTGTGTTAAGTTTTCATACTTAAAAAAATATATGATTGCAATTTTTTTTAAATTGTTTTTTGGCATAACAAAATCATTTTAATATTTTAAGATGATGACATCAAAAATATTTGTATGGGCCAATACGTCAGATTGGAATGATTTTATTTTTGGCCCAATAAGAGGCTATACTAACATTCAGCCCAATAGCGTTATATGAGCTGAATAAACTGTAGTATTGTATTTGGCCCAAGAAGAGGCTATAATAAGATTCAGCGGGGGGTTTCTCCCTATACCTTTAAAGAGAGTTCTACTGCACTTCTAAAAGAATTTAAATTTTTTATAATACCCTTCTAAACTTTTTGGACTATTAAGTAGTAAAAATTAAAAAAAATTTCCCGGTAAAAATTTTAACCGGTTTTCGAAATTCGGTAAAATTCTTAACTTAGTAATATGTTACAACAAAACAACAACTTAGTAATATTAATTTAATTGAAAATAAATCTTTTATGCAAAAAAAATTAAAAAAATTAAATTAGGAGAATTCTGTTAAACCACTTAACCGAACTTCAAATGTCGGTTCACAATTTCAAATCCGTTTGACACTATTTACCGGATTTCGAAAGCTGATTAAAGATTTTACCGGATTTCGAAAGCCGGTTAAGGATTTTACTGGTTAAGAATTTTATCGGGTTTTGAAAGCCGGTTAAGATTTTTTTTTAACTTTTACCGCTTAATAGTCAAAGGATTCAGAAGGGTATTATAAAAAATTTAAATTTTTTGGAAGTGTAATAGAACTCTTTGGAGGTGTCGAGAGAAACTCCCGATTCAGCGCAATAATGTTACGTATAAGCCCAGTAAATCTATAGTATCGTATTTGGCCCAAGAAGAGGCTATGTAAATGCTAAAGTTTTCAATACGAGGGGTTGAGCTCGAGGTCAAATATAATTGACTTGGGGCGGTGTCGGTTTTGCAGAGACGAGCGTGGTTTTCGTTGGTGCGTGGAGGAAGCAGAGAGATGGATGAGGAGAATGGTTACAGTGGGAGTAGCAGCTCCAATTTGGAGACTTTGAAGGCGGAGAGATCTGTGTGGTTAATGAAATGCCCTTTGGTGGTGGCTAAGTCATGGCAGACTCATCCTCCTTCTCAACCTCTTGCTAAGGTCGTGCTCTCCCTCGATCCTCTCCACCCTGAAGAAGATCCCTCTGCAGTTCAGGTTCTCCATCTTCTTCTTTTTTACGCCCTTAGTTCTATCCAATTCTGCTCTTGTTACCGGAAATATCGACACATATTCGATGCTCTTTAAATTAATTGTCAAAATCTTATGCGGTTTGCAATTTCGGAAAAATGCAATGAATAGCAACTACTTTAACTTTTCTACTACGTTGTGGTTGACCAATAAACGACCGCAAGGTGTGCTTGACACTGCAGAGTCGTGGAATTGACTTGATGGGGAAGGTCATCAAATGGAAATCGATTTGTTTTTTGAATCCTTTAGACACGAGTTCTATCTATGCTACCAAGGTTTTTAATTTTGGTCGGGGTTTTGATTTTGCTGTGATCCTTTATATGATGGCAATCCTTGAATTGTGGTCGAGAAGAACTCATATTGGTGTTGTGGCCGCAATTGTGATTGCGAATGTTTTTTCATTGAATGTTTCCACGGTAGTTGGTTTCCCCTTATAGTAGTGTGAATTGGTTTGGTTGCTCCACTTTGTGGTTCATTTGCCTACCAATTCCTGGAAAATGATGTATGGAGCTTGGCTAGACGAAGCATGATGGTGGAGTGAGCATTTGAGGCAGGTAATGGGTGGAGCTTTGACATGAGGTTGGTGGGCTCACATACTTCATGTAGAACTTGAGCTTGACCAATCCCAAGCACATTTGCTCAATTTCACCAGAAAATAATTTTTCCTGCGTTTCTGCTTGATTTGGGGGAGTGGGGCGTATAACTTATCCGCTTGTAAACTAGGAGTTTCACCACAAACATGCCCTAGTGTAGCAACCAAGTATACCCCTTACATACCATATATTTAATGTAGTAATATATCATGCACCTGTATCATCAAAGACTTCTGCTATTGGGTAACTGTGGTGTATACTTAAAAATCTACACCTTTGAGTGGGTGTACTTTGATTTTTTTGATAATAGCGGACAATTTTTTCCTAATTAAGTTACCTATTTTAAATATTCTAAGTAAGGGACGGAGTAGAGCATTTAATTAAAATGAATCTATTCATTGTTGAGGTATTCCAAATGTGGTTATGACTTGCAAATTCGTTTAATTTTTCTTAATGACGAGTTCCACCACATGACATTATTGATTGTGCAAGATGAAAAAATATTCTGCTTCTAAATTTTTGACAGTACAGGCAATAATTTCTGATTAATATTTGTTGCTTGTCTTCATGTGAGATATTAATTTTATAGCTCCTTAACTATGACAGTTTACAATGGAGATGGCTGGCTCTGAAGCTGTGAATATGCCAAAAACTTATTCATTGAATATGTTTAAGGACTTTGTTCCTATGTGTGTCTTCTCTGAGACTAGCCAAGGTGAGAATCGTAATCTCAGCTTTATACCGTTTTGTAGTTTTTTATTAATCATTCGCAAGTAATGTTTTATATCAGTAGTAGTTTTTTTCTCATCAGTAGTAAGTACTGTTTTTATAACAACTTTTGTGTTTTAATTGCAAGACATGATGTGTTTCAACTTTTGGACCATCAGTTTTAACTTTTATATCTTTGCACTAGATATTTAAATATTGTCAAACGTCTAGTTTCAAATAAAAACATATTAATTGAGATGATGGTTTTTTATTTCAACAACTGTTAGTTTAGCCTTTTTTTTAACATAAAATCTATGTACATGATAGGCAAATTTGTTATTGTTTTTCAAATACAAATATTTAATATCGGAGTATATACTATAAATTCTAATGTGTAATAATTATAATAGCAGAATATTTATTTTGAATATTAATATTATTCTATTATAACATATTTTAACAGAATTCATGCTCCTAGATTTATTTTTTCGGTTACTGATCATGAATATGTGCTTAAATTTGTTTTCTTAGTTTGTGAATGTGAGGGGATGTTTTATTATTAATCTTCAATACACGGTTCAATTAGGAACCCTCTGATTCATTATTTGAATCCTGATTCAACTACCATTTATAAGTTCATTTTTTTACTTCTTTGATTTGTTTTTTATTTCACTTTCATCAAATCTGGGATTGTTTGAAAACTTATAATAAAATTACTTCTCTTACTAAGGTCTTTCTTCAAGGATTCTCACAATACAAATTGTTATAGCTTTGTACCTGGTCCCCTTGAAAGTTCAGTTCCAGCTCTACCACTGCAGGATGCTGCTTATTAGTACTTTTTTGTTATCATTTTGTTGATAATTTACAATAACTTTGATATTTAGTGTCGAAAGGGTTTAATATAAACTAAGGAGTATCTCTTGTTTCATGTGGGGTTTCTTTAGAGTCTAGATAGCATTTAGGGTAAACATAGATTAACAGAGGAAGTGTTGAGTAAATTTAAGTAGTTACTGTAGTTTAAAAGGGAAACTTGTCATTTCCATTATCTAAGGAGATTATAATCATAATCAAAACATTAGTGCCAAATAGTGCTGCTTACATGGCAATCCTATAGAATGTTAAAGATAGGCAGTTCCTCCAGTTCTATTATTTGGCTTGGCAGTCCTACCCTGATCTTGCGAAAGTGGATCATTGAGTGTGAGTGTGATTGCAATTACTTGTTGTACAAAAGCACAAGTAAAAGTGACACCATTGTCTCTTTACATTTGCAGCCGCTTTGTTGCAATTAACTATGTCAAGTACCGTACATCATTAAAAAATAACTATTTTGTGTGGCATAATTGTGGCTTAATGCGATTTCAAGCTATTATGATTGTCTTTGAGATAAATTATTAATATTGAATATGTCTTATGTTTACAATACTTCTTGATTGTTTAGCATCTTATAAGTGTGTTAGAAGTTGATTGTTCAGTATTCGTTATTTGGTGTAGCGGCTGAATTGGTCTGTTACATCACCATAGCGGCTGAATTGGAGTTGGCTGTTGAATCAGCATTCAAGATCGATTGCTACGATTAAATTAAGAAATTATGTCACCGCTCTCTGCCTTGTAAAATGACTTAAATTGAACAGATAGGGATATGCATCCACCAACCCAGATTGACTACTATAATGGAATTAAGAAATTAAGACACTTTCAACTAACGGGGCTCAAATTTAATGGATTGGAGTAAATATGAATTTGGGTAGACCATGTTGTAAGCAAACCCACCGGTTGGGGACTGAAAGGAGGTGAAAATCTCTTCACATACGGGGATGATGACTATTATAAATGGAGTTAAGAAACCCACCAGATTGACTATAGTAAATAATTTGCTTTATCATGACATGGCAAGTGGTAACTGTGAATTGTGATATATTTAATAATTTAAAATGGATGAAATAATACTTCTATATACAGAGTATTTTCTCCCTGGTTGTCACATTTAAGCTTAGCTTCCTTGTGTTAAGTAACGGCTTTTATATTTTACTTTAGGTGGCAAGGTTGCAATGGAAGGGAAAGTAGAACATAAGTTTGATATGAAGCCCCACGGTGAAAACATTGAAGAGTATGGTAAATTGTGCCGTGAGAGGACAAACAGATCTATGATTAAAAATCGACAAATACAGGTATTTTGTTCATGTGTATTATTTAATTATCCCTTAACATTTCTTGCTTTCTGTCTGATTAAATAATTGATTCTCTTTCTCTGGTTCCCTCGACTCAATTGGAAGGTTATTGATAATGATCGCGGAGTTCTAATGAGGCCAATGCCTGGAATGATTGGTCTAGTTTCATCCAATTCCAAGGTACATAATGTACACAAAATACAATCTCTTGGACATGTTGGTGACATACTTCTAATTGACTCTATCTATCATTTTTTGCCCGCATGAAATTTCTGGCCAGTGTGGAAGTTTTACGTTAGTAATTAGAACAACCAAGTTTCTCCTCTTTAAAAGTATTATGATATAGTGGCAGTCATAAATGTTAAACAATATATATTAGATAACTAGACCATAGATTCATGTAATCTCGATGAAAATTCACTGGAGTATAGATAAAATTTGTTTCAAGGAGAAAGTTTGGTCCCTCAAATTTGTGTATGCATTGAATAATAATTCTGAGGTTTTTTAATTACTCTTATGAAACTCTCACAGGACAAGAAAAAGACGCAGCCAATTAAACAATCTGACACAAAGAGAACAAGAAGAGATCGGGGAGAGCTGGAGGATATAATGTTCAAGCTCTTTGAAAGACAGCCTAACTGGGCCCTGAAACAGCTTGTCCAAGAGACTGATCAACCCGCCGTATGCTTTTCTGTTCTCTTTTCAGTTCCTAACTTGGTGTTGTCGTTGTAGCGCGTGCACGCACACACTGCGCCCCCTTTTCTTTTGCAGCAATATTTGAAAGCTCCTGAATGATTTACTTTTTCTTTTGCAGCAATTCTTGAAAGAGATTCTGAACGAACTGTGTGTTTATAATAAAAGAGGTGCCAATCAAGGAACTTATGAGCTGAAGCCTGAGTACAAGAAATCCGTTGAAGATACGAGTGCTGAATGACTGTTTTGTTCTTTACAGTTTATTATTCTAACTCCATAAACGAAATTTGGTATCTTTCTTTTCGCTGATAAGAGTCATGTTTAGGGTAAATAGGGTGATCAAAGAAAGAAGCAAACTGTGTATCTGAAGTGTGAAGGATACTTAGTTAATGTTTTTTTTTTTTTTATCGATAAATTGTCAAATGAGCAGTTGTATACCTTCAAAAACGAATTTAGTAACCCAAAAAAAATTAAATGTTGCCTGGTTAGTGTATAATTTCTCTCCCTCGAGTTCTACTTTTTATAAAATTGAAGTCTTAAATTTAGTATACATTAGAGGTGATGTTATATTAAACATTCTATATTTTAGCGAGGTAATTTATCTATTGTGAGTGAAAAATTTATTAGGTAAGCCACTACATATTATGATTATTTCAGATAATTGAGTATTTATTCCCCACAATGATTTTTATCAAAAGAAAAGATACATCATGTGATGTATGGAATACTTTGATTTCTTTAATGAAAAGGTTTTAAAAATCTTGGTCCCCTTTCATTGAAATGCTAGTGTAATTTTATGCTAAGTCTGTACCAGTTTAAGATGATGGGCTCTTCAATTATTGAAAATGTGTGTGCCACATATTTGACCAAAGATTGCCGATAAAAATGAAAAAGAAAATCATATTCGACTAAAGTGAAACTTTAAGAATCGTGGAATCAAACCCACTTCGTTGTACTGTACAACTGTTCAATTTGGCCTACACAAGAAAAAAACTAAGAATATTCTAAATAGAATAAAGAAAAAAGAATGCTTCCATCCAATTATTCATTTATGGTTCGGTTGAAAATTTGATTAGAAAATTAAGTGCCATTGGAGGTTAGAACAGTATATGTACAGCTACACGATGAGGATTTCATATCCCTTTCTGATTTTTCTCTATGCAGATTTAGACTGCTATTTGGCATCTTTCTAGTTTAAAGTAAGGTTGAATTTGATGGAATTCATTCAGTTATTGCATATGACTACTAACACGTGTTTTTGAACTCATGACATTTTCCAAAATTTTACAATGAAATGTGTAACCAGGGCTGAATTCATTTTGAAAATAATAAAAATGTAAGTTCTACGGTGTATTTTAATTTTAATAGTACTACTTATTTTTAATAAATTATTTGTTTAGAATCTTGTTAATTTTTAATTGTTAAGCAACCTCAAGAGTGACTTTTATTCTCCATTCCCTTATACATTATATCTTTAAAAAAATAAAATAAGTATCAATTACTTTTTTTAATTGTAAAATTTAAATATCATTAGAATGAAATTTCAACATATTTATATTTATTATGGAGTCTTAATATATATAAAAAAAATCATTTTTTATCTACTAAAAAAATTGAAGACACCGTAATCACTTCAAATAAATGAGTTTATTGATTAGACACTATTAGTGTGAAATAGAATTTAGGCTATAACTAACCAAATATATTGTTTGTATAAACTTTAAAATAATTGGGTTAAAAGTCAACAAACTTACCCTACATTATAAAAAAATAACAATAATAATTTCATTTCACAGTCAATTCATAGTCTATTTTCTATATTTTTATTTGTTTAGAGTGTTATATGTTTTTAATTAAAGACAAACCACAATAATTAAAAAGGAACATAAACAGACATGATATTTTTCATTTCAAATGATGGTGTGATAGCTTACTTTACACGAGATTTGGTTTCTCTAGTGCAGATATAACTCCATAACACCCAATTTCAATTTCTGTGACCCTAATATAAATTGTATACATAGTTTGTCACAATTAAAATTGTGTAGAATCATTCACAAATCAGAGACAAGAAAGAATTTACAGATGAAATTGTGTAACTTTATTCACACATTAGCAAAGGGATAAGTTAGTACACTTTTCTACTTATTAAAGTATATGTGTGCAAAATTACTTAAATGAACTCAGACTGTTTAAGTACACATTTCTAGAAGTACTTTTAGAACAAAATATTTTTACGACTGACTTAAGTTAATTTATGTATAACTTAAAAAGAAGTTTGTATAGAAAATAATTTAGTTAATTTGTGTACAATGTAATTCCAACTTGTCAAAAAACTTTTTTTTAATATTAACGTGTCCTTATCTTCGTTGTAAAAAAAATTAATTAATTAATATTGTAGACATTTATAAAATTGAGAGAATAATCTTTTTTTTTCATTTTATCAATAATAAATAAGAAAATACTATATAAGAGATGTTTCAACTCATAAAAAGTATTAATATATATTAGTTAATTAATATTGTAAAAATATGAAATTAATATTAATTAATATTGTAAAAATATGAAATTTTTAAATATTTTATTCTTCCTAACAAAACATGTTATACAGATAAAACCATTCTTGTTAGACAAAAACTATAAAATGATGTATCTTATAACTTCTTCGTTGGATAATAACCTCATTAATAATGTTTAGCTTGATTCATGTGTGCATGCCATGCCATGATTGAGCATGTTGATTAGATAAGTGAGGTTTGCATGGTTGCTGTGAGAAGTTTGGCCTTAGGTGGTATCTGGTGTGAAACGCATACATATTATTAGAATGCATGATGATGATGAAGTGGAATTTTGAATGTGTGAAAGAGGATTTGGTCACCCCACCATGGATGTTATTGAATCGTGGAAAATCAACTAGGAATCTTTTTTGTCAGCTTTGAAGATTTTGGAGCAAACTTTCTTCACTCCTCAAAGATTCCATTACCATCTTCCCATCACAGTGAAGCCAAAGATCAAGTTCCTGTAGACCTAGCTTAGCAACCTTGCATGGTGAGTGTGGGTTTCACTGTCCCACCAAACATATTAATGGAATTTCATGACTTTAATCTCTCACTCCCATGCACGTGGGAAACCTAATAAACGAAGAGAGAGAGACAGAGACAGAGAAGAGAAGAGAGAAGAACCGTTTTCGATTGGAGAATGTCGTTTTAGAACAATGTTGTCAATGGTCCCTGTCCTACCCATTCATGAAATTCTTTGCATGCATCAATAAATATCCTCTGATATCACTCATCATGTATTCATTGAAACCCTGACAAAACTAGGAAGATATTTTAGTTATAATACCAGAGGTAAGGAAGAAAATAAAGACAAGTGTAAAGATGAAACTTGATATAAGACACACAAACACTATGGATTTTGGTGCATGATTAGGGTTTGGATTTTGGAGTGATGAAACTATTACCATAAACTTATCTACTTCTGCTAATGCTGCTATCAAACATGCAACAAAAATGTATTGTTTAGTCTAAGTAGTGGAACTAGACATTTTTAAGTTTCAATCTTTATAATGATGGAATACTGGAATTTATAATTTATCTGTTTTATTTTTTCTTGGATACGAATAACTGTGATTTTTTTTCATCGAAGTTCTTAAATATTTCAAAATAATGTTAGATTTATAGTAAACTTATAGTTGGAGTCTCATATTTAAATAATATATAGTTGAAATTTTATGGATAATTAATGTATTAGTTTTTTTAATAAATTTGTAAGAAACATGAGTTTATTATAAATTCTAATGATGATTGATAAATAGCACACCAACAAAGGTAATAAATTTATTCACAAAATCGATTTGCACCGTCAAAAAATTATATTTCATGTGAGTTTTGATTTGAATTTTTTTAGAAAATATTTATAAATTTTGTTATAAAAATATTTGCAGAAAATTATCGTCAAATTTTAAAGAAAAAATATTTTATATAAAATATTTTTCATTACAGATTTTGTAAGAAGTATTTACAAATTTTATAATTTTATAAAAAATAATTTTCTACAAAAAATTAACTATCAATTAATATTCTTAAATAAAATAACATAAAAAGTCTCCCTTTTTACGAATATTTTTAACATATTTATAAAAAAAATTCATATAATATGAAATTTTTTAACGAGTTATCATGAATGAATAACAATACAATGATTTAAAGGACTAATGTTTACTGCAACGTCAATCAGAAACTTCAAATTAGTGTATTTTTAATTTATTGTTTTCGTTTCAACATCATCGGTTGCCACATTTCTAGGCATCCATTGGTTAGAAACTCTTTTATCTCTAAATAATAAAAAAAAAAATGTACTTTTAATATGCTTGTTCGAACTTCAGTAAAACTATCTATAAACAAAAAGTTTGAACTTAATACCAAGTGAGAGTACAGCACCATTGACTCAACAATCTTAGATATATAAAAGATAAAGTATCATTTCCCTTACTTTAAATGTATTTTGAAACTAATTAATAAAAAAAGTTAATTTACTAATTTTACAATTGCTCTCTCTCATTATCTATATACTAATAATAGTTGGGTTTGAAGCCATTATCGAAAGCAGTTAATAGATCGGGAAAAAGTGAGATTTGAAAAAAAAAAAAATGAGTTTTGTCATATTGAGATGGAAGAATGTGATTTCAACTCTTGCCGTAATCATCACGAAAGATTGTATGGTCAAAAAGGCGTAGTTTGAAATAATTAGCACCAAAACACATCACATAACACTTTTTTTTTTTTTTAAGTTACGGGCTTATTACACAAACAACTTAATTTCAAATGCTTATGTGGAAGTCCTATCTAATCAGATTCATAAATATCAAATTAAATTTTCAGGCGAGTAATTATAAAATTTTAAGGATATTTGAAATTTAAATTCTGTTGATTTCATTTTTTGAATATTTTATTATACAAGTTACTTTATAATTTATTTATTTTAGTTTAAATATTATAATTTAATTTTTATTACAAAAAAACTAAAATGTCAATAATAATGATCAAAGAATAAATATTAACTAATTTTAAATATTTAATAATTCAAATTAATATGGAATTATTTAAAAATAAATAATTAACATTTTTTTACATTAATGCTATTCCATGGAAAAGAGATGATACAGACAAAAAAAAAAAGTAGGAAAGGAAGTTAATACCCAGACGAGACAAAAGAAAACAAAAACAGAGGAATACTAAAGAAAAAGGCGAAAATATATATATATATATATATATATATATATATATATATATATATATAATAATATATAAAGAGGATTCCCTTTTTGTGTCCACATTTTAAAATATAATTTTACTCTTTAAATATAATAATTTATTAAATTTTTAAAAATTAACCGTTACTTTTATATTTTTTTATAAATTCGGCTATTTCTGCTTTTTCTCTTCTTCTTTATTTATCAATGATTATTCTTTCATCTGTTCTAACATATTTCACTTTATTTTTAATAAATATAATTTTAGTTTATATAACAACTTAATAATATTACAATATTATCACCTACTAATATAATATCACGCATATTTAAAAAATATATACACACAGCGTGTCTGTGTTTATGCTAGTATATTATGTATATATATAATTATAAAAATTAAAATTTGGAGTCTAAGTTTTTATTTTTTTTAGTTTTGAAATCAAATTATTATTTATCATCATGTATTTATATTATCTGTAAAAGTAATTAAATTCTTATAATAGATTTTAGGTCCAATTGTAAAATGATGTTATATTGTAAATTAATTTTATTTATAATTGAGATTTCAAAATATTTTACCGGTGGGATGTATATGCGGAAAACTAAATATATTTGTTGATCATAAAAAAAATAGATCAAATGGATAATAAATTTTATTGAAATATATTCTAAAAATTCTGATATCATTTTAAGATCCTAAATTTCAAATATAATTCAATCCTTAATGATTACTAAAACAAGGTTTACATTCATTTTTAATTAATTTGGAGTTTTCAACCAAAGTAATTGAAGAAAAAATAATTAATATTTACTTTCTTAACATACACATTTGTTTGATTTAAAAATGTTAAAGTTTTTTTTTATTATAATAAAAATTAAATATATTTTTAGTTTCTAAATAAATATAAAATTAGAATTTATTTATATTCTAAAAATGAATGAATATAATATCTTTAATTTAATAATATTAGTTTTTTAAGTTTGTTAAATGATATTTTTTGATTAATATTAAAATTAAAACGTGTCAATATATATAACTTAAATGTCTATCTTAGATTTATTTGATATGTTAAAAATATGTAAATTGGTCGAATAAAAAAAATTATTTATTTATTTATAAAGTTTGAGATATAAAATATATTAAAATTCATCACGTTAATAAATTTCAAATTCATGTCAGAAATTCGAATACAATTTAGGAACAAATTGATTCGACTTATTTTTTTCTCCATTACTTGTTATGGTGTTCTTACGGTGTTTCACAAGTAAATTACATATAACTTGAGTTGTTTATAGAAATATATCTTATATGTTCCAAACCCATTTCAGTGATTGATGTGAATTATACGCTTTGTTAAACAAAACGTGAATTAAGACACAGAAGTGTTTATAAATACGGATTACCTTTATTCGAGTTTTAAACGATGTTGAAATTGTGGACAATATTTTAATTAAAATTGGATTATATGTATAATAATAATAAATAAATAATGTTGGTAGTGTGAAAAGAGTAAGAATGAAAGTGAGAGGCACGGTGTTCCTGATGAAGATGGCTTAACCTTTTCGCGCAAAACTCCAAAACTAAAAAGCAATTAAGAAAATAACGTCGATTTTTTTTAGTAGCTGTCAATGAATTGTGATTTAAAAATGCACCATCCAAACACATGTTGTGGGGATGGATATTTTCGAGGTAATGGTATTTCAATTAGATTCTAACGGTAGAAAATCATTTTATTATAACTGAATTAAACCTTATTAATTTAAATTGCGCACAATGGGTTCGGTTTGATTAGAGTCATACTTGGAAATTAAAAAAACAAATTAAGAAAATCATGTTTTTCTTCTTCTAGTATTCTAAGACAAATTCATCACTCTTTCTTTTTCATATAAATAAATTCATCCTTTTAAAACAGTTCGCGTTTGATTTTTAAACACCATTTCTTAAATAATGGAATGGAAAGTTTGATTGAACAAGGGGGTCTCGGCTGCAGATTGCTTTGTTTTTTGTTTTATTTTTTTTACTTAAAAATACATGTGAACGAAATGTAGAAGTATATGATTCAATTTAATTCGGTATTTGATATTTTAAAACACTGTAATTTTCTTTTTGTAATTTGGTTTAAATTAATTTTGAAATTTTAATTATATAATTTTTATTGGTAAATGCATTTATTTTTTTATCTTTTCTATTTAATGAGCATGATCTTATATCATAGTGAATAATTTTACTCCATGGTAGCTATACTATAATTAAAAAATAAAAAATAAAACTCTTTTTCGAAAAAATCCTTATTTTTGTTGTCTACAGTACTAATTGATAATTTTTATCTTTTAATATCTCTTTATGTTTAAGTTGGACTCCTATAATATAGGGTTGATAGTAAAAATAAAGTAAAGAGACACTAATATATAAATGTGAAAAATGCCAAAAGAAATGTAAAGATAATTAATTCTGATGTATATATTTTCAAAATAATATATTATCGTTGTATATACAACTTTTATTAGATACTTTTAAATTAATAAACTCTTAGTAAAAATGATATAAGTCAAATATCAAAATTTTGAGCTATTAAATGAGTTTTTCATTTTAATCGGTTTAATAAAATCAAATATGGCGTTGAGGACATCGAACTCGAGTCACCATGTTACAGGCGAAATCACTTACCACTATACTACAACGGTCAGGGCGAAACGTTTTCTTCAGTTAGTAAAATAATTATAATAAGTATAGAAGAGAAAAAAACGCCGTTGCCGGGGATCGAACCCGGGTCACCCGCGTGACAGGCGGGAATACTCACCACTATACTACAACGACCATGTTATTGAATATTCTTCAGTTAATATAATAATTATAAAAATTGTATTTATTGAATAAAAAATGCAACTCGCCGTTGCCGGGGATCGAACCCGGGTCACCCGCGTGACAGGCGGGAATACTTACCACTATACTACAACGACTGACACATTAAATATTCTTTAGTTCAATATTTAGCACTAAAATCTTAACTACCAATCCTACGCCGCAAAAGACAACTCCACAGTAAAAATATCTACAAATTATTTTAAATATAAAATAATTTTATTTTATGAGTAAACTAATTGTTGTAAATATAACTTATATAAATAAAAAATAAATAAATAATTTTCTACAAAATGAATTATACACAAGTTAATTTCGATTTATAGGAAAACTTTTTTTCTTTTTAAAATGACTAAACCTATATATAAAAACATTTAGAGACTAAAAATGTTAAACAAATTAAGGGTTAAAAGCCATTTTTCCTAAAACTTTAGAAAATAAATATATTTAACGTTAAACTGTTTCTAAAAGTTTTCAGAGTTTTGAATTAGTTAAATGAAAATCTATATTTAAAAATAATTGAATTCCTTAATTATTCCTTTATCCAGTATAACTTTGAATCAGTACAAATTAAAATTAAAGTTTTAATTAGTAAAGATAGAGGCAGATAAATTCCTATTTAAACCCTTTCAATCAAACTCAGTTAAATGTCTCAAATCCAATCATTCATATTAAACTCAACGGTTCATCAAAGTAAAACACCAAAGGATTTCAATGGTGATAATCTTTCCCAAATCTAATTCTGCTTGTCAATCTTTCAATCATAAGCGAAACCCATAATCAATTTAAGAGTTACCGATTAAAAAAGCATTAAAACAAAGAAAATGGCTAAGCAAACATGAAATCAACGGGATAAAAGAAAAAAAAAAACTATTCCCCAAAAATAAATAACATTTAGAAAAAAAAAACATAAAGACAACAAAACAAATATAGCCATATGTTGTTCAATTTATTTATTTTTAACTAACCCTTGAGCTCAAGATTTTAATTATAAATTATCACTAAATATCAACACTGATATTACTTGTTGAATAATATGAAGGGAAAATATGGAGAGATATTTAGTAATTGATTATTTCATTAATATATATTATTCAATTTACTAATTTTATATAATATCAAGTTCTAACTGACACAAATATTAATTAATATAAAAAAGGAGGAAAAATGGTGATATAAAAAAACCAGGAAAAAAAATATTATTTCCTCTCTACTGGTCAATTTTTTAATATGAGAACAATTTTTGTCCTTTTCTTTTTCATTCTATATTCAGATCTTGAAGCTACCGAATCTTGTTGCCTTAAATTTTGTTCTTGTAGTGAAATTATCGGACCATCTTGTAGTGAAATTTTGTTATAGTAGTATTATTTTTTTTTTTGATTTAGTTTCTATATTTATTATTTTTTTAATTTAGTTTTAATTTTTGTTAATATAAATCAATTTTGTTTCTTTTAAATTTATACTAAATTTATTTTATGTAAATTATATTAATATTTTTTCTAAAATATTTTTTTATGCCATTTAAATTTATTATTTTTTAAATTCAATTATAAATTATTAAATTTAATTATAAATTAAATAAATTCTTATATTTAATTGCTAAATAGAATATAATTATTTAAAATATTATAAGAATATAATTATTAAAAAAAAATCTTTCTAATATTTATATTCTAAAATACTTTTAAAATTGATATATAAAAATATTCAAAATATTCAAAATATTTTAGAAAAATAAATTAATATTTGTAAAATTAAAATTTAAATATAAAATATTTTAGATTTTAATATCTAAAATGAAGTAAAAATATTAAATATTTTAAATTTAAATGTGAATTTTACAAATGTTAATATATATTTTTAAAATTTTAATAATTATATTTTAATAATCTTTAAATAATTATATTATATTTAACAATTGAATCTAAGAATTATATTCAATTTATAATTTAATATTATAATTTATAATTGAATTTAAAAAATAACTAATAATAATGTCAATTTTAAAAATTAAATAGTTATATTTTAACAAAATTTGGGATTAAATTAAACAAAAATAACGAATATAGGGACTAAATTGAACAAAAATAACGAATATCGGGACTAAATTGAACAAAAAGAAATAATACAACCACAAATTGACACGTGGCACTAGCATTGACACGTGGCACATGGACAATTTTTTTGAAATTAAAAAAAAATTAAAAATTAAAAAAAAACAAAAAAAACAAAAAAAAAACAGGAGCTGACACGTGACATGTACTGTTCAAGAAAGTTAACTATGTAAACACTGTTAGTGAAAAGGACCAAATTGACCACAATTTGACAAAAATGAGTACCTAACATAAAACAAAAATAGGGACCAAATTAAATAAAAATAACAAAAATAGGGATCAAATGTATATTTAAGTCTAAAAAATATAGAATGACCACATTTAATGTAAACTTTTAAACTTTTAAAAATCTATTTACTATTTAGATATATTGAAAATAATTTTTTCATTTTACCAAACCCTCGGTTTAGCACGTCCACTGGAGTTATTTTTTATTTATTTAAATTCCAATAAAACCCCTGCTAAAATTAAATGGAGAAATTCAGAAAGGAATTTACTAAGGACGTCATTTCTTTCTTTATAATATCTAAAAAAATAAAAATAACGTCGCATTATTTTTCTTTTTAATTTTTTGCACAGTGCGTAATTTTCAATTTCTTAAGACCCATATTTAAAAAAAAAAAAAAACTCTCAATTTCTTAATTTAAATTGAAAATATTTACAATCTTCAAACTTGTAAAGAAATTAAATATTTTAAAGAAAAAAGAAAAACATCAGAGAATGAGTTTGTTTAACTTTAAAATATACTTAACAATCCAAAGGGATGGACAAATAATGAAAAGTAATTAACGAAGGTTAACTGAGTTTGGAGATGATGGTATAAGTTATTGGAAGTTAATGATGAAAGCGATGGTGTGCATGCATGCCGCCCATTAATGAGAATACATGATTATTAGAAGGCAATAATAATGTTATAGGAAGCACATAATATCCATTGACCGTAAATAGCATGGATATGGTGGTTCATTTAGGAAGAGTTGATGAGAGAATGGTAAAGAGTGATGATTAAGATGTTGAAAAATAAAGAATCGAAAATGGAATAAAATCGATTACGAGTTGAATTCATGAAAGAGAGGGTATTCCTCACCATGCTCTGTTATGCCCCAACATGCATGATGTTGAAAGGTGTGTGAGAAAGCTTTGACGCAACCACAACCAAACTTCATCGATGTGCTTTCCACGGTTGCATTCATTGCTTAGTTCCCACTGATTAGCATGTGCACTTTTTTTTTTGGTCATGTTGGTCACTTACGTTTAGTCATCTTCCATATGGGGATTTTTAGTTGCACTTCTTCTGTTCCCATAGGGATTATTGGTATATCCCATTTGCATGCAAACTTGTGCCTCTTGCTTTCACTACTTACTTACTACTACCTCCCTACCTGCATGATTTTTGATTGGGACTAAACATTGATTGTTATGGTTAAGCGCTTATCACTGAATCAAAAGCTATAACTAATAGTTAGGGTGTAACTCTTTTTATTTAAGAGTGTAACATAAGTCTAAACATCACAGTTTGCAGTGGCGGATTTTGACTAATAATGTTGGGAGCCAAAATAATATACTCAAAATTCAAAATTTATATACTTAATTATTGTCATTAACACAATAAAAATGAATAAATAATTTAGTATAACCGTGTATTTACAAAAGAAATTACACATATACAAATGATTATCCTTCGTTTTTCATATTTTTGAACTCATCCATAATTGAGTCAAAACTAAAATTTACAACTATTTCTTTTTCAATGTAAAAATATAAACATGTTCCAAAACATTAATATAAAACACATTCCTCTAATAGAACAATATGATCATTTGTATGATGATTCAGGATACACAAAGCTAAGATATTGAATTTGTATTGATTTCATCTTCACCAATAGTTTTTTTTTTATTACTTTTAAGAAATAGATCTATTCTTTTATTCTTCATCAATGTACCTATTTCTTTTTTAAGTTTAAGATTAAAAAATAATTTATCACAATTTAATTAAAAAAATAAAAATTAAGTTACTAAAAAAAAATCAATGACAATCAAGTTTCATTAAAAGATGATTATGAAAAAACACATAGTACAGTAATTTTTTTCCTATAATCATAAAAAAATGAACATAAGGCTCATGTGATAAAAAATAATGTTAATTATTAAACAAATATTTCACTATCAAGTAATACGAGAGGGTCACCTTTTGTCTTCACAAATGAAAGAGAACAAATGATAAATGAAAGCAAAAAAAAAAAGTTTGTATTTAACTTTTTTTTTTTTCAAAATGAAAAGAAAACATGTGAGAATGTGAGATCAATGTAACTTGTCGAAAAGTTAAAAATACAATGAGAAAGAAAATAAAAAATATCTTAATAAATATTTTTATTTTTTATTACATTTGATTTTATATTTTAATATTTATTAACATTAAATATTATGTCTTATAAAATAAATAAAAAATACTTCATCTAACTTCTATCGATTTCTATATGTTTAGTATAATAAAAAATTAAAAAAATTGAAAATAATTAATATATATAATATAAAAAATAAAAAATTGTAGGGAGGGGAGGGGAGGGGACCATGGCCACCCCTGTCCCAATGATCCTCCGCCACTTGTTATCCAATCTATTTAACCTCTGCTGTAAAACAATTGATGCCACCTGCAATATTAATCGATCAGACACTCATACCTCATCTACGATTCAACTTACAACGCATTTTAAAAGTTTCCTTCAAAACTTGAAGATGTTGTACCTCTGCAACGAAAATGAATATCACCTAAAGCATTGAGATATGTATATATTGTTTGTAAAATTCAGCGATAACAAATTCTGATGATGTTTGTTGTTTGTAGGGTAGATGCATGAAAGAAGTGGCACAAACACTGAACCTTAATTTGTAGGTGCATAATAGAGATTTGAAAGGGAATGGTGAGCAGAAGAGTCTAAAAGGAAACCTCAATTGTAATTTGTTGCCATCAAAGGTTAGTAATGTGGCAACCACATTGATCGTAATAATATGTTTGCTTTACAATAGATAGAAACACTTTTGTCTATGGGAGTTCATCGCTGCATGACCCACTCTGTAGGGAAAGTCAAAAGTTCTGTTAGCTTAGGAAATTCTAACAACCAAAAATAGTTGAAAGCTACCCTTTTCAAAGTAAAATTATTTATTTCCGTCAACAAAATATATACTTTGCTACACGTTTTGGAAAGAATATTCCATTAACATGATTTATATCAATTATTATTACTTTATTTAATAAATTTTAATCAAAACACTTTTGAAAGCTTTAAGCAAAGAGTCCAGATACTTTTTTTACTAGAACAATATATATATAAAATAGTTTGTAAAGATTTTCAGTCAAATGTTTAAAGGAACAACTTAATTAGAGTGAGTTGGTTGTTGTAGTATAGTGGGAGTATGGCTGCCTAGAGTGTGTTGGTTGTTCGATTCCCGGCAACAGCGAAATTTACATTTTGATAGCTAAAATTGAATTTTGAACTTCATGCATTTAAATAGAACTGACGTGTTAAAAAACCCAGAATGGAAGTGAATGACGTCGCCTGAGAGATTCGAACTCTCGCGGGGAAACCCCATGTACTTAGCAGGCACACGCCTTAACCACTCGGCCAAAGCGACTTTGTTGCTAGAAGCATTTGCAACTTTCCTAGTTGACAAACGTCATGCAATTTAAGAGAATTGGCTGGTAATGTTTTTGGTTTTTTTTCTTTTCTTTTTTTCTTCTGGTTAGAAAAAAAAAATGCATAACAAACACCAACCAGGTGTCTTGTTCTTTAACGCAAACATTTATGATTCCTTTGTTACTTTTTAAAATTGTGCAGGGAAAAGAAAATCTTGTCCTCTTGATGACAGAAGCAAGTTGTTAGCGTTGGTCTCTGTTTAATCCAATGATGTGAAGATAAATCTGGAGCTACTACCAACAAGAGGTCTCATTGATATCCTAAAAGGTTATAAAGGAGCAACTTTGGATCGAGGGTTATGTATTTTATCTTGATTTAAGACTTTAATACATATTACTTTGATCAAGATGGAAATAATACTTAATTTTAAAATAAATTAGAAATATTAATACTTTTTGACTGTTTGCCCACTTCTTGAATGAATGGACTGAAGTATGTACCATTCGATCAAAGAGCGGGTCTATGGGTCTATATTTTACAATTTTAAATGTTAAAACCATAATTAATGAGAGAAGGAGAGTAATAAAAGAAGACTATGCAATTAGATATTACTCAAACTTAAGGAGAATGATACTAAGCTGGGAAGTAAAATATGAAAATTAAAAAATGAAGTCAAAATATAATTTTTTTCAAACTTGATTAATAATTATAATCTTAGTGAATTTTTATGAAATTTTCATTATAAAAATCCACGAGACAATGGTGAAATATTATTTAACTTTTTTATTATTATTTTATTTTATTTTTATTTTTAACATCTTATAAAAGTAATAAATAGAAAAAGAAAATTAAAATAAACTTTAAAATAATCGTTTAATGTTACAACTTTCTCAACAAATTTTCAGCGTTGTACTTTTTCATCATATTTTCTCAACATATTTTTGATAAAGAATTAAACTATAGTTGAAATATTTAAAGTATTCAGAGTCTTTTTGTGATATAAGTATAAAGTAGGTGGGAGATCCACGGGATAATATGATTTTATAATATATAAATGAGTAAAAGTTTTACATTACAAAAGGATTTATTAGAATCTAATTAGACTTAAATTTCATCTCTTGACATGATATAAGAACCATAAGTCAAAGAATATTCTAACTAGATTTATTCTTTGTTTGACTTATTGTGTCATACTCTATTGAATCATTATCAAACTATCTATTATGTATATGTCTTGGTGTGAATGAGTGTTATTTAACATTGACTGTTTGTTTTTTGTGTTTTTTATATTTTAGAAGGATTGGGGTAATTCTATTATATAATTTAAATTCATATTTGTTATTAATGATAAAAATAATCAGAAGCCTTATTCCCAAGTTTAAAAGTTAATTATATTTATGATAATTTATATGGTTAATTCATCCCTTCTCTTTTGGTTGATTAATAATTAAAAAGGAAAGAAAAATTACAGAGGTTTGGACCACAAGTGTTTGCTTAGTTTGCCACTTGTACTCTCTATGCACATGTAGTGTTGGCGTCACACTTTATAAATCAATAATCCTTGCAGGTTACACCTTTTTTTTTTTTATGTGCGTGCACGGTGTCAATCCTTTCAACAACTTACATGCATAATTTCTGAGTATCGCTCCCCAAGGCCAGAAAAAGGAACAAGGAAGTTTCAAAATTTACCTTTTAGAACAAATATATTTTGATAATCCGTTTTTAAAATATTAAGAATTTTAAGGTATTTTTATAAAGTGAAAACACGATAGGAATGAAACCACATTATTACCTAAACGAAAGTATGTAAGAAAAGGTGAGGTGCAGAAAGAAAGAAAAAAAAATGATAAGTGTAAGTGTGATCAGGTGCGTAGTTAATATAGTGAAAAGGGAAGGAAGTTGGTGGAAAAAATGATAAGAGTCAGAGGCAGTATCAGTGTTCCTCTTAGTTTGTTCCATCTTCAGCTTTTATCATATAATGCAATTAGTAGAATAGCATGCCTGTCACTCTCTTTATTTTCTGTTTTAAAACATCAAATCTCCTCAGGTCAAAGGATACATACACCCACATCTACATCTTTAAATTCAACTAATTTACTTAAAATAATTTGGACTATGTAATATGAGAATCGGTCTCTAAAGAACTTAATAATTGGCACCATATATGAAAAATGTTACATAATTAGATAACTCTTCTCATAACTCTCCACTTTTGAGTTGCGGAGGAGTTTATAATATTTGGAGACTCTTACTTGTAAAAGGGAACCGGTAAAATTTTAAGTATACAGTCATAATTTAAGTGCAAATAAATAACATATAGAAAGGAAAATTCAAGATTTTGAGTTGAAAAATGTATTAGGTCTTTATAAATCATTTTAAAAGGGGTGGGAGGGGCGGCATTATGTGTGTTAAAGCTAAGGGGATGATTTGAACAACCAATCCGCATATTATGGTAACTTTGGGAGTGGGAACACTTACTTCATTATCTTCCTTTTGAGCATAGTGGAGGAAGTAGCTGCAAAATATTTTTGCATATGGTACGCTTTCATCAATTTTATAATGGCAGAGTTTCCTTTAGACCGGTCATGGCATAATAAAACGCACACTCTGTAATAAGGTATTATTGAATAGGGAAAAAGGGGTTTGAGGGTGGGGTTCTTAGAACAACGCATGGGGCATCCACCACTCCACTCGTGCGCGTTATCTATCAATGGCGGCTCAGCCATTCCTCAGAAAACACTCATCATTATTCGCATGGTGTCTTAATTTCTTTCACTCATATACATACACTCACACATACTAATCTCTCTCTCTCTCCCTGATCTGACCTCACACCCTTTTGAATTTTATGTTTAATTTGAAAGCAAGTGCGGTGAGGGTTGTCTTGTCAGCGAAGGAGGGTGGAATGGAGCAAAGAATGTGGGAGACAAACAAAAACATTTGAAGCCCAACAACAGTTGACACAACGCCTTTTTAGGGTGATTGTGGGTCATACCAATCGCATTGCTTCTTCTCCTCCCTATATTTATATCCTCACTCTCCCCTCTCCCCTTCACCACTTCCCTCCCTTTCTTCCACAACCACCTTATTATTATACTTCTTTACCTTTTCAATGGCTGATTCTGGCTCAGCCTCCTCTTCCTCCAGAATGTGGTGCTCCGTCCCGGAACGGGTTCAGCTGCATGCGGCCATGTTGGCCCTGCAGTTTGGCTACGCCGGATTCCACGTCGTCTCAAGAGCTGCCCTTAACATGGGCATTAGCAAACTCGTTTTCCCAGTCTACCGCAACGTTATTGCCTTATTCCTGCTCCTTCCTTTTGCCTACTTCTTGGAAAAGTTAGTCACTCACACTGCTACCTCTTCTAACATCACATAACATAACAAAACTAACCAATTCATTAATCCCTTCTTTGTTTGTTCTTTCTCCAGGAAGGAGAGACCTGCCATTACTTTAAACCTCCTCTTACAGTTCTTTCTTCTGGCGCTTGTCGGGTATGCCAGATTTTCAGATCATCATGTTGAAAAAGGGAGGGCAAGCAAAACAATATCTATCTTTAATTAATTCTTGTACTTTTTTTTGCATTACACAGGATCACTGCCAACCAGGGTTTCTACTTGCTTGGATTGGACAACACATCCCCAACCTTTGCATCAGCGATACAAAACTCTGTCCCAGCCATTACATTTCTGATGGCAGCCATATTCAGGCAAGCCCTTAATTGCACCGCCACCACAAACAAAATATTTAGATATTGATATATATGATTATAGTGTAATATATATACAATATGCATGCCTAAGGCTTAGTGTGGGTACGTGTTTTCAGGATAGAGCAAGTTCGGCTGAACCGAAAGGATGGGATAGCGAAGGTTGCGGGAACAGTGTTCTGTGTGGCTGGGGCATCGGTGATTACCCTATACAAGGGTCCAACCATATATAGCCCAACTCCACCACTGAACGCTAGCCCAGTAATTGAGTTTGGTTCAGTCTCACTGGGAGATGCAAAGGGAAAGAACTGGACCCTAGGGTGCCTCTATCTCATAGGACACTGCTTGTCCTGGTCTGGTTGGCTTGTGCTGCAAGCACCTGTAATCAAGAAGTACCCTGCTCGTCTCTCTCTCACTTCCTATACATGTTTCTTTGGCCTCATCCAATTCTTCGTCATTGCTCTCATCGTTGAAAGAGATGCTCAGGCTTGGATTTTCCAATCTGGTGGAGAGGTTTTCACCATCATCTATGCGGTCAGTCACCATATATATACAACACTTTCATTCAACCACACCACCTAATTTTGGCTTCCCATATAGGCTTACTTTTTCCAAATAAAAGAAAGAAAAGAAATTTAATGAATGAAAAAAAAAAGAGTCATTTTTACATCAAAGTAAGAGTTATAAACTGGAATTATGCAATTGTGCATGATCAAAGTAATGTTATTATTTAAAACAGCCACTTGACATTTTAAAACGTTTTTCTTCACTTATCTGTTTTAGTTTTCTAATAAAAAGTATTTATTCGCTTTATTCTTATACATAAATATAAACAAACAGTCTATCATTTTATGTCCTTTAGCTTTTACATAAAGACTTCTTCTTTTCAAAATCACAAATCCCTTAATCACTTCTCTTTTTTTTTTTATAAATTTTCTGCTTTTAGATTAATGTTAAGCGTGTAAAGAATTAAATACCATGCAAAGGTATCTCCACGTAGGCCCAGCCTCATTTCATAGAAAATGAACACAGTTGGTCGCTTTAATTATAAAAAATGAAATTGAATTTTGTGCAATAATTGTTGAGATATAATTGAGGGTAGGTCGCTTTAATTAGAAAAATTTGGATTATGCATTGCAGGGAGTGGTGGCATCTGGAATTGCCTTCGCTGTTCAGACATGGTGCGTCGACAGAGGTGGACCTGTGTTCGTTGCGGTGTATCAACCTGTTCAAACTCTTGTTGTCGCTATCATGGCTTCCCTTGCTTTAGGCGAAGAGTTCTACTTGGGAGGGTTCGTTCGTTCGTCCTATTGCCTCTGCTCTTCATTTTCTTATTTTAATTACTTTTTAGATAGTCACCTCACCTTCTATATTATAATATCACTAACCTTTTTTAATTTCTTTTTAAGAAAATATTCCATTTCACATGGTAAATAGGGTGAGTGTATAGCTTAAGAATGGAAAAATCAGTTGTGTTGAGTCCGAAAGAAGGACCACTTGGAAAACGACAAACGAAAACCCACTAAACTACAAGTAAGCTGGAGCTTAGGTAACGATTGAGGTTGAAGCTTGGTGACTGAACTTAGAAAAGGCTAAGGAATCCGAAGGAACATCTTTAAATGATTCCGCGTTCTAGAGGGTTAAAAAAGTGTTAGGATTTTTAATAGAATGGAAGGTGCCGTGTCTCTTTTTGGTTTATCTTTTACGCGCGCACACACAGACACTACTTTATTGCGAAAAAAGAAAAGTCCCTTTGAATTAATTTTGATTGTTAGTGGAATGTGTGTGTGTGGTGTAGGATCATAGGAGCAGTGTTGATCGTTGTGGGACTGTACTTTGTGCTGTGGGGCAAAAACGAAGAGAGAAAGTTTGCAAGGGAACAGGCTGCGATTACGTCCTCCACCCCAGAGCACAGTGGCATCAGATCCGCAAGCCATGCCAAAACATCACTCACTGAGCGTCTTCTTCTCCCTCCATCTACGGAGAACGTGTGATCAACACATCCATCACTTCCTGCTGCTGGGGCACCATTTTCTGGGAGGGAAAAAAGAAAAGGGAAAAAGGAAAAAAGAAGAAAATGATACCAGTGATGATACATTATTACTACTTTTATGTCAGGAACCTTGTGTGTGTACGAAGGCCTTTCATCTTCTTTCTTTTCTTTTGGTTAATTCACATGCTTTCTTTCTAGGACTTTTAGAATGAGGTTTTTCATGGGAATCATTACAATGATGGATGTCACGTAAAAGTGGCCTCAGACACCGAAATCCCATATGCTTTATATGTTAATTAATGGTTTGATTTACCAAAGCAGATTTTTAATTTCAGCTCTATGCTCGGTTGTCTCCGAGGTAATGCTAGAGATGATAATGACATAGACGGAAAGAAAAGGTAAGGGAGATATTCTCCCTCACCTTCTCTCAAAAAGCAACCTATGCAAACATCATAAGCCATGATAATATTAATAGTCACTCTCAAACGGAATCATCATTTCGGTCGGGTTTAATCAATATCTTCTATTCTCATCATTGCGCAAGTTTAGCAGCACCATTTCTTAGTAAGGCGCATGCTGGCATAATCCCAAGCACAAATAACTAAAAACCAAAACCAATGTATCAATAGATCGATAATTACTAAGTGACATGATAATCTCTTGATATAGTTTGTAGAATAATGGATTAAACGAATAAATCTCGTTAGGATAGATTTAACTCGTGACTATGATAATATATTTAAATTTAAAGTATAAATTTAACTCAACTTAAATTTATAATATTAACATTAATCATTGAGGTAAATGGATAAGTAATTAAAGTTTGCATCAAATAATTAGTATATCATGTTGGCACAGTGGCACTACTCTATATCGTCTCTATTATGTCTATGGAATGCACATGAGAAGACATAGAAATGTGACAAGCAGCAGAAGGCAAGGAGTTTTCCATAATAATGTGTTTGGAAGATGAATCCATGAGACTAAAATCCAACATCTCATCGTTAATTCCTGTGAAGACACTGGCAAATTGACAAAATTCTAGGTATAATTTATGTACAGGAATGACACGTATGTTTATTTAGCAGATCCCCAGGTGCATCAATGATATATTTATTTATAGGGTCTGAATCATTAAGATGTCCATGATCATATATATCGAGCAATTTCCCTTTTTCTCTGAAAGTTTACTTTATTGACTTTATCATTTACCCGTCGATGCTTTTCCTTTTATGAGGAAGCTTGCAAACCCATCCCTTCACTTTATGTCATCATCAATTCGATCAAATATATTTTCATACCAATAAATAATATATCTCTTTTGACTGAGCACACTAACTTAGATGCCTACTTTGTTTACTTGCTATTATAAAGGGGAAACTTGTATTCTAATTATCAATTCTCCAATTGAATTAATTGAAGATGTATTGGCTAAGGCTCAAACTATAATTAATTTTGAATCACTAATCCTTATAAAAAGAGTTATTAGAAAGTTTTATGAGAATAATTGCTAAAATTCCACTCCACTCTTACTCTTGCTTATGGTATGTTTATAGTCTAGAAAAAAAATGAAAAAGAAAATAAAAATCCTTTTTTACTTGTTCGAATGACAAGAAAAAAACCCTTAGAGATATATAAATAAGCATGTTTTGATTATTCTATAGAAGAGAGTCCTTTATACAAATAAACGGATTCTAAATAATTATAGATCACAACTTATATCTTGTTTTTCTTTGATCATTCGCATCAAACTAAAAAAATGATAGGTTTACATCAATCCATCAACTGTTGAAAATTCACATCAACTAAAAATAAGATCAATTTAGAATATATAAGTAGATGCAAACCTCATTTTATAATTTAATTTTTTGAGAATGAATGAACTTTCTTTAAACACAGTTATCACTCTAACAAGAATAGTCACAATAAAAAAATGTCACTATATAAAAAGTAAAACAATTATTAACTAATACTAAAACAATATTATCATACATACTTTTAAGGATTAAATATATTTTTCATCCTTTAACATTTAGTGAAAAATTAAAATTAGTTTGTATTCGAAATTTTGACTTAATTTAGTCCCTCAACTTAGAAATGCATGGATTTAGTTCATTTAATTAATTTTTGTTAAGTTTATTTGACGATTCAAACTCATTTCATGATACTATTAGAGTTGTTTACACCAATTGACACAGTTCCACTTCAATTTTAGTTGTAAAACACGTTTGAAAAGTCAAATATACTTAACAAAATTTTGTTAAAAGAACTAAATTAACGCATTTATAAATATAAGGACTACAGTTCCAAAGATGGACTAATTCCAATTTTAATTGAAAGTTAAAGGAGTAAAAACATATTTAACCCTACTTTTAATAAATTATTTAAAATAAATTATTTTGTATATACTATATTTTCCTTAAATAACTAAAATTATTTCTCAAATCAAATTATGAGTTTGAGAAGATGGGTGAGAAAATATTATGCGAGTTTATTAATATATTTTAAGATAGTAATTAGTCCAACTTATTTTGAGTTCGTTTTTTTATAAAAGAAAAGAAAATTGCACCAATTGTATTTTAAAGAAAATATTTTTTTTTCGTTAAATAAATTTAGAGGAGCTTTTGAATTTTACTTCTCCTTTTATGTTATTGGAAATACTTCTCCTTCATGACTCGTGTGTGTAAATAGTTATTAAAAAATATGAGTTTTTTCAAATAAATCTTTTAACTCAAGTGCGCTTTCATAAGGATACTTACGACACCAAAATATACATGTTATTTAAGAAATTTTAACTTGAAATACTCATAGGTTGAAAAAAATTATTCAATTACAAAGTACATATACTAATTTTTTTTAAAATATTTCCTTTCTTTGTCAAACTTCACATGGTTCTCAAGTTCTAAAACAAAGTCATGTCAGATTATCTAAAAATATTTTTTACTTTAAAATATTTAATACCCTCCAAAATTATGAAATAGGTTAACGTGAAAATGATTTGTCAGTGATGTAACTGCGTGGAAGGGCAGCTTGAGGAAACTAATGTAGCTCAAAGAACAAATTGATAGATTTGACAGTCGATAAAGTAAAGTAGCCACGAAGAAAATAATAAACCACTAATTAAAGATGAAAACAAATATAAAATTAGTTGTGAAAATAAAATGGTGTCCTTCCAGATTTGTTAAACAGGCCTCCCAATAATAAGCTTTTGTCGGGCTGGGCATGTGCTACTAAGCAGGCCCATGACTTAACCCTTTGAAGACAGCATGCTTGGGGCCTCTTTCCCTGCAACCTTTTCTTTGGGGCCTTCTCCCTGCACCCCAAAAGAATCTTCTGTACCCCCCAAAATTACGCTTATATCCTTATTAATTAACAGTGAGAGAGTGGGTGAAAGTCCGGTGGACGCAGTAAATTTCATTTACTGCGTC
>Ga0214542_1004124_pt1 | contig 29036 bp, 15 predicted proteins | sample CNSS1metaG_FD_160096 | JGI IMG/M metagenome (GOLD analysis project Ga0214542, IMG submission 160096) | Root nodule microbial communities from cowpea collected in UCLA plant growth center, Los Angeles, California, USA - CNSS1 | ecosystem: Host-associated > Plants > Roots > Nodule | place: USA...
GGTAAGCCCCGGTTGACCAGATGGAAAGTGATGGGGATGGGTAGAGGTAACGGGTGTCTGTTGGGTGGTGGTGAAGGTGTGGGGGGTGGGATTGTATTCACTTTCTTCCTCTGTAGGCTGGAAAGCCGGAGACTTCACAACTTCAAAGGTTTCTTTGGCTTTTCCTTTCAGGTTGGGATCCGCCTCGATCCTTCGCCTGAGGCGAGAGTTCTCTTGTCTCAGCGCCTCCATTTCTTCAGCACTGCGCTTCTTCAGGTCTGCGAGTTCTTGTTGCATCTTTGCTTGGCCGTCTAGGATGGCGGCCAAGTCGGGGGTGATGCTGGGAGGTCTAGAGGGACCAGCATCCGCTTGCTTGTTCGCTCCAGCTCTGCTGCGGGTAGAAACCATCTTCAGAGAAAAAACGGGTACTAAAGGTGTTCGTCTCGTGCCCCACGGTGGGCGCCAATTGTTCCTGCAGAAGAACAAATAAGATAGATTAGGCACAAGCGTCACCTTACCATGTAGTCCGCTATCTCCTCAGTTCGGTCGATACATGTTAACTTGAACCCAGGAGGGGTTACCTGCAGAAGAGTCTTCGAAGCTCAAGTAAGTCAAAGTTCTCCTAAAGTCAAATCAGTGATTAATGAATGCGTACCTTTAAATGATGGGGTCCACGCGTATTTATAGAGCATTAATGACGTTTGACCATTTCATGGGCTGGGCCTTGACTTGGGCTCTAGGTGGGGCTTGCGAGTGGGCCAGGGCCCAAACCCAGGCCCTTAAGATTTATTGATTGCGGGGGCTTCTATCATAATGAGTGTATTGAAGTGGTCGGCTTAGGCTGTAATCTTACCAGATATGCTCGAGTAGTCGGTCTAGACCGACTACTTGCCTTGATGGCTTATGTTGGTGATATGAGGTGCAGGTTGTCCCTTTAGACGTTTAGTTTAGATTAAAACCGGTACAAGTTAGGCTAACTCGGCCTAGGCTGGATACTTGGCGGCCTCGATATGCACATTGTTTACTTATTTGGTCGAGTTTGGCTAGGTACGGTACACCAGTCCCCCAGCCTTGTCCGATATGAGTTGTCGGTCAATGATGATATGTGTTGATAAGCTAGCGGAACCGGCTAGGTGTGATACAAATGTAAACATATTATACATTATGGAATCCATACAAAACAATTATAATAATAATAATAATAATAATAATAATAATAATAATAATAATAATAATAATAATAATAATAATAATAATAATAATAATAATAATAATAATAATAATAGAATTATAGTAATATTGCTACTTATACTAAATATTCATTAATACTAATCATATCAATACTAATCGATACTAATAGTAAAATAGTAATAATATATAGTATTAGTTAAGTGAAAAACAATATTCTTACATAATTAAAATTTATACCATCTACGTGAAATGTCGGTCATTGTTAATATAACAATATAAAATATAGGTACATTGTGTGTTATGAAACTCGTAAAAAAAAAAAAAATTCATGAAATTAAGATTGAGTTTAAAATTTGTTAATAGAAACACAAATAGATATAAACAATTTAGAAAATAATAATAATAACCATATAAAATTTGAAAAATAGTTAAACTTGAAAAATATTATAAAAAAAAGTAATATATATTAACGGGTGCTAAAGTAATATGTATAGGCGTACAAAACAATAATAATAAGAATAATAAATAATATAAATAATAAAGATAATAATATTACTAAATATTCATTAACGCTAATATTGACAATAATAATAACAATAATATTACAAAATAATAATAATAATAATAATAATAATAATAGTAATAATAGTAGTATGACAAAAATTTAAATAATTAATCACATGTATTTTTGTAACAAAATAATTAAAATAATATTATTATTTTATAATAACCTTTTAAATGAAAATAATAAATTGTAATAAGTCTTTTTAGTTTTCAATAAATATAAATTTTAACTTCTAATAAGTATTAAAATAGTAGCATTAAGAAATTATGAAATTCATAAATTAATTAAAACAAAGTATAACAATTCATTATATTTATAATAACAAATAATAATAGTAAAAATAAAATTAATAATTGAAAAAAAGTATGAAAATAAAAGATAATTATTGAATAAAGTTATAATATCAATAATAGATATATTGCAAATGAAGGAAGATGATGTGAATTGATTCTTCAATATTTTTTCATAATCAAATAATCACTATGATTAAAATAATTTATCTTCAGTAATTATAAAAATAAATTAATAATAAAACTGAATTTATGGATAAATATAATAAAAATTAATAAATATTATCAATAAATATTAATTCAAAATTCATTTAGTAATAATTAAATAAATAATTTAAAATAAAATATATTTATTGATTGGAGTAATAATAATAATAATTATTATAATAATATTATTGATTACCAACTAAAACTCCATTCATAATTAAATAAATTTAAAATAATTAAATAAATTAACTAATTGATAATAAACCTTTAGAAATTAATCATATAATTATTAATTGCAAATGTATAAATTTAAAAGATTTCAAAACATATGAAAAAAAGAACAATTCATGATTAAAAAATTAAAAACAATGATTAGAATTAATTGGTTAATTAATGAATTTTTTTTAAAAACAAATCATATAATTATTATTGTATAAATCAATTCCAATTTGTATACGCACAATTCATTGCTAAATTGAATTTTTTATTTATTTAGATTTCAATCTTGATTATTAAAAATAATTTCTTTATAAGCTTCTTTATTACAATATTATTTAAAGTAACATTACTTTTTATATTTATCTATATAAGAATAACCATTATTTGTTGTGAGATATATAGATCGTAAAATTACACTAACTGAAATATTAATATAAACTTTAAATTTAATAATTAAATATAACCATTTAAAACGATGATTACGATATAAATTTATGACGATATATCTTTTAGATTGAAAATATATATTATATTATATTATAGTAAAATATATTTAATTATTGTACAATATTATATTATATTTTATTATTAGGAGTTAGTCACTTATATAATAATAATAATAATAATATTAATACCAATAATATAATTGTGATTAAAACAATTTGTCTCCATTGTAATTAAAAATATATATATATAAATATTGTTACTAACCTCCTAAATAAAAATAATAAAATATAATAAATATTTTTAATTTTTAATAAATACAAATTCATCTTCCAGTGAGTAGTAAAATAGTACTATTAAGAAATTAATAAATAAAAAAAATAAAATAGAGCAGCTAATTATAATTATATTAACAATTAATAATAGTAAAAATAATGTTAATAATTGAACAAAAATATTCAAAAGGAAATATAATTATGAAATAAAATTATAATATCAATAGTAATGATAAATATAGAATTAAGGAAGAGAATGTAAATTGATTCTTTGATATTTTTTTTCAAAATCAAATATAATTACTATAATTAAGATAATTTCTCTCTACCATAATTGTAAAAATAAATTAATATTGAAACTGAGCTTATAAATGAAAATAATAAAATTGTAATAAATTTAAAAGATTTCAAAAAGTATGAATAAAAATCAATCCATTCATAATTAAAAAATTAAAAACAATTAATAGAATTAATTGGTCAATGAACAAAGATTTAGAAACAAATTATATAAGTATCGATTCTAAAAATATTTAATCCTTTAAAATTATTCTCAATCATATTTCAAAATAAAATAATTATTATTTTGAAAAGGTGAAATTTATACAAATTTAAAATAGAAATAATCGATTACAGTTTTATGAGTTTGGTAATATGAATGGCAAGAGCTCGTAAAAGTAGAAGGACCAATATCTTTGAAATCAATCAATTTGAACTAAAAGAGCAAATTGCTTTTATTAAACTAAAACATCAATCTCTATTTTTATCGTTTTTCTTATGCAGAATGTTTATAGTGTCACATTATTTTTCTTTAAAATATTTTTTAACAATAATATTACCATGTCTTTTACTTCCTTATCCTACCTATATATTATAGTTAACACATTCAAAATTTATTTATTCAAAATAAGTTGAATTATATTATTTTTCCTAAATAAAATTAAAAAAATTGATAGGCTAGTTCCTAATAAAATTGAGGCAATGTTTTGCCTTTTCTTCATCAGGTTGAAAGAGATATCTTACCATAATATTTTCGAAAGACACATGTAGAAAAAGAAAATAAGATAAATGAAGTTTGTAAAGATTGTCCAATTTGTAAGATCTCTCTTATGCTACTACTCTAAGATTACTTAAACAGAAACTTCTTACATTTATCTTTTGTATAAATTTATCCAAATAAATTCAATACAAGTAAAGAAAACATAATATGAATATGAGGCAAGTAAAGCCATCCAATTTTGATCGCATCTCGTAAGAATGGCATAAGTTTTTGCTGATTTGGCAAATCAAACCCACGTATAGGAGAAAAAAGAAATAAATACTATATAATCCCAATTACAACTTCAACTTTTCACCATTAGTCTGACATGAAACTATTACTTGGGACCAATGTCCTTAAGTACACATATGCTCCTCTCCCATAGCAGATATAAAAGACAACCAAATCCATCACTGATCTGCGTCATACAAATTAACATCAATATAAGAATAAGCAAATTATGAAAGTTTAACAAAGAAACGAAAAATGTTTCTTTCAGGTTTGGAGATACAGGGAGAAATCAAATGCATTTGTTAAGAAAATCCATTTCAAACATTTAACCATAAATCATGAAAAAAGAACAAACCTTTAACCACAAACCATGAAACCCATTACAAAACTTTAATAAGAAACCATCAAACATGAACAAACCTTCACAAACTTAGCATATCTTTGTCGTATAAAAGGTAAACATCCAATCAAGATTGCATACAATAAAACACAACATGACCATGCATCTAATGTTACAACATCATAGACCTTATTACGACTTCCACAAGTTGTATGCAGCAATCCATCTCCCTAGAAATTTTCACATGGTTAAGCCAATAAGAAAACCCATATGCTTTACCTAAAGTGGTTGAAAGCATATAATATCTTACCTTAAGATGTTGGGGTAAAACACTAAGAACAAAATAAATTATTTTCAAGTTCTTTTTTTTCGTGATCCACCAGTACATTCTCAAGCTGCAAGGACATAACAACATTTGTGTGAAAAACGCAAGACCAAAGATAACCATGTGGTGCAATTTGAACTTGAAAATGGAGAAAAAGAACCTTGAGATCCCTGTGGAAGACACCTTTAGTGTGACAGTAGCTCCCTGTTGGAACAACTTTCTACATTCACCTTTGACGTTTACCTTTGCCTGCCTCTGAATATAAAATTCATCAAATGCCTAAAATGCATCAATGACAAAAATATAGTCTTCATTAATTTATATTTTTTTACATGGAAATTCAAATATCAGTTATTCATAAGATAATAAAATTATTATTCATGAAGTATGAAATAGAAAAATTAGTATACCTTCCCTGAATAACACCTGAAGATTGCTTCAAATGGGATTGGTCTTGTGAAATATACAATTGTATAAGTGCTATGCAATAAACATATCATAATTTAGTATAGTGTGATAAGAATAAACCAATCTTACGAAAATGATAAACAACCTAATACATATAATAGTAGAAAAAACCAAGTTCATGTAAATACCATTTACAATCATTTGAAGCCTAATTAGTAAACCATGTGATGGCTCAGAAATCGTACTTTAGAAAGAAGAGCCTTAATTCTCAGACATTAAATCCAACTCCAACATCCTCACTAATCAGACACGGATTCCACTTGATGAGGGGTCTACACTGCCATTGTATGTATGATTTGAAAGAAAATTGTAAATAATACAAACACACACGATAAATCTACTATAAATAGTAAAAGAACTGAGATGTAATGGTTGGATCTACAACAGCATATCCAACAACTACTTGAATAGGTAAATAGTGCAATTCAAAAGTCACAATCATATACATTAAGGTATACCCCATGACTATTTTTTCACCAGAATAAAACATGAAGCCTTAGAAGTGTAGTGTTACCTTACAAATGTAAAGATAAACATTTTTTTCACCGATATTTCAGAAGGACTGCACCAACATCTGGACATATGGCTTTAACTCTCTAACAATCAAACTAATGAAGCTCATCAACCTAGGAACAGGGAAAACACGAAAATTTGAGATTTAGAAAAAAATAGTATTAGCAAAGATAAACAAAAAAAAAAATAGAAGAATAACCTTCAAGTTTATGGTGATAAAAAATAAGTAGAAAAAAATATAACCTTCAAGCTTCAACCCAGGAAACACAAAAGAACACAAAAATCTTATATGCCAGAAAAAGAAGAAGAAGAAAGAAACAAAAAAGTAGTTGAAGAAGAACCTTACCTTCAAGTTTATGGTGAAAAAAATTTAATAAACAAAGTATTATAAAAATGTTACCTTTTGTTCATCTGAAAACCATTCTATTGCATTGACTTCGTCAAATAAAAAAAACCCCTAAAAATTGAAGAACCTATTAAAGCATATAATAAGCTTAATAATCAAAAGATTAAAAAACTGATAAATAATGCTATTAGACCAATATATCAATAAAAAAAGGAAAAAAGTAAAAGTTGGAAACCAAAACCTATATATCTTACCTTTTAACTCAAAAAAAAGTAAGCCTTTAGACATGTAGACAAAGAAGATAATAAGAAAAATGAAATCTAAAAGGTTTGGAAGGAATTGCAGAGGAAGAGTTGTGAGAAAGAAAGGTACGGAAGGGTGCCACGAACAAAAAATAGAGATGAAGGAAGGTCTGGAAATGACCATAAACCTGGTAAAGGAAGGAGAAGATTTCACAAATCGGAAATGGGTGTTGCAAATGGTGTAGATCGCATTTGGTCTTTTGGTCTAGTGTGAATAGTAATTAGGATTTTCCTTTTAGGAGGGAAAAATCAGAGGGTGCAAATGGGAGTTTGGGCATCTGAAAGTTTGAATTTGAATTTTATCATCAATGCTCGTCAATTCAGACACGTCCATCATCAATCATCACAACTGAAGAATTGATTTGCAAGGAGAAGACTGAAAAACCTAAATCAATGAATTCTTTAAAGAGTAAACTGAAGGCAAGATAGTAAATTAACGAAAGAAAATGATAAAAGACAAAAAAACCAAATCTTTCCCAGCTGGTACAATAAAAACAGGGGTATAAACGAAAAATAAAAATTGTAAAATGACAAAAAAACCACAAAAGAGGACAACTGTCAAAAATTTAAATAGAGGTGTTTAGGTATTATCCCTACCAGTTTGTTTTCTTATAGTTACAGTAGATGATGACCAAATTGAGACAACGAAAAATTTGAGGATCAAACTGAAATTTCATGACAAATAGTAAGACCAAAAGAGTAATTTAACCTCTTTTTTATGTGTCACATGTTATTTAAAAACAATATTCTCTGTACGGATAGTAAAAAAGAGAAAGTTTATTCTTTTTATTATTATTTTTTCTTTTATCAGACAGCTTAAAAATATTTTTATTTATATTTTTTTTCTAAATTAATCACTCCTGACCACGTTAAGGAATCTTTTTGGTTTCCCTTTGAGCTTATAAGTTTTACAAGGGAAAGTCAACACGGTTTTATGCAAGTGATTGACTATTGATGGTTAGATCATGTGGCCGTGCTGTTGGATTCCTTTCAGGCATCATTCGTGGTACACTGTCTGATACATATTTTCTCAAATGTCAAACATTTCGGTTTTCAATACAATTTTCTCTGTTTTCATCATCATCACTTATTCTTGCCTTCTAAGAGAAGGAAATTCATGCTATGTACTGAATGTTTTTAGGAGAACAACGTTTTCTCAGAAGTAATAATAATATCGTTGTTCTTGACAAAAAAAAAAGTTACGATTAAACTAAATTCAAATACAAACATGCACTCGATTTCTTGAATTCATATCAATTTTAATAAAAAGATATTCAGATTAATCACACGTCATATTACCATTTTTGTTTTATATCATATTCTCATCTTCATTTACATATAGAGATGACAAATAAACCCGTCCCGTGGGATTACCCGAATCCGTTCCCATTTTGACGGGGAATACTCGCATTGACTGGATATGGGATATGGGCACGGGTATGGGTATGGGGAATCCCGACTTTTTCAATTGTGTATGGGGATGGGTATGGGGATGTACATATCCCCGCCATAATACCCGTCCCCGTTTAAATTATTAAAATATTCCCAATTAATTAAATAAACATATATATATATATATATATATATATATTATTTTTTATTTCTTCTAATTATTTGGTTTGTCATGAAACTCATTTGCATCTCAATTATATTTTTCATCTTATCATAACATTTATGTAATTAAAAAATATGTATGTTAATTAAAATATTTTATGTCTCACATTTGAATATTTCTATTATTTGTTAATATTTTTATTTATTATATATTTTTCTTTCACATATAAATGTTTAATACTCTCAATTTAAGTATTTAATAGCACAAACCTTTCGTTTACTAGGTAATATAAAAAAAAATCCTTTACTTATTATTATTATTATTATTATTATTAGTTTTTGTTTCATTTGAAGAATTCTTTTGTTTCACTAAAACAATTTTTGTTATTTCTCAACCACTATGTTGATATTTGAAAATTTTTCTTATATCTCTAAGATATTTTTCAACTTATCATACCTATACATTTGTTTTCCTTTGTGCGATTTCTTTCAATAGTCTCTCAAATTGTTAGTAAACATTTGTTAAATTTTAATATTATTATTTCTTGTTTATTTTCATTATGTAGAATACTATTTCGATATATTTTATCTAATTATTTTTTATTTTTTAACTCATTATCAATCACACTGTAATTTTTCCAGTATAATTGTATAAATAACTTTTATTTAGTACAATATAAAAATTTAATGTAATTGTCATAAATATTTTTTTATGACCATCCAACATAATTGAAATTCAAAAGATACAAGATCTATGTTAAAATTTTTATTATTATGATTATTATTTGTTTTTTGTATCATTTTGATCAAGTAATGTATTATAACTTTTATTAGTGTATAAAAAAGGAGATTCATTAGAATTTAAAAGATTGAAGTAAAAAATTATTTAAAATATATTTTAATATGAATATTTGTTTTCCTTTTATTTTTTTTATAAAATATTTTTAAATTTTATCAACTAGGTTTCATTAATGTTTGTAAATTTAATAAATGTGTTGGTTCTCATGAAAATTTATTTGGTATATAATTTAAAATGTAAACAATTATAGTTTATTTTAAACTTTTATTGTGATTATTATTTGTTCTTTGTATCATTTTGATCAATGATGTATTATAACTTTTATTAATGTATAAAAAAAATATTCGTTACAATTTAAAAGATTGAAGTAAACAAACATTTAAAATATATTTTAATTTGAATATTTGTTTTTCTTTTATATTTTTTAAACAATATTTTTAAATTTTATCAACTAGGTTTCATTAATGTTTGTAAATTTAATAAATGTAAATTTATCAACTATTATATGATATTCTATTTTAATATTTATGTAACTATAATCCTTTTATTTTTATTAAAGTAGAAAATTTATGTTATTTTGATATTTGAATTGTTTATAATTTTAATATTAGCATATTTTGTTTTTAGCACTACATTTAAACTTGTGCGTTGTAAAGCCTACTTTATTTTTCTAATTTTATTTTGCCTTAATTAAAGGGGCTGACCCAAACTTGTTGGGCCTAGGGCTGGCCCATAGGGAGCCAAACTCCCTAATCTGCCCTAACCCCACTCATCCGTCTCATTTCAGAAAAACAGATCTCCCTTACTCCTTTCTTAAGCTGCTGCGAACCTCTGCTAGGGTTTGTCCCTCCGTCACATTCAAGCTAGTTCAACTTCGTTCTCTTTCAAGTAAGTTAGTTCTTGAACCATACTCTTCCCTGTTAAGTTGTTTTTCGTGGTTATGTTGGGGTTTACATTAGTAAACCCAATCTTTCTTCTATGCCGTTGTTTCCAGCTCTTAAACTTGCTCTTGGAGCTGCTGTGGTTGTGAACTTTGGTGTCGAAGTAGTTTGCTAGCTCTTTCCAGGTAAGGGAAGCTAGGGTTTTCATATTTTGATCATATGTTGACTATTTTACCTCTATTTAGTGATTTATATGCCTGGATGATGTTTGGGTTTGGATAAAACTGAATGGAAAAATGTTTGGAGTTGGTGTGCTGCTATTGTCACGTGAAATAGGGGACGTAAGCTGTTATTTTCGCCCAAGCGAGCTCATCTCGCCTAAGCGAGAGTAGCAGCACCTCGCCCAGGAGTTTTGCTCGAGTACTCGCTCAGGCAAGCGAGTTGTGTTTTGAGCGAAAGACCATCCCGCTCAGGCGAGATGGCCTCGCCCAAGCAAGCAGTCGCAAAACTTCCAAGCCCTCTGTCACAATCTCGCCTAATCGAGAGTCTACAGCTTAAGCGAGGGCATCCCTCTCGCCAGAGCGAGGGCTTCTGGCTTGAGCGAGATCTGCTGCAGGCCACACTGTTTTCTTCACTTTGTTGTTATGGATTATTTGATTGGTTGATTTACTCTATGAGGCTTGTGAATATGCATGGAATATCTGTGGTTATGAATTGGATTGATGTGTTAGTGTGATCTCGGCATGTAAAACAAATGAGATGGTTGGTAATGAAAATGGCATGGTATTAGTATGAGATATGATTCTATATTATGGATGAAACATGTTATTGGTATGGTTTGAACGTAATTCCATGAGTCTCTAGGTGAGACTTCATGGTGGTGCCTCAGTTGGTCGAGACGTAATTCCATGACCCCTGTTAAGGGGAGTTCATGGTGGTGCCCCATCTATATAATTTAGTAAGGATTCAAGGTAAGGTTGCATCCTGACACTCTAAAGAGTCAGTTAGTCTCACATAGAGCGGACCGACTCTTGTGGTGAGAGTAGTAGGAGGCCTGAAATTCATTAAGGGCTAACCTTGTGTGTGGGGGGATGAAACATTGTAACACTTAGCTCGGGAGAGCAGCTCGGTAGAACAGGGAAATCCACCACAAGTGCAAGCATCCGTTGAATCCGACTAATTATATATATCCGGATGAGTCGTGTCTCGAGTCTTAGTGTATTGTTTGGAAGGTCATAACATGATTGGATGATGTATGAATATTGGACTGTGAAAGTGTATATGATTGTATGATAAATCCTTTTTCGCTCTAACTTACCCTTTTTGTTTGTTGTATGTTTTATGTGTGTGGTTTTCTCTCCTTGCGATGATCATCGATTTATTGATGTGAGTAGATGCGAGAACTCCTCGTGGTCAACAGGGAAATGGTGATTACACTGCTTAGTCATATGGATTTGGACTTTGCTCGTAATGTCTTTTGTTAGGGCTGTGGCCCATGTATTGCATTATTTTAGAACTGTATTTTGAATATTTTAGATCTTTTACCTTGTTTTGTATTAGCATCATGGTGTGCCTCGATTAATGCCTTCTAAGTACCTTGGATACCTATAGGAGTGATGTTATACTTCTTGACTCAGCTTCTCATATTATTCTGTGTAATGGTTTCATTTAATTATTTTATTACTTAAATGGGACGTTACATGCGTACGCACATGTTTGTTGATGTTTGTTTTTGTGGTTTTTAAGCTAGTAAATATATATTAAATTAAAAAAAATAAAGATTGAGAAAAAAATTAACAAATATTTTTAAGTTTATAATTAAGTTTTAAATAGAATCAACATGAAGAATAATATAAAATTTAGAAAGTTAATATGTGTGTAATGTAAAAAGTAAACTCTTTAAGAATACAAATGGTAGAACATGTACAAAAATGTAGAATGAATTCTCTAAAAATACTAAGGATAGACTATGCAAGAATATGTAGAGTGGACTTATAAAAATACTAAGTATAGACCTATTATAGGGCATCATGAAGTAGGAAAAATTTATTTAAAATACTGATAGTGGGATTTAGGGATTACAGAAGTATGCCTCGCCCAATTGATCGAAAGCCAAAGCTTATGAAAAAATCAAGAAACAAAGGGCCTACACATAATACTTTACAAAGATGGTGTAAGTGAAGGATGCCATAAAATGGGTTTGTAACTTGTTAGGAGAGCTTCTAACTCATTAGAAGCATGCTATTTATCCCCTATTAAGACGTCAATGACGACAGAAGCAAAAGGGTGAAGTAATTCGAGAAGACAAATAAAATAACAAGCGCAATAGAGACTTAATGGGTATTAACCACTCAAGATATGTGGATTCCAAAACTGCTAAGGGTAGTTCTTAGGATAGTTATAAGAAGATTTGGCATGTAACTTGTTTAAATTTTATATTCAAAATCTTGTAGCTATTTGGGAGGGTTAGAAAATATAAATAGGTTTATTTTTGTATTTTATAAGGGTGACAAATGATGGAACAATACATACATTCTGAGAAACGTTGCAAATGGGAAAATAATGGCTAATCCAGTGTTGGTTGTTGCAATTTGAGTCACTGCTCTCATTGATTTTTGTTACAAATTTCTTTGCTTTCCTTAGTAATTTATTTCTTTCAATTTACTTCGGTATTCTTTTTATTTCATTACAACATGTGTAATTCCCTTCATACCACCACACAAACCACTTTAGATTTTACCATCTTTACATTACATTACATCCATTTTTATTGTATTCCCATTTCTATTATTATTTAAAAAACCAAAAGAAACAAAATTCTAAATTATGTTATGAATGAGATTCTCATTGAAATCCAAGTAAAAAAGAGATTGGATTGATTAAGTGTTTGAGTGAGACTTGTTCACAAAATTAGCGATTTTTACATTTAATTTTCTTCATGGACACTTAAACTCAAAACACTCTAGTTAGATTGAAAAATAAGTGTTTGCTATGCTTGTGGAAAAAGAACTCACGTTGAGTCAATTTAGTTGCAAACAAAAATAAGATAACGATCAAAACTAAATCCCCGAGAAACAAATTGGCACACTTGATGGGACCACTTGTGTATCACAAGAGGGTTAGTTCAAAATTTAGCAGTGTTTGAAATTGAGAAATGGGTGTGAAGAACAATGTTTCAAAACACATAGTTCAAATATGTCCAAAACTACAAGACATCCTATGACTAGCGTAAATTTGGGTACTAAAGAATAAAGCAGGGGAATTGTGGAAAGTTAAACAATTGGCAAAAATGCATCTTTGATGCTAATGAGAAGTAGTCTTATTATTATTAATGAGTGTGTATTTTTGCCCTCATTTAATGTTTAATTTTGGATTTTTAATTGAATTTTGTTCTTAAACGATTGATTTAATTGGGATTTCATATAATTGGTTTTATTAAGCATGGGATCAAAAAACATGTTAAAAATAGCTTTTTAGTTCCATAAATGTTCTTTGGATATTTTGAGGTGTGTTAGCGCAGTTGCAGCTAAGTTGAACTCATAAAGGTATGGAAATAAATTGATTAAAACTTTCGACACCTTAAAGATAAATCCAAGAATAGAAAATTATCAAAATCACAAAAATGCAAGCGAAACATTGCATGAAGAAGGCAGGAAAAGCTTGAAAAAGTGAAGAAGTTTAGTTAAGCCAAGAAGAGAGAACGGACAACAAAAATTGGACCTTGTGGTTTTCTCTATCTTTTTCCAGAAAAAGAGCTTTGATAATTCATAAATATTTGTGATAAAAGATAATTGGGGGAGATTGCAAGTGGTTGATTTGGAAAATTAATGCAAATATTAGTTGGTGATAATTTATCATATATCTCTAAGTAATTAATTTAGTTAATTATATCAGATATTGATATTATCAACCAACTATATTTGTCAAATAATTTTAAAATTGACTATTATTATTTTAAAGATATTTTGAGAATTTTGAAAGGTCGAAACCTCGGAGTTTGCGAACCCTTATGAGGCCTACTTTCGTTCTCTCTCCTCTCTTTTCTTCTATTTTTATTTTATTTTTGTATTCCATGGAGGGCTAAGCTTCTCGAGTTGGCTCCACTATAATTTCATTATGGATTCTAAGGTTACAATGCAATAGTTGGTTTGTTCATTGAATTATTTTTGAGATTAATTAATCAAATAGAAAGTAATGAATTCAAATCTACATGCATGCTAATCATATGAGTTGATGGGTTTTTAAATTCAATTGAGACTTTACTTTAATTTTATTTAGAAACTTTCATGTGATTAAATGAGTTTTTACCAATAATTGAGACTTTACTTTGGCTAATGGTAATTACTCTAATTAAAATTACTCAAGACTTTACTTTTATTAATTAAGCTTTTTATTTGGTGAGGAGATAAAAGAATAGATATGATTAGACATAGTAAAATTTGATTGAGATTGTACTTTGGTTGAATTTACTGTGGATAATCTAAAAGTTCTCACTTTTAATTGAGACTGTACTTTGGTTAAAAGTGAGAATGCCAACAAATTAATTGAGACTTTACATTGGTTAATTTGTAAATCTACAACAATAATTAATTGATCAATAATCTTTAGATAACTGATGATGGATCTATTTTGAAAAAGTAGTATAATCAATCTATTTTTCTTTGTCATTGTTTTTCTTATATATTTTCATCTTTATCTTATTCTATTATTTTTCCCAATTTTATTTGACTATCCTCCTTGTATAGTTTTTATAAGAACTAATTTGTTAGAAATCAATTCTGTGTTCGTTGGGAGAAGACTTTGGTTTACTTTACCCTTTCTATTTTCTTGACTACTTTCTAAACAATATTGGAGTTGTTATAGATAATTAGTATTAATTTGATTGCGACAACGACAACGTTATGACTACTTATTGTAAGATTTGAAGGACTTTCTTAGCTAAGAAGGAGGGTTGAATTTGTTGTTATCGAAACAAAGGTGCAATTCAAATTTATAAAAAGCCTTTACTTTGAATTAGATTGACCAAAAAATTAGCATGCAATCTCTATTGGAACATACATTTTCAATCGATTATCGATTGAAACAGTTAATAAATTGATTTCATTTAATAGAGAGTCAAACATATAGACCTTTATGATTCAACAGATTAAAACAACAATTCAACAAACTAAAAAACTAAAAAAATTATGCTAAAAACATAATTAATTATAAACTTAGAATCTGGTAGTGCAATTAAGTAGTACAACAAGGTTACAACTCCATATTATATCAAAATATCAAAATACTATAAAAAGTTGTTTAAAACATTTTTCTTAAAATTTTTTTGAATAACGAACAAGCAAGGAAAAGAAGATCAAACAAATACATATAAAATTTTATACTAGTTCACTCAAATCTGAGCTACATCCAACTTGTCAAGGCAACCTTAGCCTGACTTTGCACTATTTCAAAATTTTACAAAATCCAACAAGATTATACTTTTGAGAACACAAGACTACACCAAGACCCTTGAATCCCACAATAATCTAAACAACAACATAGAAGACTTTCCACTTACAGATCTGGAATCACAACAGACAACACCCATAAACCTAAGAAAGACCAAACCTTGGTGTTGGCTCTCCCCAGCCAACCAAACATCTTTCTTCAGGACTTTTTCACCAAGCAAAACATTCCAAGAATCAAAGAACACCTCACGAACAACTGCATATCTGTTTAGTTCTGAGAAAGAGAATTTTCCAAAGTATTCAAACTAATTTCGCACTAAAAATTCAATATTGTTATTGCTCTCTCTGAAAAAAATAGACTTTATAGTGTGTTTGTTAGCATATTCTACAGTGTGATTTATCTGTTCAAGTTGTTAATTTCACTTGACTTAAGTGAAATTAGTTGATTGATTGATAATTCAGCTGATTTAATGTGTTAATAACAAAACTATAGCAGCCAACCAATTAACTTGTTAAAAACCCAGTTAACAAACTAAAAGACTACAACCAGAGACAAGACACCTATTCTATGTCAAATTCTCTTCATGTTAAGCTCCAATATTCAAGCTTCAAGATCCTCACATGTTAACTAGATTAAGCATACATTAATCTTGATAAACACACCATCTCTTCAAGTCTTCATCAATCTATGATAACCTCATCAAGTCTCTATGTAATATCTTCATCAAATCTTCATGCATCAAAGTCATTTGTGTTATCCCTAGAAAGAGGAGAACACGTACCCCTAGGAAGAAATTTTAATGGAGCATGATTTTCCATGCATATACCTAATGAAAGGTATCCTTAGGGCATGCAACATCCTCACTAGTGTTGGGTTCTAGTAGGATGCATAATATAGGTAGAAACAATGACTTTGATAGTATAGCGACTAAAATATCCAATGCTTCATTGGCATTGTTGAGGCAACAAATAGATGATAGCATTTATGAGATGATGCATGTGTTGTCCAATCAAATAACCATTGTTTTGAATCCTTTAGTTTAAACAACAGTTGATAGTTTCCAAAGGTTAATGGATTAAATGGCACAAATAGGGGATGCCTTGACAATCCCTTGAGAAAAAAATGTCGAGAACCAACATAAATCATAAGAAATTGTTATACAATAGCTTGATAATGTTGGTAAATTCCACCAAGATCTAGGTAGAAATTTCCAAAATGCTTATGTGATTTCGATTCACTTTTGTTTTTTGTGAAATATGGTGTTTGATATTGATGAATCTGCTCTAGGCCCAATCCATGGCTCACATCCACCTCAAGGCCCAAGCCCAATCAAAGGCCCAATAACAAGAAGCATGTTAAGAAAGATTCAAATAGGCTTCCCTTAATATGGCCAAAATTCTCATGGGCTTCAAATGCTCTTTTCATGGGCCAAGGAGGATGTTAAAATATGAGAGGTTGTGTGTCAAAACATTAGTATAGACTTTAATTTTGGGCCAATTGTTAGGCCATGCTTTATTAAATAATGGGATATCGAACTTGTTGACTAGCTTGCAAATTGGGCTAATTCAAGCGCAATTGTGCACTTGGCCGAGAATTGTTCTCCAAGACTCATTTCCACATGGTGCCAAGAATGAGACATGTGAAGGATGCCACTTGGCATGTGATCCTTTCCTTCTTTGCATCCAATGGTTCTGTGAGCAACTTAGAGAGCATGCATTTATATTTCATTTCCGTTATCATTTAAGTTGCATTAAGGAAGGCTCCTTGATCGAGGTCGTACCCGACCAAATAGAACAGTTAAATGTAATACTCGAGAGTTAACCCAAGGTCGTCTCCCAATGACCAAACCTTTCATTCAAAGGTTTCCAGATTGCAATTTAACACAAAGGGGGGTGGCAGATTCAAATGCTTATAATAGATTAAACAAAACGTAACGGTGATTAAAACATACTGACTTCCTTGATTCAAATACAATTTCACTTATCATAGGTCACCAAATTAACACCTCTGCCTACTCTTAATCCACTAGACAATAACCCACTAAGCGAAAGGTACAATCCAGTTTCATTACGCAATTAAGCAATGCATACATCCATGAATTTGTGACAGCCAAGCTACACATTAAGCATGAACATAACCCAACCTAAACATATGCACCCAATCTATAAATTAAGCATAAACAGATGAACCACATACACTCCACGAATATAAGATAAAGTGATGGCAGAATTCACAATACCAACAGAACCTCAAAGCTTCATTGCATTTTTTATCAAGGAGTCAATAAACGAATTTAGCAAGCCATGAAAATGGAGCAACTAAACACTTCAAAATGGAAATGACCAAAATAGAACATCAAACCCTAACTTGGGTCTTATTGAAACACAAATTCAAGAGCACATGTGATTTCTAAAGCTTTAACAGAACAAAGATGGCTTTTGTGATATAAAAATCGAAAACCCCACACATGGGTGTTGCTCCAAGTCAATACAATCCAGAAAACGAAATGCCCAAGCTAGCAAATGAGTTGAAAACATAAAACCCACATTCGGTGCTGTCAACAATGCATAAAAACCTTAAAAATGAGTGCTAAAACGTGAAAAATGAAGAAGGCACCTCCATGGGTCACTAACCAAAGCTTAAGGACGTGAAAATGGAGAATAAGCAAGATGATGGTGTAGACATGTTACAAAAATGTCATTCTGGTAAGCAGAATTACAAAAGTGCCACTATAGGCTAAAAATGTTGGCCCAATGATGTAGACAAGCTCATTCGCATGGTGTAGACATGGCAATGATGTGGAAATTATGTGGCAACTCTCTCTTGACCTTTTTATTAGCATCCAAGATCTAAAATTTGCCTCGCAAAGTACTTGAAAATAATTAGAAACAAAAATTGGACCAATTAATGCCAAATTACTCAAAATTCAAAATAATTGTCAATGAAGCCAAATTGAGGAAAATGCACTAACAAAAGACAAATAAGCACTACATAACCATCAAGATGGGCACAAAAAGGCAATGGAATAAGGGAAAATAATGACTCATCACTCCTCTACTATAAATGAGAGCTTCTTATGCTTGTGTAAAGGTTACTCTTGATTAATGGTAGATGCCTTGATGTTGGGATCACTCCTCACATTTACCTTATTAAGAGCCATGGCTAGGATTCTCCTTAGTATCCTCTAGCCACCTTCTTATAGGATAGAACCTATTCTAAACTTCTACTTTTACTAAAACACCTCATTATCACAAGGGCCTTCTTCCTTGAGACCATCTTCAAGGTGTTGCACTCTCTCATGGAGCCTCTCCATTCCACATCCATACTTGGAGCTCCATTAGAAATTATTTAGAAAACCTAGTGAAAATACCCACTGGACATTAAGATAGTAAGTTATCTAGATGTGAGAGTTCACTTCTAGAGGTTCTAGAGAAGGAGAGTTATGGTTTAATCAAAGAAACAACATAAGATAGGCATTATAACAAGATAATTGAATGGGAATAAGATAAACAAAGAAGAAAATGAAAGCATAAAAGATGAAAATGGAGCAAATGGAGCACGCCACTCTTAGGTGAGCACCAAAAGTCCAACTCTTTCCTAGATATGAGTGTTGAATGCCACCACTTGATAGATCAAGATAAGGCCATATAACAGAACTCTACTCCTTGGAGGTGAGTTCATAGAAATGGTTGAAGAAATATAAAAAATTTACTCAAATTGATAAGCTTTTGTACTTGTCTAGGAGCACCCCTTAAATAGAGAGTTTTAGGGGCTTCTGAGCAATAAAAAAAGTATAAAAAGGTGTTTAGAAATTACAAAACTTTAGTTTCTAGAAGCATCTTCTAGGAGTGGCACAAACTAAAGGATGGTGGGAAAACCAAGAGTGATTCTTGGGGTCAAGATTAAAGGAGGCCAAGGAATGTGTCTCATATGTCTCCAAAAAGTGGCCAACATGTGGTAAAAATAAAGGAGGCCAAAGGTACAAAGGTACATTTGCTTTATGCTTTTACTTTTTGGTTTCCTCTCTCCTCCACCTAAGCTCCCTGTCATCTCCACTATACACCTAGGATTATGCCATGTTATCTAAGTCTTATTAGCCTAATTATACCTACAAAACACATAAACATGGATTAGCATGTTGCATTAAGTTAACAAGTCAAACCTAGTTAAGGGTCAACAAGTCAACTAAGTTTGAGTCAACCAAGTCAACTTAGGGAAATTCAAACATAATGAAAAACAATGAAAGGAATAAAGGATTATGGAACTCCCTTTCTAAACAAGCTTAGTTTTCCTAAGAATGTGCCTCCATCCTTGGTTAGGGTCAAGAATACAACATTAGGCGAAGTCAGAATGCTGATCATTTGTTAAATAATTTGAGACTTAATGAAAGGAGGAATGTTGATTATATGAGAGATGACTTTGGTTAAAATTACAATAAAAAATAACCATATGAGACACCAATATGGTTATCCAGAGTTAACTAGGGTATGAATCTTAAAATCTATAATTAACATTATTTTATATCCATATCCTAGAGTGTATTCTCAAAACTGAGTTACCAAGGGGGTATAAAATACCTAAATTTTTTAGATTTGTTAATGAGATATGCGAATAGATTATGGAACATGTTTCTAGGTATGAAATTAAGTGCGGTGATTTATCTATGAGTGAAAATTTAAAGAATATTTTCCTTGCTCTTTGACAAAATATGCTTTCGCATGGTTCACCACTTTACCCCTAAATTTGATTCATAGCTAGTATTATTTAGCAAGAAACTGATGCAATTTAAGATAGTTCTTTGTTAAAGATTAACACATGGAAGTGTATCTAACCTTATGAGAAGAGTGAGCAAAACAATTTATGAAAAAAATGAGAGAAAGCTCCTGAGTGATTGATCCATGAGTTTTATGTCAACTTTCTGATAGTTATTAAGCATAATTGGCTTAGAAAGGATCAAGGCAAAGTTTCTTATTGAAAATTATATTTAAACTAGGGCAAAACAGCCACCCTACATAATTTTTGAATGAAAAATACCCTTTTTGAACCTTGACCTTAAACACACATATGAGCCTAAAATATAGGGAAATAAAACCCTTCTTACTGATCAGAATGATACAATGAATGTGTGTGTGCCATGAAAGGAATGATGAGATATGATTATGGATAAATGAATAAAGTTAGGGTATGCTGAAAGCATACCCAAGAATGCAAAAGAAAATGAAAACTGCAGCCAAAAGAAAACTGAATTGGGACACTCTAAATATGAAAATAATAAAGCAAAGGAAGTAATTAGAGGTGTACCCAAAAGGAATGAAAAGAAAAGAAATTGGGTTGTAGAAGAAGAAAAATAAAAGAAAAGATGGTTGGAACAAGTTTGGACTCATGGCACTTGGACATTGTTGTTTTTCCTTTTTAGCAACAAGTCTTGCTTATCTTGAAAAACAAAGATCTTTGGTAGTCCAGCCACATTACAAGCCCAAAATACCTTAGTGATCTTTACCAATCATGTGTACATAGCTGTTAGGAATGAAAATATAAAGCCAAGTGGGCAATTGTAAAGGATGCTAAGAGAGCAAACACTTTGACCACTTGGGAGGATGCAATTCTACACTTAAACAGAAAATCATTTGAGAGAAACACTTATATTAGTATAGTTCATAGTAAATATCTTGTAAAAGCTATGCAAGGAAGAAAGCTTTTCCATGTTCATCTTGTATACATCATCATGAGCAACTAATTTCTCCCTAGTTGGATTGAATGTAACTTCTAAACTCTCTCTATATTACATCTTATTATATATGTATTGTGTTTTTATTTTTATGTGTTGGTTACATTATTTGTGTTGCACTCTATGGTGATTTGGCCAATCATCATACCTCATCAACACTAGATGTAGAGATATTTGGTCTAATGTTTAGATCCAATCAAGTTTCCTGACCCTTGGCATATACAAGACATGTTGCATGATCAATTGGTTTAAAGAGTCTTGTTCTCAAAGTAAGGGTTCCTCCACCTGGATTGGGAAATCCTGCTTCTAACACCAATAAGTTCTCTCTCACAGACATGTGGTTTGATCTACAAGTTAAGCATACTTCCATGAACACTAGAAATAAAGAACATGATATATAGATACTCAAGGGTAATACAGTGAAGTTAGGAGGCCAAGTTCAATACCAATGTTTTAATGAGCATCATTTCTCTCAAATATAGTTTTATTTGTCTTTAACAATACCAAAACCAAAAATAGTGTCATTGTTCCATTGCCAAACTTTGAGTCAAATTATAGACTATTGATCTGGTTACCAAATCCTTCTGGATACAACCTTGTTACACTACAACAGACCGAGTATACTTGATGGAAAATTTGGACCCTCAATTTGGCCATCAACAATCCTTCATTTCGATTTCAACTTTAGGAATTGATAACATACCCCCTGGCCATGGCCAAACACTTTTAAGAAGAGTTGGAGTCATTTATGCAAGATGAAGCAAAAGTCTATCTATTAGGCCATTTTGGAGTATATATAATAGACTCAGAATATTTAGAACTTGTATTAAGGGTCATGCAGTGTAGGATTTCTTTTAGGCCTTTTATTAAGGGCCACGTAGCATAGGGTTTTCAAACAATCTTGCTTAAGTTGTAAGGGAATGTTTGTGGCAAGCTTAATTTAATCTTAGGTTATTAATTTTGTAACCCTAGCTTGGTGGAGAGAATGGTGGCCACATGCAAAGCTCTTAGTGTAGAGTTTCTTACAAAGGTAGTGGCCATGTGTCACTTTCCTAGTGAAACTTTAGCTAAAATGACTTTCCACATGACACTCTAGGAGTAGAGAGTTTTTTTAAAAGTTAGAGTGCCGTATGTCATGCTCTCCTTCACCAGGATGAGATTTTTAGGATTTGGTGCAAGGTATCATTTTTAGGGTTTTTGGTCTACTTTGGAGACACCTTACTCTATCAATAGAGATGTCTTTCCCCATGTATTTTTACCTATGAATTGAGTAATGTTATGCTGCCAAAAGGATAGAGCATCCCATGTGTTCTCCTCTAGCCATCCTCCTCTTGAGTTCACCCAAACTCTCTTGAAAATACACTAAACACCACCATAGCCTCCCCCTTGCTAGAGTTATATAGCTTGGAGGAGAAGCCACCATTTCACCACCCCAAACACCATAAAATTGAGACACACACCACCATTTTCTATAGCTTTCGCACCACCATCTTCCTTGGAAGTCTCAATCTTGGCTTGAGTCGTATAGCTTGGAAGGCGTTCCTCCATAATTTGGTATTCGAAGCTTAGGTTATTGTGTTTGTGTTTGTATTTTCCTAACCTTGTCTTGTTGTAGTTATCTTGGAATAGTCCAAATCAAAGTCCCTTACACACAAAATAGTGTTGTCAATAATGTTTATCATTTTCAAAATTAAATTGCATCTAACTTAGAGGTCCAAAAAATAAAGTCTTATAATCAAATGAAGGCCCTTTTAAATTAGTTTCCAACAAAAAAAGAAGCAATGCATTTAGAGTATTATGGATAAAGTTATGAGCAAGATAGTCAGCAAAGGTCAGAGTTGCCAAAATATATGATTAGCATTTTTCATGGTTCTATTTTCTACTCAATCTTGAACCATTCAACTTTTGTGCTTAAACTTCCAAATTTTGTCGTGTTTGTGTGCTTTTATGTTTGTTGAGTCTTGTTTCATGTTACCATTTGGTCATATAGTGTTTGTTGAGTCATGTTTATTTTTAAATCCATCCATGTTCTCTAGAGTCATGTGTAGTCATTTTTATGTCATTTTCTCCTAGTTTGAGCTTTCCAAAAATCACAAAAAAAAATGGTCAACTTGGATTTTGAAACTATACTATTTACATCCATTTGAGTGTTTTTACTTTGCATATTTGAGTTCATACTTGTCATTAGATCATAGGCACGTTCTTAGAGTTAAGTTTCTCTTATGTTTGTTTGAGTTTCATGCTCTATTTTGATTCTATTATGTTTTCTTTTATTTTGTGCTTCTTGAACTTTTGAGCTTCCAAAACAATTTTTCAAATCAGATTTGTGGTGTGTAGTGGTGCTTATGTGTGCTAAAAACAAAAGAAAATAGAAGAGACAAAAGGAACAAAAAAAAAGAAGATAAAAAATACCAAAAGTAAAAAAGAAAAAGTGTGTACAAAGGATCACTACCACTAACTTTTTGTGTGAACTTTCATGTTGATTTTGTGGATGTTTTAGGTGACATATTGCCTTTGTCCAGCAGCTTGAATTCATGCATTTGATGCTTAAAGAGTTTCCATAGTGCACCATTAGCTCATTGCTTGTGAAAAACAAGAAGCACCAATTTTTCTACTCTAGTCATTTTTATTTTTTTATTTTTGTGATTTATTCTAGTGCCTTTCTTTAGGTGTTCCTTTTGTGTGCTTAATTTTTGTTTCTAACCATTATTTTCTTCTTGTCTTCTTTGTTACTCATTGTGTTGTCTAAGTTAAAACTCCTTTTGTGAAGCCTTGTTTCATTTAAGACCTTTTCTTGCTTTTTCCTTAGACTTTTCTCGATTTTGGCTTGTTTTTTTGGTGTAAGGACTTCTCTTTTAGGGTGGACCAACCGTTAAGAGATGGAGTGAAATACCTTGGAGAGAAACAAGCACCATTTGATTGTATTGTAATTTTTGAGTTGTAAAATTGTGTTGTTTTTGGACTTGTTTCTCACAACCAAGTTAGGTGTCTTAGGGGAGTCTTTGGTGCTCAATCTCATTTCCTAAATTGAACCTCTAAACCATATTTAGAAACATTTTTAGTTGGTGAGGTTTTGAAGGTTCTAAGTGCCTTCTAACTCTACCATTAGGCCAATACTTAGTTTACTTGCTTTCCTTAATTACTTTTTTTTTTGCTTTTTGTTTAGTGTGTGTCTGCTTGTGTCTCAAACCTACTTCCATTTGGGAAGTTAGGTGCAAGAGGGCTTAAGGTAACTTTGGCTAGGAAACACTTGGATTTTTAGTAATCCTTAGTGATTCTCCTCTTCATCTTGGAAGTGAACTTGAGATCCTTTTTCCCTCCTTAAAATCTCTTAAGGAATTAATTTTTAAAATACAACATTGTTTGTTGTATTGCATATTTTTTAAAACTTTAAGAATGTCTAAAGCTCCTTCTAAGGCTCCATCTTACAAAATTGGTAGTAATTATAGTGAATTGCCTAGTCTACAAGACTTGGTCAAAGAACTAAATTCACTAAAAATTTGGCAAAGACAAGAATCCATTTTGAAAGAAAAATAAAGAGTTGAAAGAGATGAATATCTCACTATCTTAAAGGAGGAGCTTAATGTTCTTAATGAAAAACAATCAAAGATCCAAGAAGAGTTGAGAAAAAGTAGGAGTAGAATCCAATCAAGGAGAAGCTCCCAAAATCATACACAACTCACACACTATGAGGAGGATAGTAGAATTTTAAAGCAATACTATCTACCTCCTCCACCTAGAAGGTATAGAAGGGAACATGAACACCAAGAATCTACACCTAGAAAAGTTAGGGTAGACCTCCCTCATTTCCATGGAAAAGAGGATGTTGAGGCATACTTGGATTAGGAAATGAAAGTAGAACAACTCTTCGTGAGCCATCAAGTAGGGATGGCAATATCGGCCTGGCCGATCCGGCAGGCCTGTAGGCCTGTGAAAAAAATACAGAGTGGGCCAAGGTAGTGAACTTGCAGACCCACAGTAGCCCGGCCCGCATAAGCGTGTAGCCTGAGCGGGCCAGCCCGCAAGCCCGTAGAAAAAAAAAACTTCCACTTGTGTATATTAGTTACTTTTTTAATGGACTCTTGCATTAACGTTCCAAATTCTTGTATAACTAAAAAAGACAAGTATTATATATTTTTTAATGTGCTTAAATTTAAAGAATACATTGTGTATATCATAGTATGAATATGAATATGATGAAAATGTTGAATTATCAATTTATCATCCATCTCTCCAAAGTCTTTACTTAATTTTGTGAACTTCTTAAAGTTTCTCAATTTTTAAACATTGAAAGTTTTATCATAAGAATTAAAAAAAAAAAAAAAGTGGGCCAGCCTACGAGCCAAGTGATGTGCAGGGCGGGCTAGTGATTGCAGCATGCATAAATTGTGTGGAGCGGGGCGGGCCTGATGCAGGTTGGGCCTAAACGGGCCAGGTCGACTCGCTTTTCCATCCTACCATCAAGTGAGTAAAGAAAGAAAGGTCTCTCTAACAACATTAAGCTTCCAAGGGAAGGCCATGCATTGGTGGACTTACCTAGTGAGAGAAAAAAGACTCACCAACTCCCTCAAAGTTGAGTATTGGAATGACTTGAGAAGTGCCTTTAGAATAAGACACATACCTTGCTACTATAATAGGGAGCTTATGGACAAACTCCAAAGGCTCAAACAAAGAAACACGAGCGTGAAAGAGTATAGGCAAAAGATGAAACTCTATATGATGAAGGCGGGAATTAGGGAAAAAGAAGTGATCAAGGTTGTACCCAACCAAATAAAATAGTTAAATATAGCACTTAGGATCAACCCAAGGTTGCCTCCTAGTGACCAATATTTTCATTCAGAGGTTCTATATGTAACACAAAGGGAGGGGGGTTGGCAGATTAACAAAGCAAAGTAAAGCAACTTTGGATTCAATAAGACAGTTTATAAAAATGCATTGATTCTCTGATTAGAATGTAATTCCACTTATCACAAATTACCAAATTAAGTATGCTATCCAGAAACTCTTATGAAACCGCAATTAAATCACTAAGCGAAGATTAACACGATTTCATCAAATCATTTAATCACACCCACTGATTAAGCATTTGTGAGAACATCAAGAAACAACAACCCAAAAGTATTAAGCATGATTCAAGTTTGTTTCAATGCAAGAACAAGAACCCTAACATTAAGCATGCCCATAATTCGTATTTAACAACAAACTACCGATTAAAATGATGAAGAGCAACATAAGTAGCGAAAAAATGTACAAAATCTCTAAGATTTCATTACATTCTCCTCAGAAAATCAATTGCAAGGTTTAATTAGCCATGGATATGGAGTTAGAAAACAAACAAAAACGATGCATTATACGAGTAAGGGAAGAAGGAACAAACAAAATTCAGATTGAAGAGCATGAAAGCCCTAAGTTGGGTTGTGCTCCAATGGTCACAAAATGAACAAAACAAAAATTCCCCAAGTGAGTGCTCTCCAAAACATGAAAAATTCAAAATAAGGAAGAATAGAGTTCTCCAAAAACCTCTCTAAAAATATGGTCACATCAAATCTACCACTCATAATTACAAAAATGTTAGTATAGGCTTTAGAATTAAAAAAAAGCCATTGGCCCAAAATGCTGACCTGATGATGAGGACAAATGACTTGACATGGCGTAGACATGGCAATGATGTGGGAATTACGTGGAAATTGTCTCTTCATCTTAAGATTAGTGTCCAAGCTCTAAAACTCTTCACACAAAATACATAAAAATAATTACAAACGAAAATTAGACCAAATAATCCCAAATTAGTTAAAATTCGGAATAATGGTCCAATAAAGGCCAATAGATGAAAATGAACTAAAGATATACAATTAAGCGCTAAACATTCATCAAATTAGGCACAAAAAAGGTAGTAGAATAGAGGAAAATAATGACTCATCGAGAAAAATCCATCATTTCAAGATTTCTTAGTGGTCTCATTCTTGAGATTAGAGATAAAGTGGAATTGTTGCCCTACCAAGAGTGGAATGATTTGGTACAAATTTGCATAAAAGTATAGCAACAACTTTCGAGAAAAGATTTGAAAATTCTCCACTCTAACTCTAGTAAGCAAGTGGTGGAAGACCAATGGAAGGAAAGGGAAAAAGAGACCAAGGGAGGGGACATCATCACACACTCACACTATTTCAAGTGTCTTGGTAGAGGTCATGTTGCATCACAATGCCCTACCAAAAAAATTGTGATCTTAAGGAGTATTGGTGTGTATAGTAGCCAAGATGAGGAAAGTGATTGTGAGAGTGAAGAGAGAAGCGAATCTAAAAGGGAGGATGCCTACCCTTGCAATGGGATCTTCTTATGATACAAAGAACTCTCTATAATCAAAGTAGTCCCCAAGAACTAACACAAAGAGAGAACATATTTCATACAAGATGTAAAGTTTTAGAAAATACATGTTCTCTCATTGTGGATAGTGGTTCATGTTGCAATTGTTGTAGCACTAGGTTGGTTGAAAGTTGGCATCAATTATCTTGTCCCATTCATAACCTTACAAACTTCAATGAATTAATAATGATGAGAACATAGTATGTTGACTTTTAAAAGCCTAAAACAATTTTTAATTGAATCAAATCAACTACGAAGTATGGATGCAAACACTCCTGGACTTGACAGTTTCAATCGATAAAAAATAGAGATAGCTTATTGATTTGATTAAACAAATACAATACTGATAGAATCAAATCACAAAAACAGTCGACTAAAAATTGAAAAAATTGCAGAAATGCGAATTTGTGATTTAAGCCAGGAATAATATGAAAGATCAAACAAAATTGATTTCTATGAGTTATACAAGCATGAGCAAAGCTTTAGATCATGACAAAAATATCACAAATATGGTTCAATTCAAATTTCTTTAAACTTTAAAGTACAATACAAAGTGAGAAGGGTTAATAAAAAGAAATTATAATTGGAATAACTCAACATTTAGTATTCATTCCTAGAAATGTGGGAATTTACAATTTATTACAGGCGCTTAAATTAAAAAATCCACAATGCATAACTTAAATCATTACAAGTTCCAATTTTAACATTAACTGAAAATAAATATATAAAATTCTTCCAAAACCAAGTTTCTTTAATAAAGCCCACGCTAGACCCCACTCTGCCTCTATGCATTTCCAGCATCACCTGAAGCATCATCTACTTCCGTGTGACAAGCCATACGATCATTGCCAAACACAAACTATTTTAAGTTGACTTGTTGACCTTGACTTTGGAGTTGACTTGTTGACCCAAAGATTAGCTTAACCTCAACCAACATGTTAATGTCACTTAATTGCTTTTGTAGAAATATGAGAGGTGGGGCCACATGAGGTTACACTTGGCGCATCTAGGAGCAAAGAGAAGGTGGAAGACCTTCTAGAAACATCTAGAAAGGGGTGGCCCACATGCCTTTGTCACCAAGACTTCTAAAAGAATCTATAAGAGCCTTGTTGGAAGCCCTGGCCGTGAAGTCTTGCCACCTAGATAGCTTGGCCGAGAAGACATTCTAGAAGCATCCCATATGCACCTATTTTGACCTACCTTCTAGAAAGGCTAGATTTATTATGTAATCCTCATACTTTGTTGTTTTGCTGAAACCCCTAGACTCTTCTATTAAGGGGAGCTCAAACACTTGTAGAGGGATCAAACATGTTAATGAAGGATTGACCCCAATCAAGGATGGAGGCACATGCTTAAGAAGACTAAGCATGTTTAGAAAGGAAGTTCACTAATCCTTCATCCCTTCCATTTGTGTTTGTTATTTTTGATTCCCTAAGTTGACTTAGTTGAATCAACTTTAGTTGACTTATTGACCTTTGACTAGGTTTGACTTGTTGACTATAGTTGACTTGACTTAAGCCAACATGCTAATC
>Ga0214542_1004125_pt1 | contig 29036 bp, 14 predicted proteins | sample CNSS1metaG_FD_160096 | JGI IMG/M metagenome (GOLD analysis project Ga0214542, IMG submission 160096) | Root nodule microbial communities from cowpea collected in UCLA plant growth center, Los Angeles, California, USA - CNSS1 | ecosystem: Host-associated > Plants > Roots > Nodule | place: USA...
CAAAATTAAGTAAAGACTTTGGGGAATTAGATGATAAATTAATAATTCAACATTTTCATCATATTCATACTATGACATACACAATGTATTCTTTAAATTTTAGCACATTAAGAATTACATAATACTTATCTTTTCCAGTTATACAAGAATTTAAAATATTAATGCAAGAGTCCATAAAACAAGTAATTAATATACACAAGTGCAAGTTTTTTTTCTTTTTTTTAATTTTATGCGGGCTTGCGGGCCGGCCCGCGCGGGCCGCGGGCCTATGCGGGCCGAGCCCGCACGGGCCTGCGGGCTCACTATCCTGGCCCGCCCCGCGTTTTTTATGCGGGCCTGCAGGCCGAGCCCGCGGGCCAGGCCCTAATTGCCATCCCTAGGTTTTACTTTTTGGTGTTGGGAGAGTGGGGATTGGTAGTTGGTGTTTAATCTATTTTTAATGCTCATGTTAGTGTAGTTTCAACTACTAAACGTGAACATGGGGAATGGAACCTAGAAATTGTGATGGTAGGATATTTGATTTTTATTTGATGGAGTTGCATAAGCCAAAACAAAAGAACTTACAAAATGTAACGCGTGGAAGTTGGAAGCTAAACATCGAACTTGAGAAAACAAACCACAAACAAGCATGGTGCATAATCGCACAAGTTATTTAACACACAAATGTTGGCTTTTCCTGACCTTTTCTTAGGATATATAATTTATAATCTTTAAGAAATTTAAATATATTAAAGTTGATTTGTTTCTTTTTTAAACGGTTTAATTTTTCAAATATTTAGTTTGAATAAAATGATTTAAATTTATTAAATTTTAATTTTTTATTTGCATATAATACTTTAAATATTATTATAAAAAAAATTAGGTTTAATTATTCTTTTGGTCTCAGTTTTTGTCCAAAAATGTTAAATTAGTCCTCCAGATTTTTTAAGTTTCAATTTGATGTCAATTTTTAAAAAATTGATGCAATTTGGTCATTTTCGTTAAATTTTTTAAAGTGAATCAATGATTTTTTCTTATCAAAATTGACATTCTGATCATGTTAATTACATCAATAAAGCAAATCATTTTTATTAACAACTTCATTTTTTATGAAAAATCTTTGATCCGTTCAAGAAATTTAATGAAAAAGATCAAATTGCATTAATTTTTTTAAAAATCGATCAAATTGAAACTTAAAACAACTGAAAGACCAATTTGACATTTTTGAAAAAAAAGGGATCAAAAGAGTAATTAAATCTAAAAATTATTATATTAACTTTTGAGACATATGAATAAGAGTTTATAAGAAACAAGTTAACTTTGTCTCCCAACTCATGAGATCTATCATTTCTGATTTTTCTTTATGAGAATAAACTTTGGAATTAGTGTTGTTTGATGCAATTATTTTATATTATTTATTCACCGGTGTAGTTAGAGAAATTCATCCACACTACTACTTTGTTATTGATAGAAAATGGACTCTAACAACTTTGGATTGAGTTTAGACATTAAAATTATACTTAATTTTAGTGTGTTATTTTTTATCTAAAATTATTGGTCAAGATTTGCATACAAAAACAATCGGTTAAGTATGTTTTTAGTCCCTAAACTTTGACCCAAAATTAGAATTCGTCCTTGGTAAAAACTTTGATAAATTTTGGTCCCTAAACTTTAAAAATGAATCAATATAGTCATTTTAACCCAATTTTGTTAACTTTTTTTTTTTAAGTTTCGAATAGATTTCTCAGTAAATATTGAACCGAGAATGTGTCAAACGGCGTAAACAACTCAAATATTTACTGAGAAATGCGTTCGAAACATAAAAAAAAAAGTTAACAAAATTGGGTTAAAAGAATTATATTTATTTATTTTTAAAGTTTAGGGACCGAAATTTATCAAAATTTCGACTAGGGACGAATTCCAATTTTGGATCAAAATTTAAGGGCTAAAAACATACTTAATCCCAAAAACAATAGTCGATAATATTTATTTAATATATAGTTTAAAACTGAAATGAGAAGAAAAGCTCAAAAGATGGATTATCTCTCAAGTGATATTGTGTTATGTATAGAAGAAAATTACATAAAAAATAGCTAGGTAATTAATGCTAACAACTCATAGGTACAAAGGTTAACCACCTACATTAAATATTTATTCTAGCAACTACCTATATTTAATATTATTTTAACACTCCCCCATTGTATGTGCTAAGCTTGGAATAAATAAATTCAATTTGAAGTCTCCTTAACAATTTTCGTTAACACATGTGTAAGTTAATCATTGGATCCGACAAGGTGAATTTAACTTTCCTCAAATAACAACTTTTACTGAACAAAGTGATAATCAATTTCTATGTGTTCAGTCTTTTCATGGAACACTAGATTGGAAGCAATGTGAATAGCAATTTGGTTACCACAATACATCTTCATTGGTTAAATTTCACAAAAAAAAATGTTTGTTGGAGGAATTGTTTTACCTATATAATTTCCAAAGTGAGAGGTATAATTGCCTTATACTCAACTTTAGTAGTTGATCAAGCAACAACATTATGTTTCTTGATCTTTCAAGAGATAATATTTCCTCGAAAGAAAACACAATATAATGTAGTAGTGCGTTTTTTCGCAGGAGAACCAACCCACTCTAAGTTACATTGTCTAGAGACTTAGGTATTTCCTTTATCTTCATAAAGTAATCATTGTCCTAAAGCCTTTTTGAGAAATCTAAGAATATGGATGTCAGCATTTCAATGATCCATACAAGGATTCTACATGAACTGACTCAACTCCCACTGTAAAAGACAAATTTGGTTTAGTAATGGTATGATGAACAAGTTTTCCAACCAATCTTCTATATCTTTCATGGTCAAAGAAAGTTTTTCCTTGTTTTGCTTTTAATTTCTTATTTGGGTCAATAGGACAATCCAATGATTTATAATCAATCATATATGTCTCTTTTAGGATGTCAAGAACATATTTCCTTTGACAAAATACAACTCATTCCTTTGATTGATCTACTTTTATTCCCAAAAATATTTTAAACTTCCTTCTTATTTTGAAAATGATTACTCACGTGTTCCTTTAACTGAGGTAATCTAGCGACATCATTCACCATAATGACCATCGACAACATACATCATTAAGTACGAACACGGTACTTCACGGTTAGTGCCAACTATACACGTGTTCTGTATGAACACAATGTTAACTCTAACTTAACGGAGAAGACCAAATTAAACCCTTTTAAATAATTTGGGTACTAAATTGAACCAACAAAAAATATGGGGACCAAATTGAACTAAACCAAAAAATTAGGGTACCAAATCAGTAATTATACCTTGATAATATTATGTTTCCTCTCCGTAATTTTTTATTATTTTATAAAAGTTAATTAAAATTAATATTGAAGTAGTAAGAAAACGGGTACGAGTATGAATACGAGATTATACCCGTTATCTGATAGAGATGAAGATGAGACAAAAGTTTGATACCCGTTGAGTTTGGGTATGGAGATGATGAATTTTTTCTATAAAAACGGGTATGAGATAGCAAAATTCATTCCCGCACCACCCCATTATCATCCCTACTAAGAAGGTAGGATTTATCTCCTTCTATATACACATAGTCATAGCTTCACCATTGAATTTTCATACAAAAAAAAAATGAGATTTTAGAAAAGCCCTCTGCAGAAAAATTAAAACTTTAGTACTTTAAGAAATTACTTTTTTTTATGAACGTTCTTATTAAATTTATTTAAAAAATGAGATTTTTTTCTTTTGAAATGATATGCAAAAACAATATAGTATATTACAAAATAGAAAGTATAAATGTCAAATTTTTTTTTACCATTCAAAGCTGAGTGTAACTGATAGAGTAACATACACAAAACATAATATCTCAATAAACAATGGATCAGAAGTTTCAAAATTGTATACTTTGGAAATTATTTCAATTTATCATCGATAATGTATAAATAAATTTGAAATTAAACGATTCATAAATATATTTTGGATTATATAATTTAAAAATATCATTTAAATTAAAAAAAAATCTATTGTAGATTATATAGTATAAAACATTTTTAAAATATTTTTTTAGATTATAAATTAAAAAATAAATTTTAAATTATATTATTCCTATATTTATTACAAAATACGTAATTTAAGATTCAGTTTATATTTCTAAATCATATAGTATGAGAAGAATAGAATCTACTAAGTAGAATGCAGAAAGAAACCATCTGTAAAAAAGAAAGAAATTTGTAGATTGGGCCGGCCCATTTAAAGGACAGCCTAATAGGTTGTTATTATTATAACCCGAAAAGAAACGCAAACGCAAAAGCAGAAGCTATCGTTTGCAGAGAAGAGAGTGAGAGGGAAAGTCCGTCGACGACGAACACAACCCAAAAGCAAGCATGTCCTCTCTCCGAAACGCCCTTCCCAGTCGTGCTCACAAAGAGCGTTCTCAACCGTGAGTCTCTTCTTTTTCCCAATCACTATTCATTCAATCACCGTTTAAATCACTTCTTTCTAACTTCATTTTGTTTATTAATTTATTTGTTCATTCATTAGGTCAGCGCGAAAAAAGTTTGGCTTGCTCGAAAAGCATAAGGACTATGTACAACGTGCTAAAGCATTCCACAAGAAAGAGGACACCTTACGGGTATTCACTCTCTTCACCAAATTCTCATTCCTTCCGCTTTAGCTATTTTTTTTTTTAATTTTTATTTGTTTTACAGAAACTTAGGGAAAAAGCGGCTAATAGAAATGAAGATGAGTTTTACTTCAAGATGGTTAGAACAAAAACAGTTGATGGAGTTCACAGACCAGAGTAATTGATGACTTGCTACATGGCCTTTTCAATTTTCTGGGATTTGTTGTTGTTGTTGTTGTCGTGGTGGTGGTGGTTGTTATATTTGCTTGTTGACTTATGTAGGAGTGAAGCAAATAAGTACACTCAGGAAGAGCTTATGCTTATGAAGACGCAGGATATGGGTTACATTCTTCAGAAGGTTCAGAGTGAGAGAAAGGTAGGGGCTTTGATTTGAATTGTTCTCTTGTTTTTAATGGGGTTTTTGTGCGAAATATTGTGACAATGGAGATTTAACTGGGAAAGTTTTGATCTTCCTTACAGAAAATTGAAAGGCTAACTGCCTCGCTTCACTCTATTGATAATCAACCTGCAAACAAACATGTTTTCTTTGCTGAGGACAGGTATGAGTTTCTGAGCTATCATTTTGTGACCAGCATGGATTAATTTTTTGAAATTTTAATGTTTCATTTTATTGGTGTACTTAGTTGTTGTGAAAGTTCTTATTTAGTTATGCATAGTTTATGGGGTGATGTTTTCATCTTGTATAAAGCCTCTGATTTGCAACTTCCTGCTTGTTTCTAAGATGATAAAGTATGTTCAACATGACATTATGGCTATGATAAAAAAAATTTGGTATGCAAAATTTAAAGGGTGGTGTTTTTATCCTGTATTAAGCCCCTGATCACAGCTTCCTACTTGTTTGTGAGATGGTAAAATATGTTCAATATGACATTATGTTATGATAAAAAAAATATGGCAAACAATTCCCATTTGTGAGCGTGCGTGTAAATGTTATTTGTTTATATGTGTGTGTGTGTGTGTTTTTCCTAACTGAGTTTCTGACACAGCACATTCAGTTGTAACTACATGATATATGTTACTTGTATACTAGCCATACTACACTCTTATACTTACAAAAGTATTTATTCAAAAAGATCTTATGATGTGGGAGCTATGTCATAAGTTCTTAATTCAGTAAGCCTATTTTGATAAGTTTCACTGTAAAGCTTATTCAGATAAAGCTAAATAGAGTTTATAAGATGATCCTAACCTCACGTTTTCATTTTTCAACTGTTTTTTATATGATTAATGATAAGACAAACCCAAACAAGCTTCATAGAAGTTTTTCCAAATGGCCCCATAGTCATGTTTTCAAGATATCTTCTTCCGGTAGTAAACTCGTTTACTTTTCTCCAGCTATGTGGTGCCATTCTTGATTTATTGATTGACATACTACTTTTCTGCCTCTACTCCCATTCCCTTTCTTGCTCTTTATATTGTTGTACTGTAGATGTCATCCTCATTCCACAAATTTATTCTGAATGGCTAACTTTTTTAATTTTTGTCTATGTATAGGGAAGAGGCTAAAGAGTTACAATCAAGATATTCAAAAAGTGAAATTCCTCTTACTATCGATATTAATATTCCTGCTCACATTAAGAGGTACATCGGTACTTGGCTTTAAAGAGTAAAATAAATTCCTTGTTCTTTTGACATCTTGTATGAGATTAAACATCTTTTGTTAAATGATTTGACTTGGCAATATTTGATCAATTCCTTTATTGTTTTGTTTGATGTCTTGTTACAAAAAGTTGATAAATGATTTGTCTCTACTGAATTTTTTTCAGGAATCTGTTGTGTGAAATTATTATTTGTTCTCTTCAATGTGCTTTAAGATTGTTAATTTTATTAAGTATCTTAATTTTATTATGTATTTTAATGCCAACAATATTAAGATGTTTTTGCAGTAATGTGGGTTCTGAGTCTTGGCAATCACACCCTAGTCATAAGTGACAAGTTTATTGTTGATATTTTTGCATGCCTTTTATTGTGCCATTGAGAATTTGTCTTTCGGTAGGAATGATTGACATAATTTAACCCAAAATAGAGAAATGAATAACAATTATGGTCAGATTGGTTGCTATTAGTTCTCTCTTATTTGGCTATATTAAATTGTTTGTGTTGGGTTAAATATGTTGTAAATCAGATCAGGCGTTGTTTTATAATGTATGAAAGATCTTTTATTGACTAGAGATGTGACCATATATTATATATATATATATATATATATGTGTGTGTGTGTGTGTGTGTGTGTGTGTGTGTGTGTGTGTGGGTGTGTGGGTGTAATTCCCATTTTATCAAACCAGTTTTGCGATGTTTGATTAATCTTAAATTCCAATTTCTTATGATAATGTATTGCTACTTCTTGTCTGTGTAGTACTACTGTTATTTCCCCTGTTCTCTTTGTTTGATTTGTAGTACTGTATCAGCTTGATAATAAGTTACTTTTGCTATATAGGAAAACAGATCAGTCTTATAAAGAGTTGGAAGCAAGAAAGGATAGACTCAGGCAACTAGAGAAAATCTACACGGATATGGCAATGAAGAAGGAGTTGCAGGTATTCATATTTTGCATAGCTTATTGTGTACCTTTTTAATTCTTACAAAGGTAGAATGCTGAGAAAGGATATTCCATCTATGAACAGAAAAATGGTAGGAAACGCAAACTAACTGAAGATGAGATTGTCTGTCCAACTAGTGAACCAGTATACAAGTGGCGTGCTGAAAGAAAGCGATGATTTTGGGTTGGGTCCGAGTAGTCCAATGAAGAAGGAGATTTTACATGTAGAGGAAGCATCAACGTTCCTAGCAGCAGAATAGAATGTGATAGATGAATAGATTAATTGGTATCACTACTGGTGCCAATAACTGTCGCTTTGTAGTTTACAATTCATTGATCATGTAACCATTTTCTTTACTCTTTTGAGTATCTTCTTTGATGTTGTGTCGACTAAATTTTGTAATTCTAGTAACATAATATATAAAGGAAATACTACTTTTTGGTTTACATTGTTTTTAAATAATGGTTTAATTATGTCTTTGGTCTCTATTTTGGAGACAAAATCTCAATTTAGTATTCTTATTTATAGAAGTCTCAATTTAGTTTCTTTTTTTATTAAAATGTCTCAAATGTGCCTTTTCTATTAAGTTGGATTAGATGTCGTTAACTGAACAGTGACGTGGCAATGTTGACTAGTGGTGAAACTATGACAAGGAACAGTGACGTGACATGGAAGGAGATTTTGTTTTTAAAAAATAATAGTGAAATTAAATTAGAATTAGGGTTTCCTTCGACCTCCATCACACATTTCTCTCTCTTCTACTCTTTGTGTACTAAATTGGGGAATTTGGGGAAAATAATTGTGGTATGCTATTGTGTTTAATTGTTTATGCATAATAATTTTATTTTGGGTTAAATATGTTTCTGATTCCTCAAGTTTCAGCAAAATTTGAAATTAGTCCCTCATCAAATTTTTTGATCAATTTAGTCCTTCATCTTTCAAAATGTGTGAATTTAGTCATTTTAACCAAATTTTGTTAAGTTTATTTGACGTTTCAAACACATTTCATGATAGTATTTAAATTATTTACACTGTTTGACACATTTTTTCTTCAATATTAACTTAAATACTATCATGAAATGTGTTTGAAACGTAAGATAAATTTAACAAAATTTGGTTAGAAGGACTAAATGTACGCATTTTGAAAGATGAAAGACTAAATTGGTATAAAGTTTTGATAAGGGACTAAATCCAAAATTCACTTAAACTTGAGGAACCAAAAACATATTTAACCCTTTTATTTTTCTGATATACTCCATTGTTAATCTTTCCCTACATAAACCCTCAAAACACTTCATCACCTTTCTTCAAATCTTCACTTTTTCTCCACTTTTCTCTCATTTTTAATCTGCACTTTCTCTCTTCTTCTCCTTCTTTATTTACTTCTTTTATTCTTCTCAGTTTCCATGTTTTTTCCACTCCTATTTTTCATCTTGACTTCATGTCAAATTCCTCTCAAATTCATTAATAGATTCTACATATGAACAACTTCACAAATATTAACATGAAGCCAAGGGCGAATTGAATTAACACAACGGGAACATATCAAAATTGTTTAATTTTCAAAATGAACTATTTGTACCCTGTGAAAGAAGAGTACTTTGAATTGCCACCACCATCCTCCTCATCGTCGCCAATGTTTCAAACAGGAGGTGATGGTTGCAGCGATTTGAGCCAACGTTTCAAACAAGAGGTGATAGTTAGTAGTGGTTTCTCTTCCGAGAGCCATGGTTGCAGCGATTTGAGCAAAGGTGTTGTTGGTCCATGGTTGATAGAGACTTGCACAATGGTTGCAAGGTGCTGCTGGTGTTGCAATGAATTTATATAGTGGTCCAACTTCATTCTCGCAACCAGATTCGTGGATGGAGAAGGTAGAGATTAGCAAATTTTTTCAATCCCAGGTTTCTCCTACCTTTTAAAACCCTAATTCTAATTTAATTTCACTATTATTATTTTTTTTTAAATTCCTCTTCCATGTCACTGATCCGTGTTGCAGTTCCACCATTGGTCAATCTTGTCATGTCACTTTTCAGTTCACGGCATCTTGTCCAACTTAATAGAAAGGACACATTTGAGACATTTTAACAAAAAAAGGGACCAAATTGAAACCAAGAACATAATTAAACCTTAAATAATTTACTTTTAATATCTTTGTAACAGCAGGAGTTTTCCGTGAGGAAATAGAATAGCCATGACGTCCTTTAATTTTGAATTTTTGTACTTACATTTTTTTAAATACTTGAACCTTAATTTCTTTTCATTTCATTCATGGTACCTTTCCCACTATCACTATTATTTTTCTATTCTCACTTGTTCTTGATATACCAATAATTTGTCTACGCAAGGTATATTTCTATCCACAAGTTTCTCACTTGAAGTTTTACTTTGATTATCCAAAATTCATTTTCTTTAGTAAAATCAAATTTACTTCTCCTTTGCATGAAATCCTACATGCTTATTTTTATTGTAGGTTGTGATTTTTCATTGTTTTTGTTCATCTATTACCCTTCCTGTTCTTGTTACTTCATCTCACATTTTGTTGACTTCGCTTCTCCCTAATTCATACATTATCATTTTTATTATGGGAGTTTCTGATTGTGATTTCTACTTGTTTTTTTCACATGTTACTCGCTATTTTCTTCCCTACGTATACAAATTACATATTTATAATCGAAAATGCATGCCTGTATGTGTATTCACATCTTTATTATATTAAAATTATTGGAAACACATCTGTCTCTAATTTATTTTTTATTCTAGTAAAAATTTATTATACCATAAAATATTTTTTTTAAAAGGTATTTAAAAAAATAAATAATTCATATATTTTTTATTAACTACTGTTTGACCGTGCATACGCACGGTCTTTGTTTTTTGTTGTTGTTAATTTTGTGTTTAAAAAATTACTGAATATTTATTATATTTTGAGAAAATAATTAATTTATATAATCTGATAATGTGTTATATTTACATTTTATACTAAGAATAATAAATAATATTAGAATTACATAATATAAGAATTTGGGATAGTTAATTTTGTGTATATTATTATTTATTAGTTTTTAATGCATGTAATGGCAGCATTTTTTTTAATATTTAAAGGAGTATTCAAATAGTTTTTATTATTTCTTTAAATTAATTTTTGTTCATTATTATTAAAGAATTTTATTATTGTTTGGTACAAAAACATTAAATAGAAATGTGTGTTGGTAGAGGAATATGTCTTTTTCAGTAATGCAAATTTATATATTTTTTAGGTTATAGACTTTTGCTTTTGTAGATTACCCGGTCTTCTATATCATTTTGCATATTACCATTTCCAATACAATCTTTTCCACTCAAAAGTTTTGAAACAGTCTTTTAGTTTCTTGGTTTTGACAGTGCCCAGACATATTTTACGCTTATAATTAAATTTAAAATAAATAATTTTATCAGAATGTGAAGAGCCTACTTTTAGTTGCAAAGGAATAATTATTATATGTCTTTTCAATATGTCTGCACCTTGATCTTATGGAGGAGGTTGATATTTGGTCAGGGTGCTTCATGTTCTTTGCCCTTTGAAGTTTGAGCATTGTGTAACTGTTTCTTCAGAAATGAAGAAAGGAAAATTTTAACCTCACCGGTTACAGATCAGGAATATGTCTACTTCCAAGCGTTTTAGTTCTATAAATTTTTACCAGAACTCTCTCATGTTCATGGATCTGTCAGAGTTTGGTGTCTATGCATTTGGCATGTTTTTTTTTCTTCTTCTGTGTTTTAGGTTAAAAAACGATTTTGTTCGACAAAGTTTTTTTAAGTCATCTTGCGTTTTGAGAAATAATTTTGCCTCTAAAGAATAATTTTTCTTTTTATTAAACTTTAATCTTTCAGAGTTTTGCATGTGACGAGTTTATGATGTTTGAAGAAAGATTTTATTTTGAATGGGGAAATCATTATTGATTGAGATTGAATATTTCTATGATTCCATAAGAAACGTCGTCAACATTGAATTTGAGGAAACTCCTATAAGATTCGTGTTATCCATGAGGTATTAGGGTTTTATGATCTTGATGATTTGAGATATGTATGTACTCTGTATTCTGGTGATAACTACTTTCGTTTTGTCGTAGGAAATTTAACCTCTGCTTTACCATATTATCCTCTATCTTCACTAAGGTTTTTTCAAGGCTTCAGAGTCAAGTTCATCCCATTAAGGATATGGTCATTTAAGCCTTTTTTTTTTATTATTGGTAGTGTACATGTATGCATACAGTTGTTAATGTTTGTTTCCTTTTGATTCTTCTGAGCATCTATTGATAATTTTGCCCGATCACTTTCAAATATTTTGTGAACATGAACTTTCGTTTCATAAAGTGGTGGAATTGTGTGATCCTTTATAAAAAAAGGTTGAGTTATTTGTGGACATAGATGAAGCTAACAATATAGTTTTGTTTCGTTTGTTCGAGTTTATTAAATACTATGGCTTGAATAACACTTGTTTCCTATATTTAAATTATGTAGAAAACAATACCTTTCTTCATAGGACTTTCTCGTCTCAAGAAAATGAAAAAATTCGTTTATAATAAAGATTCGATCACTATTGCGAACATCGACCTTGAAGCTGTTATTGTTGAACAATTACATAGTTTTGAGGATAAGTTGGTCAGAAAATTAACTACTTAACATCAAAATTTTGATTATTAATGCGAACTTATAATAAAAATTGCTAAGATATTAAAGTTTTATTATTCAAGTTTAAACTTGTCACTAAGACATCAGGGCTTGTTACATAAGATGTAAATGCTATAGTAGGAATTAAAAGAATATTGTTTAGTGTTTTTGCTTTGATTTAGACCATGAAACCCAATCTCATTGAAGCATTTATCATATATTGTTGCACACCATATATTTGATAAAAAAAAAGTTTTATTTTGGTTTTTGTGAATTTTGTTGTCTAATTGAGTCATGAATTACAAGAGTTGCTAGAGGTTTCACAAGTCTCTTGGAAAATGTTACTCGGACTTTTCACTTTATTACTTGTACAATTTGGTACACTTGTCAATCCCGTAACAATTATTATTATTATTATTATTATTACTACTACTTAAAAGATAACAATTTTTAGAAGATTACAAAAGTTTATCAAGGCTATATTTAGGAATTTTCAAACTAGTTAAAAGTAGGAGTTGGTTGATATGCTTTAGTCTGGTTTGTCACTGGTCTACCAAAAACAAGTTTGGTAAAACTGACCCACAATAATAAAAATGAGCTGAAATTTGTAACTCGTCTCGCCAAATGGCGGATTGACTTGCCATTTCTTTTAATTTTTAATTTTTAAAGTTTATTTATATATATATATTAAAAATATATTTAATCATATAAATATTTTTTAAATTTTTAATTAGATAAAATAAAATAATTATTATATTTACATGTTAAATTACATTTATAAATAATAACTGAAACTTAATTTAGTTTATAACACTATTGCATATTTACATCTTTTTATAAAAAAATCATATAAAAAATTTAATCATTTAATTTTTAATTTAAAAAAAAAAAGCAAGTGATCGGTCAGTTTTGTCTTTGACCCGTCAATTTGGAAGTTGAACTAATTGAATAAGTAAGAATTAACCAATTAAAGATATCAATACAACCCATCCTATTTTGAGTAGATTGGTGGACCGATCACAGGATGAGGTCCACTTTTTCATTTCTAATTAAAATATCATGAGTTTATAAGATAAATAACATGTCAAATTTTGAGGCAATATCTTCTAGTAAATATGTTTTTCTTTAATTATTATAAATTTTATTGTTTTTATGTTTAATTTATATTTCAATTTTAGTTTATATCAATTTTGAAAAAGAATTTAAAGTTAAAAAGTTTTACATGGCTTTAGCCCGAATATGTTTCACCAAAAGAAAAACAAAATATTTAAAAGCTGGCATGAAATTATTATTTTATTATTAAACGTTATCAAGAGACCGAATTGAATTGAAACATTGGCCAGGATGATGTTATCTGTACTTTGACATTTTATGAAATAAATGAAAACATTAATTTCAATTTGTGTTTCACGATGATCACGTGTGATTGATTTCGTCTTTTATAATTAAAGTCCATTTTATTTCGTCACAAAATTGTCTTTCAAACTCAATCTCAATTCCCCATTTCAAGCAAAATCCAAAAATCATAAATCGTTTAACTCAATCTTAAGTCATCACTGAAATTGAATTTAATTTCTCAGGACAAGCACACACCTTGATCCAACTAATTTTTCTAAATCCCAAATACCTAATGCATTTCCCTCCATCCCAAAATTTTAGGCAAAGTTCATTTATTTAACCCTAAATCTCTTGCGCGAATCCCAAATCTCTCAAGCAATGTTGAATAGGTTGTTTAAGTTGATGTTAATTTTAAAAAAAAAAACTAAAGGTTGAATATTTCTTACAAACGGATTTCATGATTCTTGAAAAAAAAAATTACAACATTATAAGGTTTATAATTTATATTTTCTTAAATTTGACAACTTTATATCAAAAACAGTATACTAACAACTTTTTTAAAAGGTGAGGTTGTGTATCTATATATGGTAATAATGTCACTTAAGAGCATTTTGAGAAGACTACGCAAGTTAACGAAGGGTATTCAATGATTTTGAAACAAGTCAAAGACAATGATTTTAAAAGATAAATATGATCCTTTTTCTATCCACTGCAGGTGCTGCTGTACTGAGGTAACTATTATGAAGATTCTTGATGATGAAGGGTACACAATAATTCATACATATATAGCATGAGAATTAGAATTTAACATAAAAGTCACCGACTATTTTATATGAATATTATTTCCTAGTATGCTTCGAAGTGCTCCTAAGCACTGAGCATAATGTCTACGATGTTCATGCCGGGCGTTCCTTTGCTTCCACTCCTTCTACTCCTTCTTCTTTATCTATGTCGAGAACTTGAACTGGATACACTTCAGACGTTCCCAACGGGTTCACCACAACAATGTTTTTCATTGGCTCCTCCTTTGCAACAATCTTTGTTTTACTGTTTCTGAACATCGCATACAGCAGCATCTGAAGTAGTCCCAATGCGAAACCCAGCACGTTTGGAACCTGCTCACACATATATACCAACGAAACCGATGAAATTTGTTTTCATGTTAACGTAATTAATAAAAATGTTTGTGTCTGCATCTACTTACAGCAATGCATATGTCCTTGAGGAAGAAACCATAGGAAAACCACGTTATGGCGCTCAGCGTCAGGAAAACTGATAGGTTAAGGGGCATAAACTCCACATTCTTGGTTCGAATAACTTGTGCCTGCTTGAAAATCAAGAAATCAATGAATGTTCATAAAGATTGTTTGCAAGCATGGAAATAGCATTGGAAATGGTTTTGGTTCCTTTACTCACCACAATGCTCAAGGGTGCTGCAAAAACAGCTACTGCAATTGATACACAAACCCATCCAACGACTACCACCCGGAGGGTACCATGCATAGTGAAGAAGGTGACGAAGAAGATCAAGGCAAAGGAACCCACGTTCATCACCATAAACAATTTAACGGTTAACTTCTGCAACAAAAAACCAGTAACGCTAATCAGCGTTAATCAATCTGTAACAAGATTTGTGTCATTCCAATAATTTGATTAGCATTTGGATATATAAGTAATATACCCTGGCATCATCGGTGGCATAGACTATGAACATGACAATGTAAACCGTCTCAATGACGCTTCCCAGTGAGTTAATGGTAATGAGGAGAGTAGCATCAGCAGGCTTGAGAGCAGCATAGTAAAGCCAAAGCATGGAGCTGAACAGTGCCACCAGATAAGGAAGTGATTGGAAACCTTCGGTGGATTTCCTTTTGTAAATCCGATAAAAAGTTGGCCTACAAATCAGGAAAAGGAAAAAATATTTAGCATTCACATTGGTTATGTTACGTGGACGTACGTTACACTGTGTTCATATATACTTACACCGGTGCCATAAACACCATGAAGGAGATAACGTTCCCTGCACATAAAAAGATGGATATGTGTTAAATTCTTGGCTTTTGGACAAACAATGAACAGTGTAAATCAGTAGATTAATTTTATATCAGGTTATTATAACTCGATTTAACTAACTTGGCTGCTAGGGGTTATTAGTAGGTGGAAATGAAACGCAGAGGGAGGTTCTTGAATTAATATAGGTAAATGGAAAAAGATAAAGAAATCAGAAGAAGACGAAGCAAAGCATTAAATTTGCTGGAGCAATTTCGTGTGATACTGGAATACCAGATCTAGAAAATAGTTGAGGAGGAAAAACAAAAAGGAGAAAATTATAGTAGTGAAAGAGACCGATGATGACCCAGAGTTTTACCTAGAATGCCAAAGGCTAAGGCCAAATGATTGTGAGTGTTGAGAATAGCCATGCTTTCTCTTTCTCTCTCTCTCTCTCTCTCTCTCTCTTTGCCTGCTTTTGGTTTTGAGCAGAAGGTTTAGGAGTTGATAGGTTAAGAAACCTTAACTGGGTTTCTTGCTACTCAACCCCTAAAATCAGAGTCAGGAACACAGAAGGTTGTGAAGGGTGAGGTAGGCGTGCATGCCCTATATATACACAAAGGATACAGAAAAGGGGCATGGAAATGATGAAAAAAGATTAAAAAGACAAAAAGGAAATAATGATTTTAACCGAAGAAGTGAAATGAGGGTGTACTTGGCATGCATGTTTCATGGGGGGTTGTGATTGATGTTTTTAGAAGGTAGCGTAGCACAAAGCCATTTACATTACCTAATTTAGGAATGTTCACATGCAAGTTGAAGCATGATTTTTGTATATCCTACGAAATCGTAACTTTCACCGAGTGGAATTAAGGTAATAGACACGGCACGAAAACTAAAGTTTGACATAACATATTGCACTGTGCATAATGGTTTTGGTGCCATGTGTTTGATGGTGGTGGTGGCATTCAGTTTTGCAGAAAAGACACGTTTGTAGAAGTAGATAGTAGATAAAACACGTGAGGGGGGAAGGTAAGAATTACGGTTCATCATGGATTAATAATAATTATATATATATTGTTCTGTAATTCTAAAACTTGGTGAAGATGATTTACGTTATGAGTTAAGGGGAAGAGCATAGACCATAGGATACTAAATATGTGATGCTTTCACGTGAGAGGTTTCCGAAAAAGCTATGCGTAGCGGTTTCTCTCCAACACGCTTTGCCGCATAAGCTTCTTGAATTCAACAAACCTGTGTCATTTCCACGCCTTTACCTTTGTTGTGTCTCTCTGCTTTGCGATTCCCTTCTTTGCAAAACTCTCTTTACTGCATGCAATTCAAGCTTTTCCGTGTTACACTAACATCTTCCTCTGTTTCTCACAAATACATCAGGTTCTTCTTGTCACGTAATATAACATCCTTCATTTATTCTTTAATAAAGGGACATAATTATCACTTTATTTAAACTATTCAAATTTAACGTTCCTAATATTATTTTCACATTCAAATCAACTTTTCCATATACTTTATAATTATTACTCTTTTACCTTTTCAATCTCATTCTTTACAAATACAAAACTTAACTTTTTTTAATGAATAAAATATCCTGTGATTGCTGTAAAATTGCTTTTGTTTTGTTGTTTTTTACTCCAGTCATACTGATTTGACCATGATTAAACTGATTTAATTTGGGTTTGTCAGGTTAAAATGAAAATGAGAAAAAAAAAAAAAAAGAAAAGTGGTTTGTACTGTTTTTGGTTTATGCTCCCATTATGTTTTTTCTAGAATTTTTATTTTTTCAAATATTTATTGTTTTCTTACACTTCCATATCATTGAGTAAAGAATCAAATTATTTCTAAAGGCAATTGCTCTAACATTTAAATGTTTTTTTATCTTTACTTATAATAAAATCATACAGTGAACATATAACAAAGTAAATATACTTGCGTAGAAGATAAATATTTTGTTCAAAAAGGAATATGATTGGGTTATCTAGATTGTAGGCCTCGGCTTGAAAAATAACAAATCTCAAAATAGAACCAATAATGATAGTAATTTATTTGGATTTCACACAAAGTGAACAAAATTCTCGAAATGAATTTAAAAATAAATACAATTTTGATCATGAAAAAAAGAAAAGAAAAAGAGAGTTAGTGAATGTAGAGGAATTATTTTGATAAGATTTTTCATAATTTATGAAAAAATATATAATTTCTATAGAATAGGAGGACAAATGTGACTATTGAAACAAAAACAAAGTAAAAAGAGGTTGGTAAATTTTCAAAAGTGTTTTTCATAAACCACATTTTAGATATAGTAGAATGAACTCGTTCAAAAACATCTAAAGTAGAACCTAACCTAAGAGAATAAGGCATGATCAATTTTTTTTACACTAGTTAATAAACTTAATCTATATTTAGTCTCTTAATAGAAATGATTTCCTTAACTAAACTAATTACAAGAAGTACTTTTTACTCATTTTGTAGCTGTGCAAGTAAAGTATTCTTTTTCATTAGCCTTTTTTTCGCACTTTCACAAAACATTAACTCTCGGATGGAGATACCAAATGCCATTACACAAATACCATAACTTTGTCAAATTACGTGTGTAGGTGTCTAAAGATACTGTTCAAACCGAAAGGTCAATGTTTTTTTTTTTTGAGTAAGCATCTATGTGTTCATCTTTGAGTATTCACCGTATATACTTGTTTTGAAGATATTGTTGAGTCTTTAACTCTCGTTTATTCTCGTTTTGAAGTTTTCATAAATGCATGATGAGAGATGCATTTTATTCCTTTACACGTGTATGAGTGATGGTACCATAAATTGATTAGTTTTAACTTAGAGAGAATGTAGTTACAATTAAAAGAAATTGTATTTTTCATTTAAGACTAAAAAGATATCTAGATGTAAAATAAAAATCAGAACAGTTTAACTATCAACAATGAGTAATATTCAACTTTTCAACTCAATTACTGATATTGAAAAGAAAATTAACCAAAATATATATTAATGAAGGTTAGATAGAATGGGAATTTTAATATAAGAATTAAAATATATTGATAAAAGTTTGATGGTCTCTGTTAAAAGTTTCAAAGTTGCATGTGTCATTCCGAGAAAAGTGAGTGATACGATAGTCCTTAGGTTCAATTAAGCTTAAAGGTGATATTATAGTTATTTAGAGAATATACTAGTGATTTTGTACGGTTCAGTTGTATTTTTTAGCCAACTGTTTTCTCCCCACCATGATATCTTGTTGTAACCGTCTATAATTAGATTGATCATAATCAATCATTTCACAATTTGAACAAAATAGAGGCAATATCTCATACTTCACATCAACAATAAATGCATATCCCGACCTTTTTACCAAAATTTGATTAGGCAAATCAGATAAAAAATCAACATCAACCAAGACACGTGCAAAGAAAGTCCGAGACTTATTCTTAGTGTACTCATCTAAAGATAAGGGTGTGCCAATGTGTGCAATTGAGAAAATTGTCTTTGGTTGTCAATATTCCAAAGGAAGTCCATATATGCACACCCAAGTTGATTTTTGTGAGATTTATAAAAGTTGAGAAAAAAATCTTAGTCCAAGCAAAAACACGAAGGACTCTAGGAGACAAATTCTGAACTATAATAGTCAAAACCCTTCTCATATCCTTGAGTGAAGAAAAAATAAATTCATAAAATCCTTTGCCAAGAGAAATTGCCTTCCATTGACCCAAATTCTTACAAGCCACATCAAATTTCTTACAAAGATCTAAATACGTGAGGGATTTATCCTCATTTTGTTAACAACATATGTCCATGCAAATTATTTTTTCACTCCTCTATACCAACAAGATAAACTTCTTTAACAATATGTACTGTGATTATATCTCCCTTGATGCAAGGAGAAGGTAGTTGTGATAAAGGATATCACACGTATTATTAAGAATCTGAACAAATGTACATTTTTTGTGTCCACACATTTGAAGAAAATTTAGAGGAAGATGTTTTTTTTTTCTTGATCCATATGTTGTAAACAACCCTAAGGAATATGAAACTCCAAGAGGAAGAAATATATATACCTTAACCCTAAAAGCCACGTGCAAGTAAACAACTACTAACCACGTAACCCCACCAAGAGAACGCAAACGCTCTCTGCAACCACGAGAAGCCAACTACAACTAAGACCAATTTATAATATAGACTTAAATACACATTTGGTCCTTATTTTCGTTATCTTTGTTCAATGTGGTCCTCATTTTTGTTTTGCATTCAATTATATTCTCTTTTCCGTCAAATTTTGGTCAATTTGGTCCTTTTTATTAACAGTGTCGAAATAGTTAACGTTTTTAACCGTGCATACCACGTGTCATTTCCTATTTTTTAAAATTTTTTAAAATTTATTTTAATTTCAAACAAATTGTCTACGTGTCAATGATAATACTACATGATAATACTACGTGTTAGTTTTACAAATCAGTAGGATTTAACTAAACTTAAAATTATTTCCTAAAAAGATTGACAAATATTTAAGCATATTGTCTACATATAGATTTTGTAGTAGGAATTTAGGGTGATCAATTTTTACTTCTAATGTAAACATTGTAATGATTAGAACTAGGAAAATAGGAAATGCGAATATATTCTTTGTCACTTTAGTTTTCCGATGCAACTTTTTCTTTACCGATCTCTTTTTATTTATTTAAGTTATTATCATTTACTTCTTGCCATTTGTTATTATTACAATTTAAATCTTCACCTTCTTCTTGAACTTTTAAACTTGATTTGATTATGGTTTTGTCTCTTGCATTTATTATGTTTGTTTATATACTCTTAGTTCCAATCTTTTTAGTATCGGGTAAGTCATATGAATGTCATGAATTCCGCTGTGGGTAGCGGTTGTGTTTGTCATTATTAGATTGAAATAGGATATGTTTGAGTTGAAGATGACTCATAAGTTCGTAAACACAAGCTATTTTTGGCTTACTTGAGGGGATTGCTAACGAAAAAACTTTTTTTTTTCTTGAATGTACATATTTCTTTGTATATGAGTTGGGAAAATCCAGTTCTCCCTATTTAATATATTTATTTTTACTGATAAAAAAATAATTTGTTTAACATTCTATTTTAAATCTTACACGTCTCAATTATGTTTTTGAACAAATATGCGGAAAGATTTGCTTTGACTACATCTGGAACATTAATACCTTTAATGAATGAAATTTAGAAAATAATAATAATAATAATAATAAATTGAACATGTTTTGGTGATCTACTTTTGGAAATGAAATATTTTTATGTGATTAACAAGTATGATCTATGTAATTTAAACCCTTATAAACATCTTGCATATTCAAATACAAAATAATCAATATATCTAGCCTAAATAAAAGGAACACATATAAGAATATAGGGAATCAACTTTCATAATGTAGTGTTTTCAAAATGTTGTAGTTTTGGTCTTAAGTAGGATGCTACTAATTAGCTTTCATAATGTAGTGTTGGTCTTAAGCGAGATGCTAGTAGCGTCGATGTTCAGGGCGTTTTTATGTGTCAGTGTTGGTCCACTAATAAAAACATTTTTTTTAATAAAAAAAAGCTATCGCTGCCCAGACTCATACCAAGTAATAAAAGAAATATCATTTTTCTTTATAAAGTGTTACCGTCAAATATGCTCATGCTGACTAATAATAGACATTTAAATATCTATTTATATAGGTGCAACATCAGTCAAGCCTAAGCAGAATTATTTATAATGGAGTAGCATTGGTCAAACTCACGCTAAATAATAAAAAAAATAAAAATTTATTTATATAAGTATACATAAACCAAATTCACACTAAGTAATTAAAAAATATATATTTTTATTTATAAAGGGGTTCTGTTGGGAAGCCCACGCTCAATATTAAAAGAAATTTTTGTTTTTTATAAAGGTGTAAGTAGAGGAATAAATAAACAATAAAAATATTAATAATAGAATGGCTCAAGTTCATTCTAAACGTACAAATTAACCATAAGGTGTATAAACAATTTTATTTATATATATATATTATCAAATTTTTTTAAAAGATTCTATTTAACATTCAGTTTAAAATGGGTTACAAGAGAAGTGTTTACTGCTTTAACATTTTCTATTTATTTTGCAGCACCAATTGTAGATTAATTTTGATCTAATAAACCCAAATTTAAACCACAAATCTTCGCTAAAAGTTTGAACAACGAGTATATAAGGTTATTGATTGTGATGAAGTATGAATTAAGTAGAGAAATGTGGGTGTGAGTGGGTAGTGCAATATGAATGAAGTAAGGTGCACCAAGGGTGCGTGGAGGTGGTATAGATTGAGCTTTTTGGTGACAACTAATAAAAGAAGAAAAAAATGAGTGTTTTGTGTTGATGGTGAGTGCTTTCTGAATGAGGTGAGGATGAAATGTGTTGGAAAATATATGATTCTTAGGTGTTGTAGATGGATATACGACCCAAACGGGCCCGATGACCTAAACTCGTAAGGTCTGTCCAGGTAGTCAATATTATCGGGCCCGTCCAGGTTATCGGGTTAGTTCGGTCGTCGGGTCCGTCCGGGTCGAAGGGTTCGTCTGGGTCGTCGAGTTCGTTCGGGTCGTCGGACCGTTTGGATCATCGGGCCCGTCCGTGTCGTAGAACCCATCCGGCTCATCGTGTATGTCTGAGTCGTCGTCTTCGTTCGGGACGTCGAGCCTGTCTGGATCGTTGGACCCGTTCGGGACGTCGTACCCGTTTGGATTGTTGAGCCCGCTGAATCATTGGACTTGTCCAAACCGTCGGGCTCGTCTGGGTAGTCAATCTCGTCCGGGTCATTGAGGTCGTTTAGCCCGTCCATATCGTCGTGCTTGTTCGGGTCATCGGGCTCCCTCAGATCATTAGGCTTGTCCGAGTCGTCATGCCCTCCAGATCATTAGGCCCGTTCAGGTCGTCGGGTCTATTCGGGTTCTCGAGCTCATCCGTTTCGTTGGGCCTTTCTGGAACGTTGAGGTCTTTTGGATCATCAGGCCCGTCCAGGTTATAGTGCTTGTCTGGGTCGTCAGGCCTCTTAGTGTGATCAAGCACGTCTAGGTCTTCAGACTCGTCCAATTTGTTGGGTCGATTTGGATCTTTTGGCCTTAGGGCTCGTCTAGGTCGTCAAGCCCATCTGGGACTTCGGACCGGGTGATTGGACATGTTTGGCTCGTCAAGCCTGTTTGGTTGTTTAGACTCGTCCGTGTCGCTCTACTTGATCTTCAACTTTAGCTTAATGTAGTATTATTTGGGGGGCCTAACCCACCTTAGCCCTAGCCCTAACCCTCTAGAGAGGGGGCTTTTTTTTTGGCCCCTCATTTGGGGGCCCCTAAAAGGGGGCTTTATGAAGAGTGGGTCAGGGCTGACCCATGGGCTTTATGAAGATTGTCACCTTTAGTATTCACTTTCGTTTAGATGTGTCAATTTGGTACCCATTTTTTAAAATGTGTCAATTGTGTTCCAACTTTTGAAAAAGTGTCTCAATTAGATCCCTTTCAAAACAAAATTTAGTAATAAAAGTCATGAATAATAAAACATGGATTAACAATTATAAAATGTAATATATTATAATATCATTTTCAATAAAAAAATATGAGTATAACATTTTCAATAATACTCATATTTTTTAATTCGGACCTAATTGAGACATTTTTTCAAAAATTGGGACGTAAATGACACATTTTTAAAAGCACTAAACTGACACATCCGAACGAAGATAGATATCATCCGACTAATTAAACCTGAGCTTTTGGGTTGGAAATAACATCAATCCCTTATGTAAGTTATGGTTAAGTCTTATTAATTTTTTCCTCGATAACCCATTAAATGGAACCAAGGTTATTTGAGTAACACAAGTATTTCATTAAACTTAGTTTTATCTAGAGCGGAAAAATTTTATTTTACAAGTTGGGAAAACTTCCAAAATAAACAGAGCATTAAAATATGTCTACATTGATTTAGAGTATAATTGACATAAAATGTGGATATATTGATTTTTTGTGTGGGTAATTCAACAGATATACATAAGTTAAAAAGGTTTGGTTACTCATGATTCAGCGTGAAGATAAGATTGAATAACCAAGATACTTAGCAAGCTGGGGTAATTACAAGTCACTTAATAAAACACCAATCAATTGTTTACATTAAATAATGGTTCAATAACCCTTTCAAGATATGATATATACACACATAATATGTTATTATATTTTTCTCATTTAATATTTTTAATTAAATTTCTTCCACCCAAGGTTAAATATAAATTTTATTAAATAAAATTATCGTGTTTAATAATTTATTATTATTCAATTAAATGAATTTAATATTTTTCAAGAAATTAAATGAGTAAATCATTATTTAATACAAAATCTCACTGTTTTAAAAAATGCATATTCAAATTGATAAATGAATTCGATTGCATGCTTCACGGGGAGTAGATTAAATGCAATTTAATCAAGCAAAGTATTCTTCTTTTAATCAAATTTGTATGGCGTTTTTCGTTAAAAAAATATGCCTTATTGGGTTATATTTGAATAATATTTGCATTACATATTCAAAAAACTATATGAAATAAAAGTTAAATATATTTTAAAAATAACTTGTTTAGAAATACTTATTTTAAGTTTAAATAAATTAGCTAAATATATTGTAATGTGTTAGGTATATTTTAACCCATGCGCCTCTTAAAAAACTACGGGTAGGCTAATTTAGTTAAATGCTTATATTTATTTAAGTTGACCTTTTCAGGATTTAAGTAAATTTACTAATTTATTTTAAATTTTAAAATTTGTTTTAAATATTTAAAAGCAATTAAGAATATATATATATATATATATATATATATATATATATATATATATATATATATATATATATATTCTTTTTATATATTTTTTTTTATATTCTAAATATATATATTAATATATTTTATATATTAAAATTTTTTTTATATATATAAAAAAAAAAAAAAATATATATATATATATATATATATATATATATATATATATATATATATATATATAAATATATACTCTTTTTATGCAACTTCCTTTAGGGTAAAAATATACATGTCCTTTGGTAACATTTGATTAATAATAAATACAAAGTGATTCAATATATTTAAATAATTAAGGGTATAAATAGTTTTATAATTTATTTATAATTATATAATAAAAATTTATAATTATCATTGGTGGCAATAAATAAAAACAGTCGCCCTCGTACGTATAAAAGTTAAATGAAAAGAAACGAAAAGAAAAGGGTTTCTATAAAAGCCAAGTGATTCTGAATAAAGGAAAAGTGGAGAGATACAAATGACATATAAAAGAATAATAAACAAGGAACAAGAGAAGAGAACGCGACAAAAAAAATAAAAATCACACACATTAATTATGGATTAATCACACATTGCAAAAGTGTATACACATAAGATAATTCGTAAAATGTAAATACAATAAATTAAAGAAAAAAAACATACATAAAAGAATAATATAATTCAATTGATAATGAATTTCAATCTACCTTCATTATAGAATTTAATGTGAACAAAAAAAAAATAATTTGAAAATTTTCTTTTAGTGAATTCTTACTCTAACTTATAATTTTTAATATTTCCTGATACCCTTTTCATTTTATACAACATATTTCATATAATTAATTTATATAAAATGTATCTAAATTAACGAAAAAGATATGAGTACTGTTACTAAATTAGAATGTCACTTTAGCGGTTCTTTTTAGACAATATTAGTTTTACTATAGAAGTTAAGAGACTAAACGTTCTATTGATATTATCGATCCCATATATTAAAAGTTGCATGTCTTCTATTGGACAATCTAGTAAAGTTAAATGATTTATGAACCTTAAAAAGATTCTATTGAATCAATCTTTACAAATCTCCACATTGGTTCAACATAAATCTTTTAAGTAAAATCATCTTAAGTCCATTTCAAGCTTAATAGCTTAATGGCCAATTAGCTAGATCAAATTGAAATAATGAAAGAACTTGATGTTTGATAAAGTTTTTATAATCATATTAGAGGGATAATGATCTATTAAAACTTTATCACCTTCATGAATCCTTTAATAATATTATTTCTTACAAAATGTAATGTGATGTGAATGTGCTTCGTTCTTTCAGGATGTACTATAACATTGTTGTTATTGTAATAGATGGCAATAACTTGATTTGACACCTCCAACTTTTTGGCTAAACCCCATAGTTAGAGGACTTTCTTCACTACTTTTATCATGACAATATATTATGCTTCAGTGGTTAACAAAGCTACTAACTTTTTGTTGAGAATAGTCCAAGTGTGAGTCGAAAGTTCTACATTAGATAATATAGACAAAATTAAACACTATATAAGAATAAAGACCCATAACACCATTGCCTTAAGGTTTTAAGGTAAAAGTGATATTAAATGTGTTATGTGTAAGACTAATGTCCTATGTATATAGAACCATAATCTCTCAAATAACCCTATAACCCATATGACAAAAATATATATAAACCCAACAGTGGTATCAACCCCCATACACGTGAAGGGAAATTTATCATATGAAAAAAATGACTCACCATTGAAGGGAGATTGTTAAGAATAATTCAAGTGTGAATTGAGAGTTTCACATGTTTCTTCAAACAAGTTTTTTCAAACATGTTTCATGTTTGGCATCCTAAACATGTCAAGGATGTATGTCTCCTAAGACATGCTTAAAAATCATGTTCTCTAATAATCTTAATTTCCAAAATCTTCGTAACAACTCTAAGATCTTTCACGTCAAATTCATTGTTCAACTTAGCCTTAACCTTCCAAACCTCAGCTCGTCAAACCATTTATTCCATTGCATCATGTTTTTTTTTTCTGACCGAAAAAGATTTATTTAACTTACAAATAAAAAATCTTTCTTGTCTCCTACCCTAATTCGCCCACAAAATCCATCACACATATAAATTAAGTTTGGATGAAATATCTGGTGACCACAAAATTAATAAATGGTGGCCTTCCTTGAACTTTTTTGGACAACTTATTCACCCCTGTTATGTAGTAAGGATGTCCTCAACTAAAACCTTCATATTGTCCTGGAATACCTCAGTGACATTTATAAAAGGTATATTTAGTCCTAAAAGAGATTGATGAGGAATAATTATTATTTAGATGCAACTCATACCTTAAATGAATTTGGAGTGGTGGATTTTCGAAGGAGACGATCGACACGGTGGAGAAGAACGAAGTATTTCGGCGCTGGTGTGAATGGTATGCAAGGGTCTGCGAGGATTATTTTTTCACAGTGACGACAAAATGGTAAGTTAATGGCACCAATTCTTTTTTCACTATGACGACAAAATGGTAAAGTTAATGATAAGTTTGGTTAACTTTTTGTAATCTTCATTCATTCATGTTTCTGTGGCTCTTTTGAAAGTAAAAATAAAATTAAAAATCATTTTTCACGTAAGGGAATAAAAAAGTAGTAAAAATGGACAGTCAGTCAATCATTTTCCTAAATTTTAAAACAATAATTTATTATTTTAATTTATATGTAAGTTATTTTAGCTCATATAAAAGTTCAATAACTTTAAAGCTTATTTCTTTCAAACTAATAAAAAAGGTGACAAAGAGAAGTTTGTACACATAGTAGAACAAAGAAAAAAGTTGATGAAAGGAGATGAAAATTTTTGTTTATGACAATAACGGAAAGTTCTTGAAAAATAAAAAGCCCACCCAATGGCCGTGAACTTGAAAACAAATAAGGAAAACGAATGTTACTTTTTTAAAAAGGGTTTAATATAATTATATAAACTTTTAACCGTTTTTCCACTTTAACGGTGTAACACCGTCAACTTATAACGAAGTATACATTTCAATTATATTTTCTAACGAAACGCACATAAGCACAAATTTTTAATCAATTTTAATAATAAATAAATTGTTTTTTTTATGACCATATTCAGTTAAATTTAATTATAAATTACAAACAAATTTAAATGTTAGAATTAGACGATTCCAATTGAACGGAACAATCCAAATCAAATCTAACAAAAGTGTGAACTAATATCGAACAACAACATCCAAATTTAGTTCCTCAATTACAACCTTTTTTTTCAAGCGTTAAATATTCACCACATTTTTCTATATTATGTTGTTCAATAAAAAAAATGTTATAAAAAATTATTAAATAAAACCCAAATTTAAAAATTAAAATAATTAACATTACAAAAAATCATTAAATAACAATTATTTTTAAAAACAAAAAATAATTAATCAGTTTGATATTATTTTATAAATTAGAAATTATTGTTATTTAAAATAGTTTTGGTTATGAACAAAAATTTATATTTAATTTGTGAATTAGATTTTAAATTGGTCTCTAACATCTACATATGTTTTAGCTACCTATTAGTTTCTAATTTTAAATTACCAACTACTTTATACACTAATTTCTTGATGCTATTGATTCTAAATTAGTTTTTAATTTTATAAACTAATTTAGTCACTAATTTGGTTGTTAAAACTTTGATACATTAAAGTCTAATTCATACACTAATCATAAATGTGTATTCATCCTACATATTATTTTAGATATCAATAATTTTTAGTTTATAACATGGGATTTAGCGTAGTCAATTTAGTGACTAATTATTTTGATCTCTAAAATCAGTTGTTACTTAATGATTTTTGTGTAGTGTGATTATTTTATAAACTAAAAATTATTGATATCTAAACTAATTGATCTTTAATATTATCTACCAAGAATTTAACTACTTACTGTTATTTCTAAATTAATTTCTAATTTTAAATTAGAGACTAATTTTGGATCAATAATAATAATGTTGAAGATCAATTTAGACTTTAATTCACAAACTCATTATAATTTTATAAATTTTATTAGTAATCATGATTACTTTAGATATCAATAATTCTTAATTTATAGGATGATGTCTAAATTAGTTAATATAATTATTAATTATTTTTGTTTTAAAATTTAATTATTATTTAATATTTTTTTGTAATGAAATTTTAAATTTTTAAAAAAAGTTGAATATAATTGGCTGGACGAAATACATGGACAAGGATCCAAACACAAAAAATCATTGCAAATAGAAGATTTTCATGTAAACTTAAATCAAGACAAACAAAAAGATATAAAATGTTAGCACGTGCGTCCATAATTAAACAATAATAATAACTAGAGTTGTGCATGGTGTAACCAAAATACAAATGCTCATTTTTATAGAATTGGGTATATATTTGAAATTATAAAATAATTAAATTCACAATAAATAAATATATAAATTATATCTTGAATTTACATTGTACAATTTAAAGTGTGATATACAATATTTTGTTCGATTGTTCATTTTGTTGAAAAATAACTAATTTAAAGATAAATAGAAGAAATGGTAAATTGAAAAATATGAATTTATGATGTATTGATATTTCAATTTGGATAATGTACATGTGTCTAATACTTATATGTATTCGATACTTTAAAATATTTTATTGATATTTATTAATGAAATATCTAATTTACAAAACAGTAATACTTTTATGATAATTTATAATTTTTTATGTTGAACACTTTAATATATACGGTTCTAGTTTGGATTCACACAATAATAATTATACAGTTATCACGTTCTTAATAATTATGATTGTACACTTCTTAATATCCATATATTATATATCATATTCTATCATTTTTAAAATAAATATATAGACATATTGGATAAATATTGTATCTGAAATACATATCATATTCAAACATCACATATATGAATGATTTATATATATATATATATATATATAAATATATATATATATATATATATATATATATATATA
>Ga0214542_1004126_pt1 | contig 29035 bp, 9 predicted proteins | sample CNSS1metaG_FD_160096 | JGI IMG/M metagenome (GOLD analysis project Ga0214542, IMG submission 160096) | Root nodule microbial communities from cowpea collected in UCLA plant growth center, Los Angeles, California, USA - CNSS1 | ecosystem: Host-associated > Plants > Roots > Nodule | place: USA...
ATATATATATATATATATATATATATATATATATAATATATATATTATATATATATATATATATATATTTACATTAATTACATATTTTCAATCGGTATGTTATAATGTTACAAATTATTATTATTAGTTTGAAAATGAGAGTAACTTTGAGAATGGAATATGAAATTGTCAAATTGGGAGGATTAAAATAAGCACCACTAGTGGAATGATTAAAATAGAAAAGAAAGAAAGAAAGATTGGTAGTGCATAGATTTGGTAGTTATTAAGATATAGATTTTGTCAATTTTGTTTGTTTCATATGCATTAATCAAACTCTTTGTGCAAAAGTGAAGGATTTGGATAGGGTATAGTGATTTTATAATAATGTATTTGATGAACTTTAGTGTTCAATGATGACTCATTCCTTTTGTTAAAGAATATTCGTTATCTAAATATTTTATTAAGAAAATAAATGAAAAGTAAGAAAAGTTTAACTCAAAAATAAGTAAAAATTTATATTTTTTATTTAAAATTATTATTAGAAATAATATTTGTGGAAGTCATTGTTATAGATTTGATGTTGATCAGTCATTTTTGGGAAATTTGATGTTGGATTAGATAAAGACATAACTAAATATTTATCTCAATAATAAAATCTAAGTGATCAATTAAGTTATAATCAAATGGGTTTAATTATAAAGAATTGAATTAGACTCTAATTATTGATTACAGTTTTTTTTTTTTATAATGACCATTTAACCCAATAAATAAATGAATGGGAAAATAATGAGAGTTTTTTTAACATTAGATTGGGTCCGATTCTCTAATATTTTTTCGTTATTCTAAGGACTTATAAAATATTATTTAATTATAATTAATATTAAGTGATTATAAAATAAAAAAGGAAATCTTGTTCTGACTTATGTTGATATTAATTTTTAGAATTCGGAAAGCATCGACTTTTTCTGAAGGAGGCAGAAGCATCACTTTGCATTGAATCATTGAAGACTAAAAAACGAGAAGTGCATGAGAATGGCAAGATTGTGAAAGAAAAATAAAAGAAAGGAAGAAAAAAAATGTAATCTTGTGTCCTTAATTATATTGTTAACTTAGTTATAGATATTTATGTCATTTTTATTTATATAAACATTTTTATTTTTTATTTTCCTCTATCAATTATTTTAAAAAAAAAAACTCATCTTTTATCCTCTTTTCTTTCTTTCGAGATACTTTTCCTATCATTTCAAACAAAAGGAAGAGAGCATGTAGACAAGAATAACACATTTCTTTACTTATTCACTTTTTACATATTCATTGCATTTAAATGGATGGAGGGTTAAAATGTTTTTAGTTGTTAAAGTTAGATGCAAAATTAAAATTTGTTATTGTTCCAAACTTTAATAAATTTTGGTCTTAAACTTTAAAAATAAGTAAATATAGTCATTTTAATTTATTGGTGTCAATTATTTTTAACGTGTTAAACCGTCTTCTAAATTGACATTTGAACTAAAATTTGTCAAATAGTATAAATAACTCAAACGACAACCCAAAACGGCGTTTGACATATAAAAAATGTTAACGCAATTTGATTAGGTCATCCATCCATTTTTAAAAATTAAAGATCATATTATATCAAAGTTTTGAAAATAAATTTTAATTTATTGTTAGAATTTAGAAGTTAAAAATATTTTTAATCCTTTTAATTAATAGTTATTGAGATATGTTGATATAAAGGTAATAAATATTATTGTGGTGTTGGTGTCTTCCCTTTGATTGGAAGGCAACATGGTACTAATAATAGCACTAAATGGATGTTATTGTCCAAAGACAACCTAAGTGTGAATGTGTGAACAAGTGATTGCATGGAAGGTAGGGTTTGTACAAAAACATAACATTGTAACCAAACCAAAGGCATTAAGAATGGAAGCAAAATAGTGAGATATGGTACTCTTTTTGTGGTCCCTAAAGCCAATGGTTGGAAACTCATGTGCTTGCTATGGAGGACATTGCCTCTTTCTTAATCTCAACCTCATCTTTCTTTCTCCTCTCTTTTTTCATACAAAACCTAAACTTAAACCTAAACATTAAACATCAAAATCATTGAATCAATCATATATATATCACCAACAAATACATAAACATTATTTCATGGTGTGATAAGGATATATATACAAAAAGTATTAGGCTACAATTTTTATTCTACTTCATTGCATTTCCTCTTCTTTTTGAAAATATTGTCCTACACACGTGTAAAAAGGCACATCAAACTTAAAAGTTGATTTTAAATGGGTGTATGACTAATTTATGTACCTCTAACATGCTTGTTATTTTTTCCACTATGTAGGTGTGTCCTTGTGAAATTATGTGTTCCCTACTACTTCCACATTCTCAATGACTTAGTCAAGTCTTACATTCAAATTCACTAGCTTTTCTACAAATTTTGGTTACTTGGTCTTTAGTAATTATCTTTGTTAAAAGAAAACTCAAACTTAATATGCAATTTTACTCTCTTTCTTTTCTTTCTATAACTATTTTACTCTCTTTCTTTTCTTTCTAAAATTATTAGTAGTTCCTTTAAGGTTAATTACATATTTACTTAAAGTTTCATTTTAATAAACACACAAGACTTGCATTCAATTACTAAACATCAAACAAATATTCAATTACTTTAACTATTAACTAAATTCAAACAAAATTAACGATTTTCAAGTTTTTGTGATAACATTGTAATTTCTTTTATGTTTGTACTAAAAGTAAAATATCTCAATTTATTTGTAATACTAAACTTAATATTTATCCTATTTAAAAATATGACATATATATATATATATATATATATATATAATTATAAAATTTACCTTAAAAAATAATTGTGTAAGATTAAATTAAATGTAGTTGTGTTTTCTATTTTAATAAGATTTATGGAAGTTATTGTTTAACTATTATATTACTACAAAAATATTTTTAATTCTACGTTTAAAATATCTAATCCTATGTGTTCAACGTATATTATTTAAATATATGACTACAGTAATAAACAAATAAATATATATATATATATATATATATATATATATATATATATATATATATATATATAAAAGTGCAAATGTTATAAACCTTCCTAGAAAGTTAGTCTTGGTTCTGTAGTCAATCTTATCCATTAAAGATATGATTAATTAACTATAAAAGTAATCTTTTGAGAAATTTGATCCATTATAAACTATTATTTATATCTTCATGGTATCGTATAGATAATATGTATTATAAGTAATGACAAAATGTATAGATAAATATGGTTTTTGTCAGTGGAGGAGACGATTAGAATCGTTAAAATGGGTTAAAATCTACGAGTTAGTTCGGTCCATCATAAGTTTGGGTTGAATTGAGTTAAAATTTTTTACATATTTTAATATGGATTGATTTTTTATCTGATTCATTTAGAATTTGGTTTATTCTGGTTGAATTCGTGCTGAGCTGGGTTGGTGAGCCAACCCGTAAATAAATGGTCATATAAATGTTTTTTGTTAAGTTTGGTTTTGCATTTAGGTCAGGTTAGGTTATTTTTTTAGCCAACACGTAAATAATTTATATTTTTGTGATTTTGATTTGTATTTAGATTGTATTAAAATTTATTTAGATTTTAATTATAATTATTATTTAGTTTTGACGGAAAAAAAAAATAAAAAAATAATATTTTTTTAAATTAAGTGAGTCCATTAGCCAATCCGTTTAACCCAACAACCCGTGGTGGTCTAGACTGAGTTCAAATTTTGTTGGCTCACTAATAAGTGAGCCAGACTGGGTTAACTCACCAAGTAATCAACTCGTGATGAATTGAGCCGGACCGAATCAAATTACCAGTTTTGATATTGTAATCTTATGTTATTGAGCTTTTTTTTCATTAATATTAATTTAAGATAATAATATTTTGATATAAAAAATTCTTTCATATTCATTTGACATTGATTTATTTATTTATTTATTTTAAATACAAAAGTTCACTTTGTTAACACTATTTTACTTTATAAAAAGTTGTCAAAATAGTAGTTTTGATGTTAAAGGATTTGTTTCCAACGATTTAACATATTTAAAAATATAACTTTAAGACTAACTCATAGTTGAAAGGTGAAGTTATTCCCAAAATGTCAAGATTCTAATTTCCAATATTATTGATAAAATTTGCCATTGATCACCACTTTATGTGTTTTTTAATCTTTCAATTGGTAAATAGGATTTTCCCAATGTCCTTCATTAACTGTGCCCACTCAATTCTGGCACTTATTAAATTAAGCATGGCCTTCTCTTTAGGGTTGTGTTTAGCCATTTTAGGTAACACTAAACATTTTTTATCATCAACCTTTTAGAAAATTTAAAATTAATGTAAATTAACAAAAAAAAATATTTATCATATATTATTTACTAGTGTTTAAATGAAAAGATTTATAAGAAGGTTTAAGTTAACTATTTAAAACTTATAATTACTATTATTATTTTCATGATATTACCTTCTTTCATATTTCTTTTTTAAGTTGAAATATTTAAATATTAAGTCAAACTAAAATAATAATCTTTGTAAAAGTGATAGTACTTGACTTGACATTACTTTGTACTAATACTTTGTTATGGGTCTATATAATAATGGTTCAGTGGATAAGGGTCACCCCACTCACCAAACAAATCCATAACTTTTAAGTACAAGGTCCTACACATGTAGGGCATCTCAACTTCTTCTTCAAACCATATAATTGTGTTCAAATCTTTCCATATAATTCATACCCCAGATTCACTCAAAATTTATAATGGATACTAAATATTTGTGAGAAATAAATACAAGTATTTTAATTTTCTTCTCAATAAACATATTTTAAATATGCTGCCAATGAGAATAGTATTTTTGAAATGTCTATTTCGTTGTTAATTCAAATATAATAATAAAAGAAGAATTATGCAATATTTGAAGGGTAAACTTATTTTTTTCAAAAGCACATACTTTATAATCAAAAATATCATACTTTCAAAGTGAGATAAAATAACTAATGAAACATTTTTTGGAAGTTACAAGTGATGTAGGATAGAGGAAGAAAGACCCATAGAGTTAATTATGTTATTCCAGTTCAAAACTACATTCCAAGAAATTGTGGGAGTGCATGAAGTAAAATCCTCTAAAATAATAGATGAGGCCCACTCATAAATATCAACGGATCAAAGGCCATAGATCCAAAAGATGGGTTTTTCGTTCGCCACTTATACATTTTCCCTTTCCTTTCATTAGGCTAGCATATTGTATTTTATTTTATTACATAATACAAAACATTCAAAATGCATAATTTAGAATATAGTTCTAAATAATAAAATTATGTAATTCACAATATAATTTTGAATTATGTTATCAAACTTGGATTATGCAGTCCAAAATATAAATTAAATAATATTTTAGATTGTAAAATCTAAAATAAAATTATTTTATCTGGAATGTAATTTTAGATTCTGCAACCTATCTAAAATATATATATAATTTAAAATACAGTTTTGGATGACAGGATTGCATGATCTTGAATTGGATTACGTAGTATATCTAAAATATGATTACTATGAAAATTGTAAAATATATTCTGAATCACATTTCTAATTAGATTATATAATCTATCTAAATCGCAGAGATTAATGAACAATAAATTAGATTCCAACTGTAATTTGATTAGAAATGGTACTAATTTGTTCTTACACTAACTGCCAAACACTTGCTTCCATTTTAGAGGCTGTTATACGTGCTCCTTTTATGTTTTTAGCTCTAGTGCTTAATCGTGAATGGCTTTCAAATGAAAAGAATTTTAAAAAATTAGGTTTTAATGGATTTTTGTTATCTATGATCTACAATATATAAGAATCAAAATCAGTCTCTCATTGAAATTTTAATTCAATTTACTCTACAAATTAAAAAATGTATAGATTTAATTATTCTAATTAAGTTTTAGTTGTTTACACCGTTTGACACATATATGTTATGATGTTAACCTATAAACAAGTTTAAAACATCAAATAAACTTAACAAAAATTGATTAAAATAACTAAATCCATACATTTCATTTCTAAAAATAAAACTAAATTAATCTAAACTTTTAAGAGACTAATTACAATTTTCGGTCAAAGATAAAAAATTAAAAACATATTTATCAACAACTTTTCTTTTATGTTTTAACAAGTTTCCTTTCAAATACTTACAAAAAAAGAGTAAACTTCTTTATAAGTTAAATATACATAAATTAATTCCTTAAACTTGTCTTATATAATATTTTCTAAAATTTTACCTTTTGACATACACATAAGCTAAACTTAACTTCAACAAAAAACTCATTTTACCAAAAGAAAATGCAATAATCATGAAGAAGCAGCTTATCTTTTTCTGATCTTCCAGAAAGCAAGTGCAGTGTTCCTCCATGAGAATGAAACAAATGAAAGAACAAAAGGAAAGAATAGTAATGAAACTGTACACACCACCATTAGTGCAAGGGACTTGTTCAATCCCATATCCATACACAATAATAATCTACAATCTAACATCTACAACTAACTATAACAACAAATAAGTACATAAACCATCCCAAAGAAACTGGTTCCTGCTCCATGTTTTCATGTATAAAGTGGCAGCCATCAGAACTTTTACAAAAGCTCAAAACTGCAACATTTACCAGTTAACTTGTGTTCTTCATTTCACAAATTCTTTGAGATGCCTGCCTCTGCTACACACATTGGTTCCTTCTGCCATTGGACTTGTAATCTGTATTGTCACTCTTATCTGTATCAGAGTGAGTCTCCACCTCCATGTTTCCGGCCTGACTCTTCCGCCGTCTTCGATCCTGAATTGCCATTCATAATGTTTGAGAAACAACACACTCCAAACCCAAATGTAAACTTTAAAAATGAGTTCAAAGAGTCAAAGGGATTCCAAAATAAATGTCACTTTTTCCTTTTGTTTTCATTTTCTGATAAGAAGTGGACTTTATACCTAACTCAACCTTATTAAATCAGTTTTTAAAGTGAAGTTTGTATCTACACATATATTGTGAATCGACCTTATTCCTAGTCAATGTAAAACTTCCAATATTTCCTTTGTGCTGCCTGCATGCACACTTTCCCTTTTATTTTGTTTAACCTTTTTACATGTTGATGCAAGGAACCTAATACAATTTCATGTAACAGAACCAAATTGGAAACATAATGTGATGTTGAAGGTGAGATTCAGAACTCAAACCTCTCGTGGTATAGGATATTCCTCTGATTCAAGCATGCGGACAACTTGGCTCATTCTTGGTCTTTTTTCTGCATCTGGATCAACACACCTCAGAGCTGTCAAGAGGGCTCGTTTAAGGGCGCTTGTCGATGGCCTGGTCTCAATGTTGGGATCCAACACCTCTTCTGAGCGTCGAAAACCTACCATCATCTTGAGCCAGTCCACCAAATTTACCTACAACATCGACCTGATAGTGTTAAGGAAAGTCCAATGACTACACAGAGTCAAAACTGTTGCAATAGAAAGAAATATTATGAAATAAATGAAGTCCTTGTCTGTTTCATTCGATATTTTTTGTGTTTCCCTCTTCCCACGATTCATGTTAAGACTGTGTTTTATTTTAATGCACATATCACTTGTAATTTTAAAGAATCAAAATCAATGCTACTCAACTTAAAAGCCATTGAAGATCTCATATCGATTAGAGATAGAAAAAATTGATTTTGTATAAACTTTCTAAGAAAAACTAACAAGTCTGTATAACAGTAAAGAGACTGAATGTACATACCTCGGTTGCTGGTCGACTATAATCCACAGGGTCTCTTCCTGTAATTGCTTCAAGGAGCAATACCCCAAAGCTGTAAACATCACTCTTCTCATTTAGCAAGCCAGAATTGGCATATTCTGGAGCTACATATCTGGGAAAATGCAACGCAAACAAGGAGGAATAAGTTAGTCTGTAATATCTAGTGTAAAGAAAAAAGATTGTCAAATTAGTCAAATTTAGAGTGCAAATCAGATGTGTTTAAATTAAGGTGACTCGCCATAATTGGCATATTCTGGAGCAACATATCTGGAAAATTAAATGTAAGCATATACTAGACTGCAACAATTTTGTGTTTAAATGATGATCTGCTGTGTTTTGACAGAACCGACATAAATTCTTTACGAAAAATGGACTACCTTACAGTGTATATGGAATGTATATGTTGTAATCATGATTAGACTACATGCATGAGATCACTGAGCAAAATTGAACCAAAGATTGTGTTTGCTTTGTGAAATGGTGTTACATTCTTGGGAATAAAATACCAGGGAATGATATTTCTGAAAATATGGTATGGCCATCTTTGATATCTTACATCATTTCAAATGCTACATGCCCATTTTTACATTCCTGGAATGTAAATCCATACCTTCAGCCAAAATCCCATGAAAGTTAATATGATTTCTCAATTTAATAATATAACAAAAAGAATAGATCATACTTAGTTGTGTTGTGTACATCACCATGCCTAACTAAACATTTATAAAGAAACTAACTTTTACACAGAAAACAAACAAGTCCCAATTTGTAAACAAGAAGCTTACCCAAAAGTACCCATAACTCTGGTTGTAATATGACTTTTTCCAGCACCGAGTAACTTGGCCAGCCCAAAGTCAGATATTTTGGCATTAAAGTCCTCATCAATTAGAATGTTGCTCGACTTAATATCTCTATGCACAACTTTTGGCTCAATTGCCTCATGCAAATAAGCCAGCCTACAAGAAAATCAGAGATCAAAAGGAAACTCATACCCCTAAAATAAAATGAAGCTGAAGACAATTAGTAGATTAATTTGTTTTCAGGAACAGATGAGCATACGCTTTGGCTGTTCCAAGGAGAATTTTTATCCGAGCATCCCAAGTAAGAAAACCATGCTGCCGCATGGCCCCATGAAGCCACTGCTCTAAATTGCCATTGTTAACATACTCATAAATCAACAACCTGAAATTATTAGCAGGTTCAGTAAAATCTACAGATAATATAAAGCAGTACTTAATACTAATAAGAAAATGCAAACTGTAATATAGACAGAAATCTTCAAATATGTCAATTACTAAGAAATTTCATCCAAGAAAAAACTTCTGGCCTTAATTTTTCAAACAACTAATACATTTGTAAATCAGAATAATGGAGATATACCATACAGTAAGCATTTAAGCTGACCAAATGATCAAATCAAACACACATAATGCGCAAACATTAAAGAATCTGTTACCTATGAGTGCCTTCAATGCAGTAGCCCAGAAGTCGAACTAAGTTCTTATGCCGTACATGACCAATAGCCTCAACTTCCACCCTGAATTCCTTTTCAGCTTGTCCTCTGCGCGATGGATATCAACAGTTATGAGATAAACAAGCTGCATCAGCAGCCGATCCAACAAAACATGAAACATGGCATTGTATAAACTAATCTAAAATCAAAATGAACATAAGGGCTGCAATGCAACAAACCAAGCTAATAACAAAACTTACAAATTGTTGAGGAGCTTCTTGATGGCCACAGGACTACCATTGATTAATTGACCACGATAAACAATTCCATATCCACCTTCCCCAATAACATTTTCTTTTGAAAATCTGTTCGTAGCAAGTTCTAGGTCCCTTAGTGTAAACCAGTGGCCCCAGCCAAGCTGTGAGAATTCCGGCAAACCAGACAAAGGGGATGGTGCGGTTATAGGATGCAAAGAAGACCTATAAGAAGCAATTCCCTTAGCACCATTTTCTTCACCTGATTGAGAGCCATTGCCATCTTTCTCTACATGATTAAAGGAGCCTGATTGACTACTATTGTCCCCATTCTGTGTTTGGTTCATAACCTTTTCAGTCTCCCCTTCACCAAATTTGTCATTCAGACTCATAAAAGTACCATTCTGTGGATGATTATTTGCTGAAACTTGATCAACTCTGATTTCTTTGATCTCTTCTGAAATAGCTAACACATGGCTAAGTGGAAGCTTGCCATTTACTCTTCTGAATTTCTTTCTTAAAGTGAGACATATTGATAGCACCACAAGAATGATTACAATGAATAACCCAACTAGTATTCCCATTAGTACCCACACTTTCAAACCAAAGACAAAAGTTTTCTTGGACAACCCCGAATTCAGATCAGATGCCATTTTGCTGCTGCCAAACAAATCTGCATCAGTCAGGGTTAAAATATGAGGGTACTAGGATGCACACAGAAAATCAAGTAGCAAAAAATAAAACATTTGATTAAATAACAATGGATACGAATTATGACACCAAATTGTGCAACTTTATTCCGCAAATCATACACCGGATTTGAGAAAGTTAATTGCACATCCACCTCAAAAAATGTCAGCAGCAAACTGAACTATCTTTGCCACCATATACACAAGTAACTGGAAAAAAGAAACCTGGTTACATACTAACAGGAGTTCATTTACCAGAAAAAAATAAATGGGGACAAATTTTGAAAAAACAAACGCTGCATTTTTGTGTAGTATTCACATCGGTAGTAAATGAAGCACATATAAAGCGGAGAAAAGCCTTTGATTTTAAACTTATTGCAAAATACGAAATCGTAAGAAGCCAAAAGAGCATAAAAACAAAGAAAAATTTTTATACAACACTGAAAACAAAGTGAGCGAGAAGGACCGGACTTTGTTCTCTTAGTACTCGGGAAGACAAAAGCCCACTAAAATTTCAAAATTCAGCAAACGCACAAATAATTGAGTCAAGTTGCAAGCGGGCCAATGAGAAAACAACAAAAAAGGAACCATCTTTCGCAAACATGTCCTCGTTTGTTACCGTTAACATTGCAACAATTTTCTTACATACTATGCAAAACAGAGGCAAAAGCAACTCTTTGGAGCTGAAAAGGATCAATGAGTACCCGTTCACAACTCAAATCCTTCACAGATTTGTCCCCAACTACTTTTCAGACCCTGAAGCAAGTTAAACACTAGATCTTTCATGCTCCCAAAACCCTTTTGGGTGTGAAGCCATTGCAGCACCAGAACTTCAAATCCATTGTGAAAATCCTACCAAAGTTAGATTTTGCTTTCTGGATTTCCTGAAATGATCAAAAGGGTGTCTGTTTCTGAAATTGAACTTCTGAGACCCCCTCCCCTCAGGATGGACCAAATGAAGGAGGAGGTCACAGCAAAGGCACTGATCAGAGGGTGTGGTGAAGTTGGAGGGAATTGAAGAACACAAGAGGCACATGAAATTCTGAGGAGAAGCAAATGGTGGGGCTAATAAGAAGGCATGGAAGTATCAGTGGTAGGTGATGGGAAGTGACATGACTCACATTACATACAGTAAAAGAGAAGGCATCAAAATAGAAATTTTTCTTTGCTGTTTCTTCAAATTTCTTCCCTCTCCTCTTTTCAGTCCCTTTCTTCCTGTTCATGTCTTTGTCATTTCTCTTCATCATATTTTATTTCTTTTGATTATTCTTCTCATAATCCATTTTGGCACGCTTTCACACGTACAATTATTACTCTATCTACTGGTATTCTACAAATTGATTAATAAAATAATATTATGTTCATTTTTTTATATATCTGTTTCAGTTCATGTTTAAATAATCACACATACTCAATATAAAACAATTAATTAAGTTATTTTGTTAAAATGTTAAAATAACTTTATCAATGTACTAAATTTACTCTGGTTAATACTAACTTTTAAATTTTGTATGGTTAATACTAACTTTTAAATTTTGTATTAATAATTTAATAAAAACTATGTATATTTATACTATTTAATAGGATTAGTAAGGAAAAGAAATTTAATATTTCATACAAATATAATATATTTTACAAACAATAACTATTTTTTAAAATTAAACCTTATATAGCATACAAATAATGCAAGAAAAAAAAATGTTCCACTACCAAATGTTGCTATTGTTGATACTCTTCGTATTGTAACATTTACCAAAAATTGAAGCAAATTAATTTAAAACGAAATTTCCATGCATAATGTCTTAGTTTTGAAAGATGGAATTGTTGAAAAAAAAATTATATAATCATTATATGTGATTTTCTAACTGAAAAAAGGGTGAGTGTGTTTTTTTAAAGTGACAATAATAAAAATTTGTGAGAAGCAAGTGGTTGTGTTTTAAAATAATAAAATTTTATTATTTTAATAATAAAAGCTTTATATATAAATAAAAAAATTATAAAAGAATTTTATTATTTAAAAAACATTCTATTTAAAAAAAACATTTTTTAAGAATTTTCTATCCTCTTTCTAAGTCATTTAATCTTGTGTTTATTTATTTGAAAATCACGTATTACTACTCTGGTGTGGTGTTATTCTTACGATTATTCAATCAATTTCTCTAATAACCTTCAACTATTTTTTTTGTGTATTTTGATCAATTTTGAATGTGTCTTCGCATATGTTTTTGTAATCTTCTCTTTGGCTGTTACAATTTACGTGTAAGATATTGTTTTGTTTTATTAAAAAAATAAAATGTTATTTTTATATATTTTAAAAGGTAAAAGTTTCATATTATTTAGCTTATGTATTTTTAAAAGATTTATATATTAATATACTTCTTATAATTTTAAAAAGTGATAACAAAACTCCTGAATATAAAATATAAAAATATGATGACAAAATAATTAATAAACTTTAGGTGTTTAAATAGTTTAAATGTCAAATTTTTTACATTTAAAACACGTAGGATTTATATATTTTCGTGCAAATTTATATACTTAATCATAAATTACCCCTAAAATCTATAGATTAATATTTTACATATACCTTGAATTTCTTTTTACTTTTGCCAAATTTCTTTTACCATAAGATTCTTACCATCATCATTACTAATAGTATGCTAATGTTTGTTCTTTAGTACTTAATATAATAATAATAATAATAATAATAATAATAATAATATATAATAATGTTTAAACACTAAATGATCCTATTAATTCCTATTTCCTCTTATTTCATTGTCTCTATGTTAAATCATATGCATAATTTTTTTTCTCTCTTTTTAATCTGAGGATTCTTTTAACATTTCGATTTCTGAGAGTACTTTTAACTTCGCTGACAGTAATTATTTATAGGTGAAATTATTATTTTAACATGGTTCTCACATATGAAATTAATTGGAAAAGGTTGCATATATATAATTTCTTCAATTTATAAACAATTTTCTTTTATAAAAAAACAAACTATTAATTGATATAAAACCGTATTAATATAATATTTTTACTTATAAGTCACTTTCAATAAAATTGTTCTAATAGATATATATTTTGATAGTGTAAGTAAGAGACTCAACACCATATAAATTTTTTGAGGGTCCTTGGCAGAGAAGCTTAATCCTATGAATGTTGATGAAGACATGTATAGGCCTTATCCAACCATTTAATTTCACCTTCATTTTTCACTTCTCTTATCCAAAACAAAAAACTCTATCCACATGCCAAAAATTGTAGGAATATCTATTGTTAATATACTATTTTATATTTATTAGTTAAGATTTATAAATAATATAAAAATTGATAGATATTATATAATGTCTTTATAATTTAGGGGTAAACTAGGATAATAAATACATTTATATGTACTGACAAATCAAATATGTAGGTATGAGCAATATTTTTCTTTTTAATAGATTAGAAGATAGAGATGAGTATGCATATATTACTTTTTCTTTATTCCCTTTTAAATTAGTAAATCATTTTTAGTTTATTAAGTGACATAAAATACTTATTTTTTATTTTATTTTCTTTGGTTCTTGATTTCATTTGAACAATTTTTTAATTTTTGAGATTAAATTATTAGACAACATATGAAAGGGTGAAAACATATTAAAATAACTATAATAAAAATGAAAAACAAATTTCATATCCAATGGAAACAAAAAATATATAATTTTTTACTTTAAATTCTAAGTATGATTAAACTTGTCAACCAATCTAAATTCTAACACTTTAAAAAATGCTAAATATGTTTTTTATCCTCAAATTATTATAAAAATCTTTGTTTCATCATAAATTAAATTATAAAGTATCTTTGAGTTTATGCTTGTATGCGACTTTGTTGAGTACTTTTTTATTTGTTGGTTTTATGTTCGTTTATGTATCTAATGCAAGAATTGTTTTCTGTGTATGAATTAGCACAATTTTATTTAAGTCGTATTATTTTTGTATATGAATTAAGACACCTCAAATGTTTCTTTTATATGTATATATATATATATTATTCTTTCTTGGTAAAAAATAATATTTATTCTATGCATTCCATGAAAGTCTTATTAAATATTATTCCTAACAAATGTCATCTAGATGATATATTATGGTCTATTGTGAAACTTAATTTGTCTCTCATACACATATAAATAAATAAATATATATATATATATATATATATATATATATATATATATATATTCTTTTTTATAGAAGATGTATTATACAAGTTTCCTAAAGTAAAAAAAAAAAACGAAATATTTCATAATTTAGTTCAGAGACAAAACACATTTTTCTATAATAATTTAAAGGGAAAAACAAATTTAACTCTTAAAAGAATTAATAAAAGAGTATGCTATTTAACTTCTTAGAAATCTTTTCTAATCCTAGTACACATTCTATTCAACCCTATTACATTTGGTACATGAATAATAACAGGGAAGTAGGGAAGTGACAATGTCTAATAATTCTAAAACAAACTCTGAAATTATTTTAAGCTGAGTTCAAACCTAAATTTGATAAAACATTTGAAAGTGATTTAATAACAATTCGATAATAGATATTATTAGAATTGAGTTTTAAGCCTAACTCAATTTCACAAAAACGGTCTATAAGGTGAGATTTGCACTCCCACTTATATATCGAGAATTGTCTTTATCTCTAGTCGATGTAGGACTTCCGACACACCCTTCTCACGTCGAAATATATACATCTAGTGCGTGAGTTCAGAAATGAGTGGTCCGATATCAGTCAAAGATAGCGGGTAGAACATAATGTCCAAAAAGTTTCATTAGAATATACTTTATTTTATCTCTAATACTATATTAGAAGTGAATTTTAAGCATAACTCAATCCCACAAAACTGATTTATAAAATAAGATTTGCATCTTATTTATATATATCGAAAATTGTTATTATTTTTAGTCGACATGTATATAATAAATCCAACCTCAAATGTTAAATAGCATCTACCGTCTTTTGAGAATTTGGATTAGATTTAACAAAATTGATGTGTGTGCTTCTTGGACATCTATAAGAGAAGCAGTGTGAGAAGCAATGATTGGGATGAAAGAGCCATGGTTGCATATAAGTTGGTATGACAGTGTGTTGTGGCTATGTGGTCCTGTGTTCCTTCTTTAAGGAAAGTTATTATGGTCCAAGATAAGCACGTCACAAAAAGGTGCTTAAATGAAATACGTCATAAAAAGTGCTTAAATGAAATGGTTTTAAATTTCTCTGCCACATATCCCTATCCAAACATGACTCAGCAAGACGTGTAACTCTGCACTCTCAATTGTTACCTTGCTTCACGTTTCAGCTATAATTCTTTCACATTTTCTTATTGCATTGCCATAATTATGCTTAAGAACAGCATCTCCAATACTTCAGGGTGTAACTATTTTAATTTCAAGGATCTAAAATTAAAAAAATAAAAACACCCATTTTTACATAATGAATTTACATTCAATTTTTATTTTCATTCATGGTGTGGAAACAAGATAAAATTTTGTTTCTTATGAAAAAAAAAGAGAAAGATTTATTTTCAAAACGAAAAATAAATTCAGTAACTATAATATAATTTTAAGCCTAGCTACCATCACTTTAGTCATTTTCTGTATTAAAATTGCTTTGCAATTACATAATTAATAATAGATTAGAATAATATATATATATATATATATATATATATATTATATATATATATATATATATATTTTATATATTTTTTTATCCCTTAATTTTTAGTGAAATTTGAAATTAGTTTATTTCGAAATTATGGACTAATTCAGTCCTTCATCTTTCAAAATACGTGGATTTAGTCATTTTAATCAAATTTTGTTAGGTCTATTTGATGTTTCGTACGCATTTCAAGATTGTATTTGAGCTGTTTGACACATTTTTGTTTTAATATTAAATCAAATACGATTGTGAAACGCGCTTGAAATGTCAAATAAATTTAACAAAATTTGATTCAAAATATTAAATTCACATATTTCAAAAAACAAAGAATTAAATTGATTCAAAGTTTCAAAATGGACTAATTCCAAAATTAACTAAATGTTAAGGACAAAAAATATATTTAACCATATATATATATATATATATATATATATATATATATATATATATATATATATATATATATATATATCGGGCAACGTGTTTTAATTAGATCGTGCCTTTTAGCTATGTGTTAAGTTTCAATCTTTATTTACATATATGAAACATGCACAACATTTTATGGATGAAAAAGAGATTTCACTAAAAGTAACTTTTACAAAAAATAGTTATCCAAAAAACGAGGTATAAATAAACATGATTAAAAAAAATAGTTTTTCTTTTCCGATTTCTGTCTAGATTCTTTCTTCTATATTCTATACCACATATTGGGTAACTAATCAAACATGAAAACATTGGTGTTGGTGATACCATATCTCAATTCTCAAATATAAAGTAAACAATTGTCCAACCATGTCTTCTGCCGACAACTTTCAAATAAGTTTTTACATGAAAGTAAATAAGTCAACTTGTGATCCACATTTGCTTCCTATAGTTGGATTTCATAAAAAAGTTAGGTTATAAAACGTTTGGATAAAAAAATAGGGACTTTTGAATGTTAGGAATTTAAAAATGAATTTAAATTTATATTCAATAAAACAAAATAAGTTAAATATTAGTTTTTAAATTTTTACGTGAAATTAAAATTCGTATATTATTTTAAATTTTGATATAATTTAGTCTCAAACTTAAAAAATAAATAATTATAATTACTTTCACTTAACAACTTTAAATTTTGTTGTCGTGTTAAATAGAATGTTAGATTAACATTTGGATTATTTATACTATTTGATATGCTTTACTTTAAATTATTTAAAATGATTATATTATTAATTTTTAAAATTTGAAGATAAAAGTATAAAAAAAATATAAGTTAGAAACAAATTTTAATTGCGTATTCAAGTATAGGAACTATAACGTATTTAAAAAAAAATAGTTATTATATAAAAAAATATAAATATATTATTTTAATATTTTATATTAAAAATAATATTCATGATTTATTAGTGTTAAACACGAGTTACACATCATAGAAGCATAATTTATACATCTCTTAATCATTTTTAACTAAAGAAAAAAAAATAATAAAAAAGAAGTAACATTGAATTTGTACCTCTTAGTTGTCCTTCATGATCTTTACCCTCTCTTAAAGGGTCCTCCAATGTCCTAAGTCTTCATTCACAACACCCTATTGGGACCCATGATAGCTTTGTTTATTATAGTTGTTATTTGATTAAGATTTTTTTTCTTTTTCATGTTTGGATTATGTGGTGCAGCAGCATAGATTTTATATGAATAAAAAAAGTGGGTACTAAAAGATTTGTTCTTTAGCCATGGACAAGGAGAATCTTGTGGTGTGGAGGGTGAGGCCCTATAGGGAATACATGAGTAATGCTGTGCCCTAATCTCACTTCCATTTTAATGAGCCTCATTCATTACAGAATTTGATTTTTTTTATATTATTTCTGCTATCTCTTCAAAAAAAAAAAAAAAATATATATATATAAAATAATTTTTTTAATACATTAGTATCAGTGTACTTTAAAAATTGAGTACAGAAATGTTAAAGAAGTTTTATTGAACGTTAAGAATATGGTTTGATGGCAGTGTTAAGGAATTGGTTCGGGTTGGTGAAACAGCTTTGTCTTTTGAGGTTGTGCTTGCTTAGGGGAGTTAATGGCGTAGCATTCAGGTCATTTTGTTCTTCATTTCTATACTAATCATAATTGTGTCTAAATCTACTTTTCTATTTTATTTACTTCATCTTATCTTTTCAAATGGAAATAAATATTTCATCTTTATCACAAGATCTGAAAATATAAATTTGGATTATTTCCTGTGTTTTAAATGTTCTTGTTATGTTTTTTTTTTCTTCAAAATATACTAATAGAAAAATAACTTATGTATGTCAAAAAAAAGTTTATCCACACTTAAAATTTGGACTTGTGAAAATATATTTTTGACTATTTTTCTAATATGTTCTGATGTTGACCCAAATTTCATAAGGATGAGTTTAGAACGAATTGGAGGTTTCTTAGAAGTTCCATTAAATACTATTTATCTATGTCCGTATGTTGCTTCCTTGGATGAAGTTTCAACCTCAATAAAACTAAAGGAGGTATTTGATTTTTTTCATTTCAAAAAATATACATAGAAAAATGTTTACTTGTATGATTGTTAGAATATGTAAATATTTAATATTTATTACGTTTATGGTTAGAATATTGTAAATGAATAAAATATATATATATATATATATATATATATATATATATATATATATATATATATATAACATATATCTTATATCTTTGAAGACATTAAAAGTTTTAACAATGATATGAGAGACATCTTTGTTACGAAATTTGTAAAATGGAAGAAGATTTCTCACAAGTTATTATTAAATTTTTTTATGATGAAAGTTATTGGTTATTATCTATGCGCGATAAAAATGTAAACTTATCTAACTTATCTAGTTAGAGTTATGGTAAGTTAGGAAGATGATGGATGATACATTGCAAAAGAAACTTAGATCTGAATATTTCAATATACTTTGCAAAAGCTTTAATAGCCCAATAGCCTCCAATGTGGACCATAAAACAGGGCCCTTATTTCAAACCTCCTACTATTTACACATCCCTTCTTTACTACACTTCCTTTTTGTTTCTTTTACTTAGAATAACATATTTATCATTCTTCTAAAAATTACTTTTAACTTTTTCTAATCATTTACATATTTCACTCCCATAACCTCTTCTGTTAATAAAATTTTTCCTCCAAGTAAATTAAAATAAATTTCACTATTTGACGTCATTCTTCCATTTTTTTATTATTACAAAAATATTTAGATGAAATATCTCCTAAGAAAATACTCTTAAAACTGTGTTTTTAACATTCTGAAATATATATATATATATATATATATATATATATATATATATATATATATATATATATATATATATATATATATATTAAAAGTGTAAAACAATATCAGTTAAGAAAATGAAACAAGAGTAATTCAACTTTGTGGTTAACATTCTCACAAGTCTTTGTGAATAAATATATTATTTCAACTATTCTCATTTTATTTAGTTATTCATAAACAATATAATAAAGAAATTTCATACATAAATTACACATGCTCATAAGTGTACCAAAAGCTTTGATTCTACAAATTCATTGGAAGCTCAATTTCCCTTCTCTCTTATACTTTAAATTAGTAGAAAGCTTGTTCATTCTTCCCACAAAATCTTCAAGTAAAACCAAGGGTTACAAAGTATACATAAAGGCACCATGAATATCATTTTTCATTGCAATGTAATTGATCAATAAAAGTAATCCAAACAAAGCTTAATTTTGAAAAATTTAACATAAAAAGCTATCAAACAAGAAGTAGCAATTTGTTCCCTTATCTATATTGTCAAAAACCATGATTCAGAATGGTAAATCAGAGATGATGAATTCTACACAGGCAAGTAATTACAAATAACAAGCATATGATTTAATTATGAAACCTATTGCCTAAAAAGAATGAGGAACAGAGATGCATTCCCCTTCCTAGTTCTTTCTCCAAAAGGGTACTCTCGTATATATAATCTTCTATTTCAGTTTTCACTTTCCTATTGCATATTGGTTGGTTAACTGCGTACGTCCAATATGAGATAACCTTGATGATGAAACAAGTGGTGTTTCTTCATCAATTTTCATATCAGATGCACTTCCATTACCTCCACTGCTTCCCTCATTCTCATCAATGTTATCTGGCATATAAATATCAGATGACTTCTTCTCGAATTTCCACTCCTGCATGTCACAAAGAATTTACTCAAGAACTTAATCAACATTATACAAATCTTAGTTTAGCATTGCTTTAGTAGGATTATGCATCTAACTTACACCAGCAAAATGTTGACACCTTTGTAATAAACAAGTGTTAGTTTAGCATTGCCTTAGTAGGATTATACATTTAAAATATACTAGTTAAATGTTGAAAGAAGATAGAAGGATTTGAGACCTTTGTGATCCGATCTGGAATAGTTTCAGCAGGCAATTGAGAGGCCCTTACATCTCTAACCTTTATGTAGTTGTACATCACAACTCCACATAGTGCTGCAGGAGAAATATGAAAGGGTAAGGATGAGGGGGTAATTGAAGAATATTATGATCCAAACAAAACTTACCAATTGCATAACCAATTATGTTCAACCCAGTTATTGTAGATTCTGGGAATATAACAGTGGAAAGAGCTATCAATATCCAGTCTTTAAGCACACCAGCAACCCGGATGGTTACAGCACCAGTTCTACCAATGACTAAGAAAATTGAGAAGTTCAAGGCTAGTGCACATATAGCATTGGAAAAGAAGATCCAGAAATTAAACTGAATCTGGGAAACTTCCATTACTGGCTTCTCCAATAGGTACCAGGGCACAAAGAGAAACACAAAACTGCATATAACAGAGTAAAAGAAGTTAGCAACACACATGGCATGCAGAGTTTGATGATAAGCATGCATTGAGACCCCAAATGACATCGCTTATTTGTTTGAGCCAAAAAGTTTGGCAATAAACAAGATTTATGTCATGAACTGCATAATTAGAAAAGCTAAGAACACTCAATAATAGGCTACTGATTACCTATACATGTGCATATGTGAAGTCTATATTGCAAAAAAATTGTGCAATTTAAATATTTGGATATTAAATCCAGATGATCATGAATCAATTATGTTACTATTCATTAGTAACAGATTAATTGCCATATTTTCTGTTTGGTTTCAGTAGTACAACAGTTGTATGGAATTCAGTGATGTGGCTTACAGAATATGATGATAAATACCTGCAGGGAGCTATGTAATATAAGCTTGTAATAGGATTTAAAGTCAACCCCTTTTTCTGCAGAAGGACTTGTGTTAAGACCAGTCTTAAAGCTTCTGCAAAGATGCCTGTGACCTGGTAAACTGTACCAACTGTATTAAAATGAATTTCCCCATAGGAGGAAATGACAACTCCAACACTGACCAGCAACATGTTCAAGAACACATCACACCTTGCTTTGTCAATTCCGCACAAAACAGCCATAAGGAAAGTTGCCACCGGCACTGAAATGTCAAGATTTTGAATTAAGGAAATTGAGCTAAGATGGAAAGGGAAACACTTGAAATTTAAAAGAACATACTCAGAGCTTTGAGCATCTGGATAAAAGCCACGGAGATGTGCAAGTAGGCAGTGTTACCAAACCTGTAGTACCAAAAGAAATTACATATTGCTTGTGTAAATAGTTATTTCTTCAAAACTATTAATATAGGAAGCATGTTAAAAATCAAAAAGAGAATGGTACTTGATACCAAAGTAATCCTTCACTTTTAGCACTATACAAAAGGTGCATCATAATATCAAAGAAACATCATCGTTTGAAATTTGAATTATATGTATTACCAAAAATGAACAATATTCTCTGTTATCTAACTGGCCTTTCATTCAGTATAGAATGCAAAATAATTTTAGGCAACCAACGATAAACCTCATTATACTATATTCTCTGAGGAGGGTTGGTACTCAAAGAACATTGAACTTCAAACTAAAAGTATCAATCTAAACAGATTTGTATAGTGAATGCTGGAATAAGAACTCCAATATATAGAACATTACTATGGGATATTGAGAAAACAGTTTACAAAGATGACAATATTAAACGTAGAATTATCCCTGGATGGCGTTTCCATGGGCAAACTTCCAGCATTCAAGCTTGACTGCTTACGCCTATTCAAACCATCAACATTCATTCTAGCATAAACAAATTTAATGAACCACGCTCGACTTAACAAATTTCAGATGTAATTAATTTAATAATGAGAGGCTTCAGATGTTACTGGATCTTACATCAACATGCCTAACCAAGTTAACGCCTCAAAACTGAATGTTAAAGAGAGAGATCAATAATCAAACAAGGTCAAATTAAGCGCAATTAAGAAATAAGTGAACAAGTTATGTACAGAAAAAAGTACAGTTAGCTCATGTTGCAGTGCTTACCAAAGACTAGATGCAAAGAAAGCACTTATTGGTACCACACAAGTTGCGTAGCTGCCACAGAAGGAACTTTGTTTTAGAAAGAAGATATACTAAGGACAAATATAGCTCTAGAAGGATTTAAATCAATGGCACACTCACATTTCAAATGTCATTTTGACAGGAGACACAATCTGCAATAATAAAACAAAGGAGTATAGATCAGGATAGCAACCCAATAATAAGATGACGAAACATAATCAAGCTTAGGGATGATAGATGGAAAAAAATGTTCAAGCATAGAGGGTAGGCTTTATATTGTATGTAGAGTACAAAATCCTAGTGAAAGAAAAAAATGTGTGTATGTGCAGAGATATGTAAAAGAGAAATCAGAAAGGCCATATGAACTACCCCTCAAATTCATAACATTCTCTTCTGTACCATACCATTCATTTGCTTCCTATTGCTTGTCATAAGTTGCACATAACATCGTGGAATCACATTTAAAGAAACAATACATTACATGTACCAACTTGTACTTAATGTAGGATGTCTCACTGTTAGCTGCAATATATTCCAAAAGAAGCTAAAATTTTAACTTTTGACAGCAACAACAATGTTGACCAGTATATGAGCAAACTCAGCTTCAAGAACTGTCGTTCAAATCATGTAATCAATCAGGATCACTTATTTAGGATCTTCCTCCTTACTAAACGAATATATTCAACTGATGAGTTAGATCTCAAAAGCAGAATCTCAATTTCAAATGGGTTCCAACTTACAATCTCTGGTTGCTAATGTAAGTCAGCAATCACTCCATTCTTCACCGAAATCTATCAACTCTAAGCTAAAAGCAGGTAATAGCCATAGTATTTAACTAGGAACTAATTAGTTCATGCAATTAAATTAACCCGGTGTGAAGAGGACCACATAAAGAGTCCACTATACACAATGCTAACCCAACAACACACCCATCTCAATCATCTTCAAGTGATTAGTAGTACTGACAAAGGTTATGTTATGGTATGACATGCCACCTAGACAAAGATGACGAGGACGTGGTGCAAGTTTACAAATCAGCAACATCAATCACAAAACAAACTAATCATTAATAACCGAAACAAACGAAGATTTTAGTAGAAAAAGAAGGGTTACCTTAAAGACCCGAACAAGGAAAAATGCGACTGCCCCAGAGAATGCCATGTGAATCATTGTGAGCGTTATGGGAAGGGGAAAGTTAAAGTATTTCGGCGACAAAACCCACTAACAAAACCAAAAAAAAAAAAAATAGCATTAGTTAACAACCATCTTTCTTTTCTTAAACCATGGCCAAGTGGTAGCAAGTACCTTGTTGTACAAAATGACGCCGGATGAGAGCAAGATGTAGATGAACAAGTAGACATATGTAAGAAAAAGCGGTTTGTTAATCATTTTATTTGCTGGGTTTGGACAAAGGGGAAAAAGGGGTTCGACACTAAGCACTGTGCGATGGCATGTTCCAAACGGCACTTAGAGCGAAACCCAGATACCAATAATCAGTAATAACGGTAAAAAATTGAGCTTTAATGGAGAATGAGAAGGATTTGGATCGGATCTGTTTCTGGGGTACCCTCAAAGGGAAAAGAGAATGGTGAGAGGGTACCCAGTTGAGAGAATATAGATATATTATATAATATAGGAGGAGGAGAAGAAATATTGCAAATTGCAAATAGGGATGTTGGAAATGTGAGAGGAAATGGATTGGGGTGTGAACGGAATAGGTAATTGGGAAGTGGCTGAAGAAAGTTACCACTTTGGAAACAAGTGAGTCATTAATGGGAGCTTCTTCGTGCCATGTGCATCTCTCTTCCCTCTTTAGTATTATGCTGCTTTTCTCTGAACCATTTTACTTTCCATTTTCTCAAAAGAAAAACTATGGTGATGTGAACTGAAAACCCCACCCATTCTTTGGGCTATGGAGGCAAGGGAGGTAGAAAGAAAAATAATATAAATTTACTCATTTTTTTTATTTCTTCTCTCTTCTATTTTCTGATTTTATTTCACCGTCATTTTTTTAATATGAAAAAATACCATTTCTTATTTCCGTTATGTGTAATAGATATCAATTATGTAATGGTATAAAGGGGTATACATAGAAACTTAACATATCCCATTCCCCAATATTCGTAGAAACTTATCATGGCAATATTAATTTAAAGAAACAGTAATTTAAATAACATATAATATTTATAATTTTACTAGCATAAACACACGCTGTATGTAATTTTTTAAATATATATAATATTATATTAATAGATAATAATATTATAATATAATTAAATTAATATATAAATTAAAATTATATTTATTAAAAATGAAATGAAATATATAATAGATGAAAGAATAATCGTTGATAAATAAATAATAAGAGAAGAAGTAAAGATAATCGATTTAATAAAAAAGATTTAAAAGTAATAATCAATTTTTAAAAATTTAATAAATTATTATATTTAAAGAATAAAATTAGTATTTTGAAATGTGAAAAAACATCTCCTTTATATATATCAGTAGATTATAATATTGTAATGTTATTAAGTTAATATATAAAATAAAATTATATTTATTGAAAATAAAATAAAATATATTAGAACAGATGACAGAATAATCATTAAAAAATAAAGAAAAAAGAGAATAATGAGAGATAATCTATTTTAGAAAAAATCTGTAAAAATAATGGTCAATTTTTAAAAATTTAATAAATTATTATATTTAAAGGATAAAATCGATATTTTGAAATGTTAACACAAAATAAAGAATCCTTTTATATATTGTTATAGATTATAAATAATTAATTCAATATTGTAAAAACTCGGTAAACTAAAAAGATAACATATATAATCAAGACGTTCTTATCGAAAAACCAAGAGTAAACAACAATTATTATCTTTACCATTTTCTATTTCAGCATCTAGTTTATTTTACTTGTTTAAGTTATTTATGTATGTCACAAATTTTTTTTATAATATTTAAACTTTATCAATTTTATTATAATATTTATAATTTAGTTAGCTAAAATAGGTCAGTATTAAATAAATTCAATAAAATTTAATTAAAATAATTGAATTTATATATTTATAAATGAAAAATTAAATTAATTTAAAATTTTAAAAATAAATTAATTCTAACTTTTAGTTAAATGTATGAGAAAAAATATTTAACCTGACTTCCTCCATAGAAATTTCTATTTATAAACTAAGCTTCAAAATTATCTCTATAAAAGGTGAGAAGAACCTATGAGTGAATAGTCTTTCAATAAGTAAATAATCAATGTGAAATTGTAATTTTAACTATTAATTTAAAAATTAAATTATTAACAAGTGGTATATTAAAATTAATAAACAAGTTAATTTATTTGTACCGATTTAAAATTTGAAGAATAGATTTCTAAAGAATTACTGCAGCCAGCAAACAAATTGAGTTAAGAAATTACTGTTGCAAAGGGTTTATTGCAGAACAATCTTCGCAGAGGAGAGAAGAGAAAACCCTAATCAGAACGGTATATGGAAATGCGGATAAAACATTAGTCAAACAAAAACAGCGTTCTTGAGGAAATTATTCCCGTTTCCGTCGGTCTGTCGTCGTTACAGTGGTGGTTCGGTGGTGGCCGTGCTCGGTTGTCGGCGTCGGTGGGCATTAGTCATTTTATCGTGTGCTAAAACATTGGCGGAGCGTTATGATCTTGGCTGTTTGAGATTAAGGTATGCAATATTTTGTGTCTGAAATATGTTAAGTGGGTTAATATTTGTGTCTGATGTAGTGTAGTTTTAGGGTTTATGGATTCGCGGAGGGTTTAGGGTTAGATTATCCCACAATTAGAGTTTCAGGATTTTATTTTCTTCTGATAGGAACCAGGAAATATTTGGCTTTTGTACCTTGTTCGTGTCCTTCATTAACTTGGGTTTTGAGTGGGTTGATTTGGTTGAGCTGGATAGCAAGAGAGAGAGGGAGGGTTGAGCTGGATAGCAGGAAAGAAAGGGTTGAGTATGGATTGCGGAACCAGATTTTTGTTTTCTTCTTTGTTATTGTTAATACCAAATTGATTGGTTGGTTGACATATGACAGCGGAAGCATTAACTGATTTGGAAAATGTTTTCAAGTAATTTCCTGGTTTGGTGTATTTGTATTCTTATAAGTCATCTGAAATGTGGGAGTGAGGCAAGAATGATAGCGGAAGATATATGTAGAAACTGATCCTACAGGCTAGGACAAGCCCAATACTCGACTAAAATGCCAAGAAGTTCACTTTTAAGGAATGGTGGAATAAGTCAAGAAGCACAGTTTCCAAATTGGATCTACCCAACACATTAAGAGAGAGAGCTGTTTTAGACCATTTAACCTAAAAAGTAAATTTGTCCAAGTGAGAGCTGTTTTAGACCATTTAACCTAAAAAGTAAATTTGTCCAAGTGTAGTTTAGACCTTAGAAGGAAGTTTAGAATTACAGATTGCCTTCATTTCTTTGAACCGTATATTCTTTTAACCAGGAAGTTTTACACATGATTGCAGCCAATTTGAGCCAAATTAGTTATTTGGTTAATCAGATCTGTAATCAATAATGTCTTTGCAACATATTGCAGATTAAATAATGTATATGCAAGAACTAAGCAAGACTATAACCTTTTTCTTATTATACTAAATTTTCATGTCAATGAATAAAATCTGTATAAAAATAAAAAACCTTTCAGAGGTCTATTTTGTGCATATATCAAGTAGCAAGTAGAAAATGTATTAATCATGACAGACTATGTTGTAGCATTATTTACATTCGGGTGAAAAAGATCTATTGAGAGAAAAGCAAAGTTTCAAGATACAAAATTTAAGATAACCTCCCTTTGCTCCAATGCAAAATATACTTTAAAACTTCATCAAATCAATAAGCATCTCAATTGGTACAAAAGGATTTTACCATTGCAGTCAATATGAGTCACTCGAGGTCGTTTTGAATTTTATATAGTGCTCCTACAGTAAATAAGACTTTTTTACAGCACAAATTTGTTGGCATCTTTCATGTGAAATATCTTGCCGGTTAGGGGTTAAACTAGGATTTGTCCTTCAACTTTGGAACAGTTTTTGATTGTTAACATATAAAGCTTTGACAAATAGGAAGCAAAAGTTTTGTCGCATTGGCACAATTTTTCAGTCCGTTGATGAAAACTAATATGGATATGTATTACATTTCGTGACTTTACATGTGCTGTAGAAATATTGAGTGTGCTTGTGTTGTGTGAGCTCAGCTGTAGCCTAATCAGTTGTTAACCAGTCATCACGAAAATTAAGTTGAGTTAGAAATTAGGAGAGATGGACCCTCTAGTAAGGAGTAGAGCTAGTGAGTTATAAAACTGACTACTGAGAATAAATATACTGATTAAATACGCAATATAAGCTTTTCACATGTTGTAACTTTCATTTTTTCTGAAAATTTTCCCCTACTTATATAACTGATTGATTGCAAAAGGAACAAAAGTATCGGTTTGTTTTCTTTTACCTTTTTGGTTGCATAAATGTTTGACAAATTGGCTTAGGTCTGAACCTGCATCCAGTGGTATTATTTTAGTTTATGATCTATTCTGTAGTAATTGTTAATGAAAAGTGTGTTTCTTGTATACGTGGGTATGTCAATCGTTTTGCTATAATTTGACTAGTCCAAACAATTAGAGACCACTTACTTGCAATGCAATTAAAGATATACCAATAGTTGTTATACAGATATTCTATGTGAGATGTTTATATAATATCTTTCAGCAAAAGGGTAAGTTGAACTGAAATTGAGTATTGTCTAAAGTCACATATCATCAAGTCTCCAAGAGACAAATGCGTGGAATAAGAGAAAAATGAAGAAGCTTACAATCAAATGAAAAAATGGGTAGAACAAACATTCGAGTGTCCTTGAGACTAACCATGTCAAATGGAAAGCATCTTCTACTTCGTTAAATTTTTATTCTGAAAGTCACCATAAGACCGACCATATTAGTCGTTGGTTTATGGGTTAAGAGAGGCAAAACACAAGTTTTGAATTTTAATTTAAAAATTAAAAAAAAAATCTTTCCTGTTATTTGCCTTTTTACTTGTCGAGTATCTAAAAGAAATTACCTGTTGATATTTTTATATACACACAGGTATGCAAATATTTTTCATTTTATTTTTTAATTTTAAATAAAATCATTTTAAAATGATTCTTAAAATATAAACTCATAAAATATTGATTTTAAAACATAATCTAAATATTTGTGTAAATAAATTTGGTCCTTCTGAAATAAATTTTTTTAATAAGTTGTATTCCAAAGTATTAGTTTTAAAAAGATTAACCTTTTTAAAATCAATTTTAATTTCATAAGTCTTATAGAAAATATAAAATGTATAGAATAAAATTCTAAACAATTCTTTAATGTTTGATATCATGATACTCGAATTCATCGCATTAATATCTGTTCTTGCAAAAAGGGGAATCCGAAGTGCACACTGGTCGCAACTCGGCCTCTTTGCCAGATACTCAATAATATCTCTCTTTCTCTCTTTTTTTCTCTCCGAAAATGTCTACCCCCTCTTCGCAGTATGATGCTTGTTTTATATCGGTCACCCCTTGTCCTTAGTTCGGTTACCCTATGATGGTGGAATGTTGTTGAGGATGCCGAATCTGGTGGGAACGTGGTTGTGTGCCCGTTACATAGAGAGAAGGTGATGCGGTTTGAAGGAAAAATATCCCCCATAA
>Ga0214542_1004133_pt1 | contig 29006 bp, 19 predicted proteins | sample CNSS1metaG_FD_160096 | JGI IMG/M metagenome (GOLD analysis project Ga0214542, IMG submission 160096) | Root nodule microbial communities from cowpea collected in UCLA plant growth center, Los Angeles, California, USA - CNSS1 | ecosystem: Host-associated > Plants > Roots > Nodule | place: USA...
TATATATATATATATATATATATATATATATATATATATATATATATATATATATACCTCTGATCCCCTGAAAAACTGTAAAGCACTTCTTAGGAGTTTATTTGCTCCATTGATTTTAGGTTGCCTTTTTTTTTCCCTCAAGAGATTGATTGCTTCTAGGAGGCTTGTTGCTCCTTTAGAAGATAATTTCATAGGAGACTTCTTGATCCTTTAGAAGGTGATTTCATAGGAGACTTGTTTATTCGACCAACTAACACCAGAATTTGGGAGACTTATTTGCTCAACCCAATGGTTTGGCAGACTTGTTTGCTCAACCCAATGGTTTGGGAGACTTGTTTTCTCAACCAACTACCATTTAAATTTGGGAGACTTGTTTGCTCAACCAAATGGGTTGGGAGACTTGTTTGTCGAACCAACTACCATCAAAATTTGGGAGACTTATTTGCTCAATCAAATGGGTTGGGAGACTTGTTTGTTTAACCAACTATTATTGAAATTTGGGAGACTATCAATTTTCTTAAAAATCTTTCAAGATGTTCTTTGTTCTTCTAGGAGTTTTTCTTTATTCCTTAAGAGACTAATTGCTCTCATCGAATTTTAAGAGACATTTTATTCCTTAAGAGTTTGGTTGTTATCAATGGATTTTTGCTCCTTTTTATTCCTTAAGAGACTAATTGCTCTCATTTGATTTTAAGAGACTTTTTATTTCTTAAGAGTCTGATTTCTCTCATTAGATTTTTGCTTCTTTTTATTCCTTAAGAGATTAATTGATCTCATTGGATTTTAGGAGATCTTTTACTCCTTAAAAGTCTGATTCCTCTCATCGAATTTTTGCTCCTTTTTATTCCTTAACAAACTAATTGCTCTCATAAGATTTTATGAGATTTTCTATTCCTTAAGAGTTTGATTGCTCTCACCAGATTTTTGCTCCTTTTTATTCCTTGAGAGACTAATTGCTCTCATCAAATTTTGAGAACTTTTTATTCCTTAAGAGTATGATTGCTCTCATTGGATTTTTTTTCTCCTTTTTATTCCTTAAGAATCTAATTGTCATCATCTAATTTTAGGAGACTTTCTTTATCATACCAAATCCTTGTGGATACGACCTTGTTGTACTATAATTGACCCAATACACTTGCTGGACAAATTCACACACCCTTCACCGAGAGTCAACGTAACCTAATTTGTCCAAAAAGGAAACTAAAACCAAATTCCATTTAAATGATGACACAAAAAAAGTGTCCTTCAAATCCAAATAAAAAATAATGCACAATAATAATAATCTAAAATACCATATAACTTCCACCTCCATCGATTTGCCATCTCCAACATAGATCCATCTTTCAAAATCAATTAATTTTTTGTAGCTTATGCAACCCTTCATTGAAACATTGATGTTAGTAGTTGCATCAAATCTAACCACCAAAGGTTTTTAGGCACTAAAGCTAAATTGACCCTAGAATAGAGCAAAGAATGACCCATGCGATTTAAGCATCTCTCATAGTCTTTCCTCTCTTCAGAGGTATTAGAGTCTGTAGGAGAATCTCAATCTTTAATGCAAGGTCAAAATCCATGCAGCCAAGAACAATTTTCATGTTCTCTTTCCAATTCTTAAAATTTGTTCCACTAAGGACCGAAACTTGCGTAGAGACCTATCATCACACAAAGACTCTCCGCTAGTCCCTACCGCAACAAAGATGGAGGCTAATGTGTGAGAACTAGAACAGAGTCACCATTATGATTGAGATGGAGGCCACCGCGTGAGAACAAGAACATAGTCACAACCGCGACGTGTCTCCTACAACTCGCCATTAGCAATGAACATCTCCATCTTCGCCATGAACAACTTATGATTGTGTCACAACAACCATTTTCCAACAAGTGTATTGGTATGTAATAGTATCAATAAGTATCATATCCACAGGAATATAGCAAGTATATTAATAGTTTGATTTTTGGATTTTTGGTTTGTGATAAAGAGTATGTGTAAAAATAGATAATAATAATAATTAGATAGATTGAGTGGAGTAGGGGCTATGAATTGATTTAATCTTATCTTCTTCTATGCACCACTATCATCTTGTTTACTTACTATGCAAATCATTCAATGTCCTGGGAGTACTTTTTCTATGTAGATCTAGGTTCATTCTTGATACACTAGAACCTAAGAACTTCAAACCTAGTGTGATTCCTCAACTCCTAGTAGAATGAATCTTTGCTTTAATGTGCAATACTCGTTGAATGAATATGTGACATGTGTAGGACCCTTTCATCCAGCATCCCCTTTGGCTACTTAAATAAGCACCAATACATGTATGATGATTTGATTGGACTATAGTTTAAGACCGGTTTCCCAACTCAATCCAAATGAGTTAAATAGATGAGTGATCAAGTCATCATTAAGCATAAATCAAATCATAAAAATTGAATGAAAGCAAAGATAAATACCTAAGTAGAAGTGAATAGAATCATAATTGATTATATCAAACTTGAACATAAGGGAGTTCAACTACTCATAGAACATTGCAATGCAATTCCCACAACATCTACACATAAAATCTACATTAAGAGCATCTCCCTCGTAACTCACAAATCCTACTCTATCCCACTACTACATTTTTTAGCCTCCCCTCAATGTTTCAAATGAGGACCTAAGGTATTTATTTATAGAACTTTTTAGGCGATGCTCAGCCCAACTTTTGGCGTTCAGTCATGTACCGCCTTAAGTGCTAAGCACATTCTCTTATGACTCAGCCATGCACTGCCTTAAGTGTTAAGCACCATTTTGGTTTGGCTCAGCTCCAAAAGTCATATTTTGGATCCTTCCTTGACCGCCTTACTAGAGCTCAGCTGAATCATTTTTAATTCTTCAAGAAATTGTTATAAAATCATCTAAAATTCATTAATTTCTTATTTTTCTTATTTTTAGTACCTCATTCTGTAATTATAAGATAAAATAGGTTGTTTACTTACAAAATATGATCAATTAAAGCATGATAAATGTCAAGTTTGTATGGAAATTTTACGTATTCTAGACACTTATCAACGACTTATCTCTTCCACCTTTGTTCGAAGCAAGCTGTTGTAAGACAAAACCACCACGTCTTCCTCACGACTCCACCATGGCACTAGAGCATGAACCAAATTTTTCGTGGCTCCCAAAGAGGCAACCCACCACGACGAAGAACTGATACGCCTCCACCACATGAGAAAGAAACAAGTTTGAAACCCAAAAGTGCCATTGTGAATTACTGAGCAACAAACTCACCTTAGACTACGGTGCCACCATCGCAGGGAAGAGGACAAATAAATTGGGGCTTTCAGATGTAAGGATTTTGTAGGTTTCAAAATTGGGGATTTATGTTTCGAAAACCCACCAGAGAGATGAACATCAAGACGAGGATTTTCCAAAATTAGGGTTTAATTTGTCATAATTAGGGTTCATGCAATTAGGTGCCGAAAACTTTATCAAAAACTAACATGATCTAATACCAATTGTTAGATTATGCACTCAAACAGACCAATCATAAATAAGCAATTAAACCCCTTAATTAATAGAATAATCTACAAAACCCTATAGAGCAAAATGTGGAAGCGTATCTGAATTGGCCATTGAAAATAGTAGATGAAATTTGGTATTTGGTCTTCTAACTGTAGAGCACCTGGATGTTCCCTCTTGATTTTTTTCTTATGATGGGGACCATAACCCTTTATGTAACTTCTCTCATTTACTTCCTTAATTTCAATATTTTTAATTAGCCCCTTAATCAAATTAGAATATTGCTTATGGTGTCTACACTTTAAATATTTCATGACATATATGCTCTTAACCATATAATGACCTAACATATTTAATTATTATTATTATTATTATTATTGTGTGTGTGTGTGCGCGCGCATGTGCGTGTGTGTGTGACCCAAAATGGTTATAATGGAGACAAACAAAAGATAATGTTTTATGACAAATAAAGCATGAAAAGATGAAAAACCAAGGTTCGAACATAAATTATAAGATCAAACAAGCTTAAAATAGACACATGCTTAATGCATGACCAAGTGAAAGAATAAAGAACTCAACAACATATGCATTATGTGTTAGTTGACTATGTCAAGAACAAAGTAATTATCTTCGATGAAAACAACAATAGAATGAATGCACAAGACACAAGTAAAAAAATAAAATGCAAAAAAATAACAAATGTATGTAACACTTGACGTTAGACCAAAGAACACACAAGTCTACAAAATCACAAACAACAAATGACATATCCCTAGTGGAATAAATGCATTTCACATGTAACATAAGACACATCATTGCCATGCTACATAGTATGAAGTCTAAGAGTTGACCAATAACATCTTTCAAGGAAGATTTTAACACATAGTACCACTCATCAATATATGATATTATTCTTCAATGTATGGATGTTCAATTTGATATTATTAGTGATATAAAGAAATGTTTGAGATATAAAGTGTGATTTCACCAACTCCTTATACTACAAGTCGAGGTTGTCAGTAAAAATTATTGAACCTCTAAAAAAACTTTCAGTCAAGATGCTTTGAAGCACACAATCTAATATAGTTCATTTTAGACATCTATGTAAGGAAGCTATTCCTTGCAAAAAAAAAAATACAAGAGAGTCTCGCATGCATTAGATCATGAAAAAGCCTTCTAGGTTTTGAAATTATCGTTCATCTTATAAATGTCTTAGATAAAGAACTGTTGTCATTGTAAACTTTTTACTATCATCAAATAGCACCTCTAAAAGCAAGGAGAATGAATTATTTAATATTCACTCTAAGTTAAGTGTGAACCTTGTATTCAAACAACACTCTTTTGTTATATAACTTAGAGAGACTTTATGCATTTTTTCTAGGGAAACTTTATGTATATGTGCTTAAACATAAGGTGAGTTTAAATGGACAGTTTGGAGAGTCTCTTCATAGATAGCTTGGAGAGGCATTGTATAATGGGATAATCACGAATGGCTTTACATTCTCCTTTTTAGCCAGAAGCAACAATAATAATGCTTATAGTATAATTTGTTTAGTGGAACGTTTTGTCATTTTCATTGGATAACTTGATGTAGCTTATATTGAGGTGAACTGATATATAAATTATGTTATTACTTAACCTTAAATTACATATACATTTTTTATTGATTACCCTTTAAAAGAAGGCTTGTGAACATTTTTAAAAAGCCATCAAGCAACCTTTATTAGCATTTGATAGGCCACTTGCTCCTAATGACACTAATGGTCTCATGAAAAAAAGAGAAAAAACATAGATACTTGTAAAACTTGAGAGCACACAATGCTCTAATATGCTCATTGTTTAAAGAGGAATACTCGAAGGTTCATGTCTTCAAAAGTGTCAAGGAAATGTGGAACACTATTTTGACCATACTGAACAAGTTTGGAATTCTCAACAAATATTATGATATTTCTAATCATATTGATAAAGTGTTGAGAAATTTTCCTATATTTGAAGACCACATGTGATGAGTTCATGAATAGACAAGAAGAAAATGAGCAAGAACATACCATTTCTAGAAAAATCACAAGAAGCATGACAAGACACAACTTTGATCAACAAAACATTTCTCTTTCTTCTATATTTTGTGTTCCTTAGACTTATCATTTGTATTTGAGGAGGTGCAAATAATAAAATCAGAATAAGGTAATACAACTTTCTCAAAGCCATGAAAATATTAGAAGCGAATCCAAGATTAATAACAAGAGATGCAAACACAAGACATCAAGTCAAATTTGAAATTGGAGTCTATGTGTAAAAAAATCTCGACCAATGAAAGAAACAAGGGTGAGAAAGACATATCCGAGGAAGCATGAAGGCATATATTCAAGCATGATAGAGCTTCCTTCTTTTTATATTTTTTAATTTTAAATTTCAAGTTTCCTCTACTTTTTGTTTAATAATTTTTGGCCACATACGAATGGATTCTAGATCATTTATTTGCATTTGATTAGAGGCACATTTGAGTGTCATTTGGCTTGTAATGTTCCAACCTGGCTATAAATAGGCATTTCTTATATAATGTTACTTTAAATTTTATGAGAATTTGAGCTTGTTTGAGAATATTTTGTAAATGATAATTTTCTTTGAATCTTATTTCGAACTCTTAAAAGACAAGTGACGCTTTTTTTTTGTTGAACTTATCATAAAAATGACTCTTCTACCACTTTTACAAGTCTCTTCTAACTTTGCATCTTTTCTTTTATTCTTAATTGACTTTTTTATGTGTTCTTGTTCTTATCTTCTCATTTCTACCTTTAATTACTATTCATCATGTATTTTGTATCTTGTTTTATGTGATTAATTTTTACCTTTATCTTGAAAGCAAATTTTCACATTTATATAATTTTATTGGATTAAATTTTTATTCAGTGGTAATCTTTCTATAATTATTGTTCGTTGTAACACCTAAAATTCAAACAGAAAGTCTTCTCTCTTTTTTTAATTAAAACAAATTGTTGGTGTATGGCCGAGTACATCCCGGCCCAATAAGACAAAAATGGCCGGGATCACCCCGGCCCAAGTATGAGGCACATTCGTTGTGGCCCAATCACTGGGGTACCTGCTTTTCACCTTTTCTCTAACACAACACAGAGGGCCCAATAAGTGTGATGGCTAGATATATCCCGACCCCTTTTGGCTAGAGTACATCCCGGCCCAAGGGAGTGGCAGATGGAACATGTGATTATGGCGTAGAGGTACAAAGGAGCAGCGCGCAATCTCAGCCAAAAAGGAAGAAGTTGATATTTGGCGAAGTACAGATGGGAAAACCCCAAAAAAGAAAGGAATTGATATTTGAGAAGTACAGACGACAAAACCCAAAAAAAGGAAGGAGTTGATATTTGAGAAGTACAGACGACTAAACTCCAAAACGGAAGGAGTTGATCTTTGAGAAGTACAGACGGCCAAACCCCAAAAAGGAAGGAGTTGATCTTTGACAAAAGTACAGACGGACAAAACTCAGAATGGAAAGAGCTGATCTTTAACAAAGATACAAAAGAACAATCTCAGCCAATAAGGAAAGAACCGATGCGTGCAACCTCAGTTGGAAAGTGAAAGAATCGATCCTCGAATACGAACGGCCCACAACTAATAATAATAGGTCCATTAAGAAATTAGTATAAATTAAGGCCTAGTGAACAGGTAAAGGTACGTTTTTCTTACTAACCAACTACACCCCATATCAATCACTCTCTGACTTGAGCGTCGGAGTGCCTGCAGGTACCCCCACCCCCGGAGTGCAGACGATAGGAAGATCCAAGAAGAGTCCAGGGAGGAACAGAAGGAGGTTCGACACAAAGGGTTCTTGAGATCGTCTGGTTCCGCACCGAAATAGTACCGATCAGGTACAATTGGCGCCCACCGTGGGGCCAGACAATTCTCAAGAAGGATGGTGTCGACAAGAGCAACAGTCGATCAAAATACAGTAGCAGCAGAGATGCAACGAGAGATGAACCGCCAGTTGGAAGAATTGAGACGCAAGAACGAAGAAGAGATAAATGCCCTGAGAGAGGAGAACCAGCGGTTGCGAAGGCAACTTGAGCAAAATTCCCAACAAAGGGAAGAATCTCACAGTAATGGAGAAGGAGAAGGCGGCACAAGACGAGATGAATTCAGGGTACATACCACCACCCACCAAACAGGCGCAAGACCCAGAACAACTAGACGCCACCCCTTCGTGGACGGGATCATGGAGGTAGAACTTCTTGTACGCTAGAAGGGATTGACTATGAGCCGGTACGATGGCACTACTGATCTAGAGGAGCACGTGGACGTATTCACCACCCAAGCAGGGTTGTACACTTCAGATGACGCAATTCTTTATCGTGTGTTTCCAACGTCCCTGAAGGGTTCTGCACTCAACTGGTTCACACGATTACCACCTAACTCTATTGATTGTTTTGATACGTTGGTCACCCGTTTCGGCATTCAGTTCGTCACCAGTAAGCCACACCATCTCACTTCTCTAGCGCTAATAAATATACGACAGGAGAAGGGAGAATCTCTGCGAGAGTTTATGAAGCGCTTCGGGATGATATCGTTGAATATCTCTAATCTAAATCCTGAGGTCGCCATGCACCACCTTGTAACAGCGTTAAAGCCTGGCTCGTTCGTTGACAGTCTATGTAAGAAGCCCGTGAGCAATCTGGACGAGCTTCGAACCAAGGCAACCAAATTTATGCAGATGGAAGAATTAAAGGAGTTTCGCAGTACGACCCAATCAGACACTCGGGAAAAGAAATACATTGACAGAGAAAGGGTGTTAACGCAGCGACCTGACAGTAGGTTCAAGGACTCTAGACAACCAAAGTACAACAGGTATACACCCCTCGTGTCTAACAAAGCGAGAATTTTGGAGGAGGCCTTGAATGCCGACCTAATAGCAACCCCTCAAAGGGTCCCGACTCCCCCAAACGCGGATACCACTAAGCATTATCGGTATCATCGAAATTATGGGCACACGACGGAGGATTGTTTTACCCTGAAAGATAAAATCGAAGAGCCTATACAAGTAGGATACCTGAGAAGATTTGTCAAACGGGAGGAAAGGGGATTCTCTTCCACAGAAGAGCGAGAAGGTAGATATGAGAAGCGACCACGAAGAACGTTAGGGTACCAGGAGAGGCAAGAAGAAGGCACCAGAAGGAGGGTTGAGCCCGAGAAAGATGATGAACAGGATGTGAGGGAGAAGCCATTGAGAGGGGTGATCAACTATATATCAGGAGGCTTTGCAGGAGGCAGAGCCACTATGTCCGCGAGAAAAAAGTACATCCGAGCAATCCAAAATGTCAATGTCGTATCTACATGTCCTTGGCGGCACATGCCACCCATCACATTCTGTGATGATGATTTTCAAGCCATTGACCCCCAACACAATGACCCAATGGTGATCTCAGTGGAGATTGATGACTTTGCAATAAGTAAAACCTTGGTAGACCAGGGTAGTTCAGTGGATATCCTGTATTGGGTCACTTTCAAAAAGTTAAGAATTTCGGAAGTAGAAATCCAACAATACTCGGAGTCGATCATGGGCTTCTCAGGGGAGCGAGTGAATACAAAGGGCTACATTGATTTGTTCACCAAATTCGGAGCAGGGAGAACGACGCGAACGGTAAAAATTCGATACCTTATTGTTGACGCTCACACCTCTTATAATATTTTGCTAGGGAGACTTTCGTTGAACATGCTTGGTGCGGTGATATCCACATATCACTTAGCTATAAAATTTTCGTCAACTTCGGGGGACATAGTCACTGTACATGTAGACCAGCCAACTGCACGCAGATGCTACACAGACAGCTTAAGAGAAAGACCCATACACCAAGTTGAGAGCCCAACATCGCTACAATACCAAAATCAAACCCAAGTCTTTTCACCAGGAAATCTAGTGTGGCGAATGGCAAGTGCTGCCCGAAAACACGAGGGGAAGTTCTTGCCCAACTGGGAATAGGGCCACTCTGTGTCAAGGAAGTTGTGGGTAAATGCGCATACAGATGGGAACACCTATCAGGTGTCTCTATTCCAACAACCCGGAACGCCTCACATCTGAAGTATTACAGTTAGTTTGTTAAATGCTTATTTTTTATTTTCAGACTTCTTACGAACGATTTGTGGATTGATTGCATAATAAATGGTGTACTCTTTCCTACCTTGATCTTTTTTTTTAACCTAAGGAGGGTTTTGGTCAAGAAGGTTTTAATGAGGCATCGTAGCAATGAATAAACCATAATTTTTCATTATTATTACTCTACGCTTACATTTTCCATCGCTGAAGCACGCACACATTTAAATCAAGTGCATCAAACAAATACTTTCTTAGCATTCTCTCTATAGGAAAGGAAGCTTCATCAAACTAGATGATTCCCCCATATCTATATCAATGGGAAAGAAAGCTTCATCAAACCAGATGATCCCCTCATATCTGTATCAATGAGAAAGGAAGCTTCATCGCCCTAGATGATCCCCTCATATCTATATCAATGGGAAAGGAAGTTTCATCGTCCTAGATGATCCCCCCATATTGATAAAATAAATACGACAAAGATGACACATAACAACTCACAAAAGCAGACTTACTAACCTAGTAGGGCAAGAGGCCAGCCACATCTCGGCCAGGAATGGCCGAGTACATCTCGGCCAAGACACATGTTGGCAGCATCACAACCACATCCCAACCAGGAATGGTCGGGTACATCTCGGCCAGGAATGGTCAGGTACATCTCGACCAAGACACATGTTGGCAGCATCACAACCACATCCCAGCCAGGAATGACCGGGTACATCTCGGCCAAGAATGGCCAGGTACATCTCGGCCAAGACACATGTTGGTAGTGTCACAACCACATCCTAGCCAGGAATGGCCAGGTATATCCCGTCCAGGAATGGTCAGGTACATCTCGGCCAACCACACTCTTTCTTTCCTTCATACTCGATTTTACACATTTCAACCTCTTGTTTCACTTCGTTCACTACGAGATTGGGGGGCTGGTGTTGGTGTATGGCCAAGTACATCCCGACCCAATAAGACAGAAATGGCCAGGATCACCCCGGCCCAAGTATGAGGCACATTCGTTGTAGCCCAGTCACTAGGGTACCTGCTTTTCACCTTTTCTCCAACACAACACAAAGGGCCAAATAAGTGTGATGGCCGGATATATCCTGGCCCCTTTTGGCCGAGTACATCCCGGCCCAAGGGAATGGCAGATGGAACATGTGATTATGGCGTAGAGGTACAGAGGAGCAGCGCGCAATCTCAGCCAAAAAGGAAGGAGTTGATATTTGGCGAAGTACAGACGGGCAAACCCAAAAAAGAAAGGAGTTGATATTTGAGAAGTACATACGGCAAAACCCCAAAAAAGGAAGGAGTTGATATTTGAGAAGTACAGACGACCAAACCCCAAAACGGAAGGAGTTGATCTTTGAGAAGTACAAACGGCCAAACCCCAAAAAGGAAGGAGATGATCTTTGACAAAAGTACATACGGACAAAACTCAGAATGGAAAGAGCTGATCTTTAACAAAGACACAGAAGAACAATCTCAGCCAATAAGGAAAGAACCGATGCGTGCAACCTCAGTCGGAAAGTGAAAGAATTGATCCTCGAATACGAACGGCCCGCAAATAATAATAAAAGGTCCATTAAGAAATTAGTATAAATTAAGGCCTAGTGAATAGGTAAAGGTACGCTTTTCTCACTAACCAATTACACCCCATATCAATCACTCTCTGGCTTGAGCGTCGGAGTGCCTGCAGGTACCCCCACCCCCGGAGTGCAGACGGCAGGGAGATCCAAGAGGAGTCCAGGGAGGAACAGGAGGAGGTTCGACACAGAGAGTTCTTGAGATCGTTTGGTTCCGCACCGAAATAGTACCGATCAAGTACATAAATAATAGTCATCCATTCATTGAAAAGATTTAAAATGTATTAAAATATGCTTTTTTGTATTTATGGGTTCTTTTAAATTCAAATTTGTAAAAATGGGTGCGTTGAATTTTTTTTGCAAAATAGGGTCGTCATGCAGGAGGACATTATAAGTGAAGTCGTCCTTCACCGTGTCGGTTTCCTTTTTTTTTTTCAAAAAGTGAAACCGTGCTCTAGAAAGCCGGTTTCCATTCACTTTAAAAGTGAAGTCGTCCTTGGGTATGACGACTTCACTTTTTGTTTTTTTTTTTGTTTTTTTTTTACGTTTAGCTTTATATATATTTTTTTAAATTTTTATTATTTAGTTTTTTTAAAATATTTGTTTATAGTAGAGAAACAAAGTGACATCCTCCTTTCATCCATTGACGATTTTTCCATCAGTTTCTTCCGATTTGGTCAAAACGTCCTCTGCTTCTCCGTTTGATTTTACAAATTTAGTATTTTATTAAATGATACTTTTTATTTGATAGTTAGTAGACTAACTAAAACACAAATAAAATAAACCTAAACAAATTAAATATTCAAATATAATTATCGAAAGATTTTTTAATATTTTTTAATTTGTATCATTTTATTTTTTTAATTTTGTATTATGATTTAAAGATTAAGTATTTTAGAATTTTTTAAAACTATTTTTTTATATTTTTACTATAGACAAATATTTAAAAAAACTAAATAATATATATTTAAAAAAAATATACATAAAGCTGAACGTAAAAAAAAATAAAATAAAAACCAAAAAGTGAAGTCGTGAAGTCCAAAGACAACTTCACTTTTGAAGTGAATGGAAACCGACTTCCAAGAGCACAGTGGAGGACGATTTAATCTGTAATGTCGTCCTCCACCATGACGACTGGACCCTATTTTGCAAAAAAAAAAAATTCAACAAACCCATTTTTACAAATTTAAATTTAAAAGAACCCCTAAATACAAAAAAATACCATTAAAATACAAAGAAATTTAATTAATTTGGAACACATGTGACCCAAGATCTTCAAGATCAAATATAAAAATTTTAAGATTTTATTTGACGTAAAGTTTTCATTTTACAATTACTTCTCAAAACTTTAATAATAAACCTGCATGAAGAATATGGTTGGAAACACTTTCCATAACTTATAATTCTCCACAAAATGAAGATTGTGACAGGTTATATTTACATGAATACAAAAGCTACGTATACAGAATCAATTTTCAAATTCAGAATATGGAATAAGCTTGTATGCATATTAAATATTAAAAGAAGATATTACTTAATTAACCATTTACTTCAAGATAAATTAAATCGTACTAGAATAATTTCTCCTAACTAACAAAATGATAAGGTCACGTCAAAATTGTAAAGATTTGTGCATCATGGACATTCTTTGAAAAAAATCAAACTTTAGAATGTAAGTATTTTTCCAGAAAAAAATCAATGTAAGGATGAATCTAATTCATCACTAAAATATAAATAATTAAATAAACAAAACAAATTGAATAATTAAAACGAAAATTAAAAACAAAATCTAAAAGAAGTAACGTGAAAACTAAAGAATGAATTATAAAGCGAAGCAGTTATAATGATGATGGCGATAGAAAAAGATGTTAAAGGGAACAGAAATACGAGAACTGCATACGTTAATGTATATGAACTTTAACCCAGAAAAACATCCGATGGCTGAATAACAGAGGCCTTATGAACAAAAACCCAGGTTAAACAATGACCCTCGATTTATACAAAAACAACAAACAAATGAATAAGTCAATGTTTTTTCACTGCTTCACAAGTGAAAGACGACGCCTCCTCAAGCAACATCCTCTTCCTCATCCTCGTACTCTTCCTCGTCAGCAGTAGCATCCTGGTATTGCTGGTACTCTGCTACCAGATCATTCATGTTGCTCTCAGCTTCAGTGAACTCCATCTCATCCATTCCCTCACCAGTGTACCAATGCAAGAAAGCCTTGCGCCTGAACATCGCTGTGAACTGCTCGCTCACTCTCCTGAACATCTCCTGAATCGATGTTGAGTTTCCGACGAAAGTAGAAGACATCTTAAGACCCGTTGGAGGGATGTCACAAACGCTGGATTTCACATTGTTGGGTATCCACTCAACAAAGTAAGAAGAGTTCTTGTTCTGCACGTTTATCATCTGCTCGTCCACCTCCTTCGTGCTCATCTTTCCACGGAACATTGCGGATGCGGTCAGATAACGACCGTGGCGTGGATCCGCAGCACACATCATGTTCTTAGCATCCCACATCTGCTGAGTGAGTTCCGGCACCGTCAGGTTCCGGTACTGCTGGGATCCTCTTGATGTCAAGGGTGCAAATCCAACCATGAAGAAATGGAGACGAGGGAATGGAATCAGATTCACCGCAAGCTTCCTAAGATCAGAGTTAAGCTGTCCAGGGAAACGTAGACAACAAGTAACTCCACTCATCGTTGCAGAGATGAGATGGTTAAGGTCCCCAACTGCAACAAGCAAGAAAAACAAACGAAGCATTATGAGCATACCATGTTGAAAAGGGCACCAAAAACAAAATTCAGAAAAATAAATCTGAAACTCACAAGTTGGATTAGCAAGCTTCAAGGTACGGAAAGAGATATCGTAGAGAGCCTCGTTGTCCAAAACCATGCATTCATCGGCATTTTCAACGAGCTGGTGAACAGAAAGCGTGGCGTTGTACGGCTCCACAACTGTGTCAGATACCTTGGGGGAAGGAAAAACGGAGAACGTCATCATCATACGATCAGGATACTCTTCTCTGATCTTCGATATCAGAAGGGTTCCCATGCCGGAGCCGGTTCCACCCCCCAAAGAGTGGCACACTTGAAACCCTGTAATTGGAAACAAAAAACTTGAATTCCCAAAACACAAACGAAGAATTGTGCATTCCATATGGATAATTAATATGGTAAAAAATAAAATTTTGTGGATACCTTGCATGCAATCGCAGTTCTCGGCCTCCTTCCTCACAACATCCAAGACGGAATCGATAAGTTCGGCACCCTCGGTGTAGTGACCCTTGGCCCAGTTGTTACCGGCGCCGGACTGCCCGAAGACGAAGTTATCGGGCCGGAATATCTGACCGAAGGGGCCGGACCTGACCGAATCCATTGTGCCGGGTTCCAGATCCATGAGGACGGCACGTGGAACGTACCTTCCGCCACTGGCCTCATTGTAGTAGACATTGATGCGCTCGAGTTGGAGTTCGGAGTCACCGCTGTAGTTGCCGGTGTGGTCGATGCCGTGCTCGCCGCAGATGACTTCCCAGAACTTGGCTCCGATCTGGTTGCCGCACTGGCCGCCTTGGATGTGGAGGATTTCTCTCATTTTGTGGTGAAAGTGGGAGAAGTGAGGGGGAGATTGAACAACGTTCTTTTGCCTTTTATCTTTTCTTTTCTTCTTCCCTTTTCTTGTTGGTGATTGGTGGAGAGAATTTCATGCCGTGGAAGTTGGGTGTGCGTTCCTTCCTGCCAGTTACTTTTCTTCTTTCTATCTTCTATTTTTCCACCAATACCCACTTCTTCCTCTCTTGGCTCATTCAATTTTACCATTTTTTTCTCTCTCTCCCTCTTTCTTCCTCTTCTTCCCAAAACTACTTTCTAATCACGGCATTTTAATAATAGAAAAATGCTTTTGCTAAATATATTACCAAGATATATTATATTTATCAATCAAAAATAGAGTGAAATTTATAAAGAAAATTATCTCATTTTCTATACATTCTTTGATCTCACCATATAGCTAAAATTGTAAATACACATCCCTTACAAGCTAATATCGTTACATATACGTATGTACATTGTTATATTATACGAGGAATGTAACACAAACAATAGAGAGAAATTTTATTTATACTAACTAAGCAAACATGAGACTTGCTTAAATATATCCAAGATGTAATTACAGTCATTTTTGTAAAGTTTATCAAAAAGAAGTTACTTTCTACATAATTCAAATTCAAAAGAACTATGATTACACGAGTATATTCATACATGCACAAAAATACTCTTCAAGACTCCCACTAGTAATTCACATCTTTACTCACCTACAATCTCGTTTGCTCAAGCCATAATAATGATCATCAAACATAGCAATCAACACAAACACTACTAAAAAAATTTATATTTCCTGCCAATTTTGTTTTGATTTTTTTTTTTTAGAAAATACTTATAAATTTTCTTATGAACAAAATTTGCAGGAAATTGCTGCCAATTTTTTTGAAAAATGTTTTGTATAAAACACTTTTTGCAACAAATTTTGTAGGAAATATTTGCAAATTTTATAATTTTGTAGGAAATAATTACACACGAAGGAATTACCTATCAATTAAAATTCTTAGAAAAATAGCAAAAAAAGTCTTTTCTTGCAAATTTTTTTAACAAATTTGCAAGAAAATTTCCATGTAATATGAGAATTTTTAGGAGTGAAAAAAGAAAGAAAGAGTAAGCTAGTTATAATTTCCAACATACATATATTCTAAATTTTTCAACTAAAACATACCACATTACTGACTGCACCAAAATCATCCATTATATTCTAGAACAAACAAACTTCATATACGATATATTGATTCTACACTTAATGTACAAATTTATGCATTAACTTAGACACAAGAAACCTTACACTAGTCATAAAACCTCTTAGTGGATTGCAGCAAAAGCTCTAGCTCCACTTGGCCTAACAAATCGATTCAAATTCTTGCCATAAGAACCTCCTTCAACTCTCACCACCTAGACATGACACTCTATGTGAGTTTGTAAGTCTAGTAGAGTGATGACTTATGTCCAACATATATCATGCATAACTATAAACTAACAAGGATTTATATTTCTTCCACAGAAGCCAAAACTCCAAACAATCATACAATTCAACTCTTTTCTCATTCCATTCCATTTATCCACTTTCATTCCCTTAAAACCATTACATTTTCATAAAATAATACTTCAACATAGGGTGGAGTGTAGTGGAAGCCATGCTTGATATTATAAAAGAATTAGGTCACTAAAAGAAAGAAAAAAAAATGTTCTTAGAAGCATTCAAAAAAGTCTAACTTTTTTTCTATCAATTTAATTTTTGTTAATCATAGTTTTGGTTAAATTAGATGTTTTCATCTTGATTAGAAATTAGTAAGCTTAGAACATTTAAATGTAAAATCTTCCAATATATTTCAAATGTTTTGTCTCATCTTGAACTTTCTATATTGTATAGGGAATAACCTTTACTATAAAGTTTGAATTGATATGATCTTAGTATTGATACAAATCTAGGAAAAAGATCTACAATATTCTCCTTCTTGTTCTTTTTCACAAATCAAAATTATTAAATACCACAAACTCACAAAAAAATCAACCCATATATACATGTTTCATCGTCACGCACAGACCAAAGGTTCCTTTTCACGCACAGACCAAAATCCAAAGGGAACAAAGCTTAAAGTATATCAGGTTCATACATCATCACATGAATGCCAAGTTCAAGAGAGAAGTCGAAGAATATCAACCTCAATGTCGAAAATAGTCAGTAGAAATGATGTTTTTCAATGCGACGAACACCACAGAGAAAGAAAACAGAAGCTTTAAGCAACAACGGAGGCCTTACAGAGGTTGCAACTCTCGTTGTCGTCGTTCGCAAGGGGTTTTGTGCACTTTCTGTGAAGGAGAAAGTGGGAAAGAAACTGCTTCTAGGATTATTTTAATGATATTTTTTTTCTGTCCCCTTCCCATTAAATTTAAATTTTGATTTTTATGTCTAACTCATTGAGAAACATACGTAAATTTACGTTTGACCTCAAAGGATCAGACGTAAAAATCAAAATTTTACGTAAGACATAAAAAATGACAAATTATTTATAAAAATGCACCGCAAATTTCTTACGTCTGATATTTGTTGGTCAGACATAAATGGACAGACATAATAAGCTATTTTTGTGTCAGTGAGACTATAATAAGGTCAACCATCATGTAAAAAACTATGCTTCTAAATTTTAAATTCTTGACTTTGTGATTTTTGTATTTTTGGATTTTTTTTATTCAATTGTATTATGATTAATAAAGGCATAATGAATTGTAGTCAGTTACGTTACAAATTAGTACAAAAGAATTTATGTATAGTTGAATGAAATATCCAAATTCATTTTTAGGCTTTTCACATTGTAAATAAAAAATATTGTTTTCTCTATATGACTTTTTTTCCTTGAATTGTTATCTTCCATTCATGGATACCAATGGAAAGTTAAACTCTTCATTTGATTCATAGTTCCAACGATCATGCATATTATGATTTGAGATTTTGTTTTACCATTATCGAATTTAGCGTTGTTCTTCTCTCATTAGCTTCAAATTTGTTAAATCTTAATTATGTAATTTTAACAATTAAAAATTAAATTAGGTAATCAATTAATAAACTAATTTGATGAATATTGTTAACATAATTTATGTATTGTATATGACTAAGCTACCCTCGGACTCGACAAGAACTATTCCTGACCAGGTACTTGTCGGCCTACTAAGCCAACATGTATCTGGTCCCTATCTATTTGGCTAGGATAACACTACGCTAACTATAGTGGCCACAATCAGCCATAAGTAATTGGGCCTTGTGGCCCAAGCCCACCCAGGTAAGGGCCTATAAACATCAATATAAATAAAACATTTTACGAGGTATGTTAATTATGTTTTCATTAATTACTACATTGCTAATATATTTATCTAACTTGAGCGTTAGAGTGTCTTTTGCAAGTACAACCCCTACCCAGCTTAAGGATGACGAGTACTTAGAAAGAGGACGAGTACCCTTGGAGTTGAAGGTTTGAAGTGTTTTGGAGTCTCCGTAGGATATATTTAGCTCTATAATAACAATTGGCGCCTACCATGGGACCGACTAATATTTTATGAAGAAAGAAGTTTATGGTGTCTACGCGAAGCAGGATGGCTAGAGCAAAAGAATCAGGACCCTCCACGATCAATATAACGACGATCCTGAAAGCGCAGGCAAAAATGCAACAAGAGTTTGTTGAGTTCAGGAAAATGAGTGTGGAGGAGATGGATGCTCTGGAGGACAAGAATGCCAAACTAAGGAGGAGGGTGGAAGCTGATGATAATGGAAAGGAAAAGGAGACTACTGAGAACATTTTCTTAGTACATAGGATCTCGTCGCACATGAGGATTATTCATGAGAACAAAGGGGAGAGTGGTTGAAACACCAACCCCCAAGACTAGAGGAGCGACCAACGTCTCCTTGGTTGCAAAAAGGCTCATCGACAGTTGTATAAGGGTATCGATGTAATATCCCCTTTATTTTTTAGACTCACGTGTTTTATCGTCCTCTTTTGCACATTTTTCTCATGGCACAAGTTATGCATTTCACCTTCTCCTCCATTTTTATTTTTTGCATTTCACCTTGTCCACCATTTGCTTTTTCTACATTTCATTATTAAAGGGTCTCGTTGTCGTCGATTTCTCCCATTATAATCTCTTCATTGTTGATCACCCACATAGGTGGTCTCGATCGACGCCATTATTGCTCACCCACGGAAATGGTTTGGTTGATGTGGTTGTTGTTTGCCCATGCAGATGGTCTGGTTGACGTCACTCTCTAACACAATTGCATCGCGCTACTTCACCCTTGAACTGCGAGGCTGCACCACTAGTGTCTTGCTGCTTCAACCTAGTGTTGTGCCTTTGCGCCACCAGTGTCGACCACTCCAGTGATGCATCGCTTCAATGTCGCCTCACTCTAATTATTGCCCCTATTCATCCCCTACTAGTGTCGTGCTGCAATGATTGGTGCTCCTCCAAGCTTAGTATTTTTTTATTCGAAAATATTGTAAATAAATTAGATTACTTTTTAAATTGTGTCTGACTGATTGCATGTTTAGTTTGTGTATAAACAAAAGTTACTGTGTATAACTGATGTAGTATCCCTCGTCAAGAAAACATATTACACTTGTTATGACTAAAACATGTGATTCTAATGAGACATATAATATTGGTTCTTGCAATAACCAATGAAATATGTCTTGCTAGTGAGATATTACATTTGTTATGGTGGTGTAATATCTCTTATTTCAAGATGACATATTATATTGATTATAATAATCTGATGTTATATGTGACTATTTCTTTTTACAAGTTGTTGCACTTTTATATTAATTTATTATATTAATCGATGTATTTTACATCGGTTGAATGACTAATATAATTTATTGTACACTTTCTACATTATTGATATCTACGTCGTAAATTTGATTGATACAATAAATAATAAATATGATCGATGTGAAATATACTTTCTAAATAGTGAACACAACTTATCCATAAACGGTAGAAAATTTTAAATGTGTTCATTCTCTTAATTTAGGTGTAAAATTACACTTTGAAAAAAAAAAACAAATTGATACGGAAACAGTGTCATGAAAAATAAAGGTCTTTTCTCCTCCCCAAACTAACAAATACATATGCAACATAAGTTTATTCTGACATCAAATCATTTATAATTTTCAACCTTTTATTTCATTCTCTATATAAATTTTTATTTTATGAATTGTCAAGAAAATTTTTATTTTTTGACTGCTAAGAAAATCTTGGCCTTATGAATGCAGGCTCCTTCCTCCATCACCTCCATGTATTCTCTGGAGTGTACAGAAAGATGAAAAGGCCCTTATGAAGAAACAATAAAACTAACATACTTTTTCTCTCCTCCACCCTACGCAGAGCCTTTACACAACCAAATAAGTCTTTGTCGAGCTCCTTTCATGGCAGCCATTGTCAATTCGCTTCATTCCGACAATGCCAATGAATCCGACAGACGGTGTTGTTGTCAAACCATACAAACTATAATCCTATGAAGAGAACCCCTCCAGTTTGCTATTGTGGTGAATTTTGATGGCATCTCAGACGCAAGCATTGCCACTTTGGATAATCCTAGTGTCTCATTAAATGATGCAAACTAACATAAGTTTGCAGACGTAGATGTTGAAAATTATCAAGGCCTCACTGCCTAAAAAATGCAAAGTTACAAATGTTAAATACTTGGCAAAAGATATCAAGGGAAAAAAAAATTTAGTCAGGCTCAAAAAGGGCAACACATGAGTAACCAAAGTCTGAAGATGTTGGGTATCCGTAGACCATTACTTAGTTATGCAGTTAGGTTATTTTAGTGCGGGGATAATTTAAAAAAGGAATGTTGCTTATAAATAAGAGGACCTCGAGAGAAATATCTACCTATCTGAGAAAAGAGTAGGGGCGAAAACAGGGTCTATGCAATAAAATTCACGTAATTTCCTGTGAGAAACAAATATCCTGAAAATTCAACAAAGTTCTATTCCAGTTCCTGGTTCAGTTTCTATCAGAAGAGCTGGTAAACTTCTGAGTTTAAGAATACCAGACTCTTTCCTATAATCCCATCCTAAACATTCAATTCGCAGAAATATATGGAACACAACCCTACCAAGAAATAGACATCTTTACATATACACAGACACTGATATCACTGGAATCAGTTCAGGATAAATTTTTTTATAACCATGGAAGAACAAAATATCATAAGAAAAAATAGATATGACGACTTTGAGGGAATGATTTCTTCCAACCGAAAGACCATAATTTCCTGCCCAATGACTGGATAACTCTCCTTTATCCAAGCTACCATGTTTCTCTGTTCCCACACTTCTTGCCATGTAAGCAAGGTTGTTACAGCCTATTCTTCCTGTGCTCCTTGTTTATCTTCCCCCACTACCCCTTTCTATCTCTCTAAACTTCACGGTGATTACCAAACATTTAGAGAAATTATTGTTTAGATAGATTAATGTAAGTTTGTCAAAATAGAAAGCAGATTAAGCCAGACAGAATAACCAGCATGTTTAGTATTATTAGAGTTTAGATAACGAGCCTGGTAACGTCCATTTCTAAGTTCAAACATATGACAAAGAAGGTCAGAGGAAATTGTTTACAATCAAAACACCAACAAAAAATTTAGAAGTGGTTCTGCAGGAGCAAAAGAATACTTTGGTTGGCCTCTATGATATAGCAAAGTGCATGACATAATAACATCTTTCTTTCAATCAAGTATTACTTGTAACTTACTATTAAAGGCAATATAAGTTTGACAGTTATACAATAAACAAGTCAATGAATCATTTGAATTTAAAGAGACCTGTAATATAGCCAAAATGTTACATCCTCATAGAAAATGTCTCCATATTTCCGTGTATATCCAATCAATGCTAAATATTTTGCACCACCACTTATATCTTGCTCAGATATCCCATTAAATAAAGGTTTTCTTTCACCATTTGCAAACTTAGAAGATAGATCTAGTACATATGGTTTAGAAACAGTAAGAACAGTCAAAATAAGCTTTACCTAAATTCCTGTAGAGAACCAGAAGTCAAGAACTAGTTAGTAAGTAATCAATGAAAGTCAAAATCTTCTCTGTGATGTCATCAATCATCATACCTTGAAATCATAACATTGGTGCCATCATCAAAACCAAGTTCATTTGCAATGATATCAAGGTGGTATTCTCTTATTGAAATATGAAGAGTCACTAGTAAAATAGATTGTTCCATTGAACTAGGAATGCGTATGGCAGCAACCGGAATGCATTCTTGTAAATCATGTTTTTCATCGGTGACTCTGCAATATCTTGTGGATATGGACTCAGCCTTCTAATACAGAGATCCCGTTCAGAAGAAGCAAGATACTGGTATAAGATTGCAGTGACCCTCATTATGTAAATGAAATAACCAAAAATGGTTTTGACTTCATATGGAAGATGTCTAAGACATGTCATCTTAAATCTCCAAACTAACAAAAACAACATATTTTAATTGAAACCATCTAGAAGTGTAAGACGTCTCCAAACAGGTGTTAGAGATGTGTCCAAATCAGAAAATCTATGATACAGTGATAAGAAAGGAAAGAGTGAATGAGAATTAACCCTAGATTCAGATAGATACTACCCAAAACAGCTTTTTGAATAAAGCGAAGAATCTATTCTAAACTATTCTAACTCTTCTCCTCCAGTTGGGATATACAAATTATATTTACTAAACTTGAAACGAATAAATTCAATCTTAGGCCCTCATCAATTTTGTGAAAATATCTGATCACTAGAACTGACAAACACCAATTTTCTTAAATAACAACTTTTCACAAATGAAATAACAACCAATCTTTGATTCGTCCTCTCGTGGATCACAAGATATCATATACAATGCAAAAAGAGCTGTTTGATTATCACAATACATCTTCATTTTCTAAATCTCATAAGTTTAATTCTTAAGAGGAAATATTTTACCCACACAAGTTCCCAATACATCTTCAGTTTAAAACCATGCATGTGCAATTGCTCAGAGATTATACCAGACAAGATTAGAAGAAGGATGGCCAAATATAAGTACAGGACAATTACAAGTTGTAGCTTGTGGTTAATTCAAGATTAAAAGACAGAAAGAATAAAAGTCACAAAACGAAGGATTCAAGGATATATTGCTAATACATCGGCAGTAAAGAATGTTCTGCTACTTCATGAAACAAAAAATTGAAAACGTAGTAAACAAAATCTGACAAACTTATACCAGACCATTGTTAATGAACATATGTACTATGCGAAATTCTAAATGTCATGAGATATTGTGAAGAAAATTAGCATTGATTTCTTTCAATCATGTCACTGGAAAGTGAACGGCTGCTTGAGCCGCAGGGTATACAGTCTGCACAATGTACTAAGCTTTGAACCCAGGTGAAGGATGGAAGTTGATAGATACAGAGCAGGGCCAGGATTTCAATAAATGAAAGCTGATATCACAAGCAACACCACAACTCCTTCAGCATTCCAACTTTATCTTACCTTTCTAAGAGTGTTCATATAAGTATAACTGGACAAGGTCACGAAAAGCTTGCGGAACCTGCAAAAATGAATTTAGATGTGCTATTGTGCAATGCCTCTGAGATAATTCAGATGAAGTTTCTAAATATCTATCACTGCAATATTGACCCGATGGAAAAGATTGAAGACAAAAATCCAAACTAAACAATATTTGCAAATTTCTAGCAAAGGTATTTAGTACATGTAGTTTTATAATAAAAGTATAGTAAAGCATGCATACCACACCCATTGGCTTGAGTGTTGGGCCATTGCTTTAAAGCTCCTACGAGAATTCTCATTGACTAAGCAATGCATTGTTCCATTTGAGTGCAGCATGGCCAAAAAGATGGACAACCAAATATCAACAGGACCACTATATTTGCGCAAAATATTGGTGCTAACCTATAAGCAATGAAGACATCCGAGGAAAATAAGGCAATTTGGGAGAGTTATAAAAGAAATAACTGGTCAAATAAAATGAGAAATAAAACCAAGAAAACAAACACATACAAGCTCCCAAACTTCGATATCCCTTTGTAAAGTATCATGCAGTAGCTTGCTGTCACAAAAATGGAAAAAATTTCAGTGTCAAAGACAGCAGCACAAGAGGAAGAGAAAACAATGCAATTAGTTTACTAAGATAACTCATGGAAGATGTCAATGCGCTTAACTCCCAGAACCTTTTGTTTTCTTGGATGCTGTACAAAATATCACATTCACGAGGATAACTTATGGACAAATTCTAACAACCAGCAAAGCCAAAATAGCAAAAGCGTTCACCCACGTGAATAGGTTGACTATAGGATCAAGGCACCATTGGGCTCAATTAAAAACCAAATTCTCATGTACATAGTCTGTTGTAGGTGCCCATGTTTGAAATATCGACAAATTTGCATGGATTGTCGGAGCCAAATTCAATCCTCCAACTTTTACCCGGACTTGAGACCATAGACACAATAAACATAAAAATTACTCGCACAATTTAAAATAATCTCTATAAGAAGTATGCATGTACAAATACCAACATATATTAATAAGTTTGAAAATCTAAAAGCCACTGCATACATAGCAGCTTGCAAGAACTTTTAAAACAATTTCAGCATTTGAAATAGATATTGACAAGTATTAGAGAAGTTGTTCAAGTTTATAGAGTATGGAGTTTTTTATGGAAACAAACTAATCTGCTCCTAACAGTATCAAGCACAAAATAACACCTGAACTGAAAATGGGCATTTTTAACTTGGTAAAAGATGGGGGACAATGAACTTAGAGTACACAGTGTGTGCCGTTATGACCCATTTATTGTTATTTCAATTTTAAAATTATATTGTTTCAAATAATCTCAAAATGTATAAATGTTAGTGCAATTTGGTTCAACTTATTTTGAATAAATAATTGCTTTCTGTCAGGTTTTTGAGAGAGCATTTAAAAAAAGAAACCATTATTTCCCTTGAAATAAAAGGCCATCCAATCATGCTACTAATATCACCATATTTTTCCATTTATAGTTATTCGATATTGATCAATACAATGCTCTACTTACCACACTCCATAATGCACATCACGATGATTACAATGGCCGGAGACACCATAGCAGTCAAAGGTAATAATCTGGGGAAAAGGGATAAGTAGAAAGAGAGATAATTTGCACTGGAAGTACTAGTCTGTCAAAAGATGCTTAAGGCAGGCAGAAGAACAGTCTTACCATATCAATTGAACAACTGGTTATTTCTTCCTCGATAATCTTTGCCAGTAAGCTATGGTTCCAAACTTTATCAAAACCGTCCTAAGTATAACAAGTTAAACAACAACAACATAAGGAACAGACAATAAGCTTCAGAAGTAATAGTAAATATTATATCCAAAAACCTATTGGATCAAAACCTGCAGATCATGATGGTCAACAATCTTTACTTGCTGCATCGGAACCTGGGTACAATTTCCAATGTAATACAAAATTTAATTTGTAAGTTTAGAAAAGTTATGATTTTAAATTTGAAACCACAGCTATTTTATATCATTATGTAAATCACCTTGAGGGCTACACAAGCCTGAAAAAGCTCTCGTTTTCTGATATTGCCTTTGCCTTCTGCACCACCTACAGAAAAATAATAAAAATGTCAAACTATCCAATGGAATGAAACATAAACTTCAAAGCTTTCAAAGAGGCTAGACTTGAAGCTTTAATTTTTTGATGTTGAAATTCTCATATCTAACCATCTAAGATAGAAAGATTTCTTATCCTACATCTTTGAAATGCAAAAGTAAATCATCAATTAATTAAATACCTGTTAAGGACAGAGATACATATATAGTAACAATGGAAAATGGACAATTGCTTGTAAGGAATTAAATGTGATTCTCAAGTTTACAAGAAAAAAGAAATACAGGGATGGACAGGAAAATAGAAACGGAATAATGATTGGGTTGGATCACATAAACCAGGGAACTCCCCGCAGTCAACCTTCATAATTTCATTCAAATATAAAAACCAGCCTCCTCATAAAGAACTGCCAGCAAACTTTCAGATCCCCCTCCTTCCTAGCTTCGCAATCATTCCCTCTTATTCTCCCATTCAGAGAATCTTCCTTCATCTCCTATGTAAGATTGAGTGTTTTTCACTAAGCAAAAAACTATAACTAATAGTAGTCATGGTGCAATTCATATTACCTAAGAGTGTAGCAACCCGAGTCACAATTCAATTTTAACTTGACTTACTTGACCTCTATCACAAGACAATCAATACAATTCTCAACATCCTTCTCACCCATCCCAAGCATCCCTCTACTCTGTTAGGTCCATTCTTTCCCTGCCCATACTTCTTTCTTACTTTTATATATATAGGCCAAGAGTGTGTTGAAGCCCTTTGAATATAATTATAAAAAAAGAAAACGAAAATTTGTATCAATTATAAACCGTGATAACTGATACAAGAAATAACCTGACTTGTGCAGCTTAAGCTAAAGCAAGATTGATAATGGTACAAGAATTCATTAGTTTGATTACAACATTGAAGTCTATTATCATAAGGTATGAGAAATAATATTAAACTTCTTTTACATATGATCTCAGAAATAATGTTGAAGGGGCAATATGATTCATTAAAAAGTCATACTCTATACTGAAAATAGCTAAAAAAACATTCTTTATCAATACAACAAGTAACTTTCTCAATTTATAAGATGTCGCCTTCAGAAAGTTCAAGTACAGAATGGGGAGAAAGAAAAGCTATAATTGGAATTAATAGAAATGAGTGTAAAATAAACAAACATATATATATATATATATATACCAAAAATGCAATAAGAAAAAAACATATTGGCAAAGCTATTCACCAGTGGATAAGCATAGTATTTGAATGTTATGTCCCTTTGAAGTCAGAAAATTTATAGTTGGAGTAAAGAACCTGCAGAAATGAAACAAAAATTCAAGATAGTGCTAAAGCGTAATACAGGAAATATATGCTTCAAACTTCTAAAGCCTTAGAAATATATGTTTCAAGAATCAAAGGTAGTAGCATTAGAGGTATGAAAAACGTGGGTTTGGAACTTAAATGGATTCGTCGTCCGGATGAGCAGTAACCAACAAGACGTTTCTCTTCCGAAATGATCTGCCTGAAAGAAAGCATCAGAGATTTTGAGGAAGAAGAAGAAGAAGAAAATGGAGGCGAAATGGAAAAATAGAGGCATTACCGTTGTGAGTGAAATGTTTGGCGAAAGGGATGCGAGGGAGAATGAGAACTTTGCAAAGAGAAATGATCCATAGAAATAGAAAGAAGAGAGGTGCAGTGATGAGAATGAAGGCCATCTTCAAATCAATAATATGATCCACTTTTATGGTTGGATCAACTTAGTAGAGTATTTCATTAAAGATCCTAGTAATCAACCATGTTATACCTGTACGACAACTTCACAAAAAAATACTATGAAAAGTTGTTTCAATTATTTTTCGTATATTTATAAAAGGTATATTCTTATTCTTATTTTTACATCCAAAAAACATAAACCATAATATGACATCTTCTTTCTTTCTCTTTCCAAACGAAAAAAATATATGTGAAAAACTATTCTATTTCAGGCAAAAAAAAATTATAAATTACTATTCAAATGGCACAGGCCTATCAAAGACAAAGAACGAAACAATTACACAACTAAAAAATACTTCATTGAAATTTAAGATTATTTCAAAGGAAAACAAATACAGAAACAAAAACTTTAATTGGTGCCAATGATAATTAAGAAAGGCACGCGCATTGGTGGAATAAGGAAAGAAAAATTGGGAAAGGGGAAAAAGATGGGAGAGAGTACCAATTGGTCGGAAACCTAAAGTGATACAGAGCTCGTTTTCTTCGGCGCGAAGAGGAAGAGAAGAGAAGACCTTTCTATGTTTCTTCAACGCATTAATCTTCACTTTTTCTATTATTCATTCTACACAGATCGGAAACCTTTTCATTACACGTTGGGATTTGTCTCAGAAACATGTTAACCTTTCGTTTTATCCTAATAACAAACAATAATATATTATAAATAAATTGCCAACTATATACTCTTTATAATTCTTTTTATTCTTTTAATGAATAATAATTTTATATAAACTTAATAAACTTGTATGTTTTTATTGGATTTTTATTAAATTTATGTATTTTTTAATTAAGTTTTTATTATTCAATTTGTGTTTGTTTTTGTGTCGTCTTGCTTGTCTCTAGTATTTTATTAACAACAAAAACTTCATATTGATTAACATTTTAAAACAGTAAACCAAACCGAACAAGATAACATATCATTGTATAAATAATAAAGTTAAACTATAAAACTCAACTAAAAATTATAAAAATTTTGAATACAAACACTAATTAAAAATATCTAAATTTAAATTTATGGTGAACATAAAAGAAACATTTTTTATGATATATAGTCTACCATAAACGATGACTAATAATAATTTTAATAAACAATAAAAAAGTAGAAGTAGAAACTGTAAGGCCTTTTTTTTTTCTTTTCAGTGTCTTAAAGTGTTGGGTCTGGCCTTTTCGGAGGCCCAAGGCCAGCACTTCATTAGGACACCCTACCTTACCAGCCACCCTCACTTTGCAACTTACCTCTGTTTTAGAAAAACAGATTTCTTTGGTCTCTCTTACAGAAGCAGTTCCTCTCTTCCTCTCAAATCTCCAGCTAGAGCTCCGCTAGGGCATACGACCTCCTCCTACCTCCAAGCTAACAAAAGCAGCTCGTAACTCTCTGGTAAGTCGAACTCTAGAGCCTTTGGTCTACTTTCTTCCCCTCCTTCCACTGTTTAAGCACGTTGGTTAAGTTAGGGCTAAGTCTCTTAACTTCGTTTTGTACGAACCTTTCTGTTTCAGCTCTCTAATATAGTTCCGGAGCTGCTATTTTCGTAGATTGCGGGTCTGTTGCCTTTTGGTGCTCAAACAAAGGTAAGGGAAGCTAGATTCGCCAGTCCGAGTCATTGTGTGTTTCTTTTTGGGTTGATTTGTGTTTATAAGCTTGAGTAGTGTGTTTTATCAAATGAAACTGAGTTGCATGTGCTCTTGGATGTTGGTAGTGTTGTTTTTCTGCCTTGCATGCGTAAAACAGTGGTGAGATCTGTTATTCTCGCCCAAGCGAGCTCGTCTCGCCTAGGCGAGAGTAGCAGAGTGCTCACTGCCACGAGAACTCGCCTAGGCGACCAGTCCAC
>Ga0214542_1004137_pt1 | contig 28989 bp, 25 predicted proteins | sample CNSS1metaG_FD_160096 | JGI IMG/M metagenome (GOLD analysis project Ga0214542, IMG submission 160096) | Root nodule microbial communities from cowpea collected in UCLA plant growth center, Los Angeles, California, USA - CNSS1 | ecosystem: Host-associated > Plants > Roots > Nodule | place: USA...
GTAAGGATTCAAGGTAAGGATTGCATCCTGACACTCTAAGGAGTCAGTTAGTCTCACTTAGAGCGGACTGACTCTTGTGGTGAGAGTAGTAGGAGGCCTGAAACTCATTAAGGGCTAACCTTGTGTGTGAGGGAAATGATTCATTGTAACACTTGTAACACATATCTTGGGGGTGAGCCGCTCGGGGGTGAGCAAAGGTATCCACCACAAGTGCAAGCATCCGTTGAATCCGACCAGGTCATATGTATCCAGATGAGTCGAGTCGAGTCCTAGTATATTGATTGAAAGGTTATAACATGCTTGGATGATATATGTATTTTGGGGTTGTGAAGGTATCTTTAATGCATGATAAAAATCATGTTGGCTCTAGTTTACCCTACTATTTGTTGTTGTAGGTTCCGTGGTGTGGTCTTTTCTTTTTCAATGATCATTAACTTGTTGATAGGAGCAGAGGTGAGAACTCCCCGGCATAATCAGGGTGATGGAGGTTCCACTGCATAGTCCGCTTGGACTGGATCCGTATCTTCATGGGTTTTCTTTCTAGGCTATGGCCCATGTATTAGTTTACAAATTCTATTTTCCTTTGGGGTTTTCAGTTGAATGTTGTAATTGGTTACTATCGGCATCGTGGTGTGCATAGGATTGTAGGGGTTGTCTTTAAGACCTCAGGACTGCGCTGTTATACTATTTGTGCGTGACGTGTCTTTAATTACACTTATTAATTAAATGGGAAGTTACAATAAGCAAAGTAGTCAATTTCGGGAAGAAACAAGGAATAGCAACTCTTAGTCATTGTTAACCCATGACGAAGAGTTGGAGGGCTTTGTACTGTACTGGGGTCCTGGTCGGATTCCGAACTCATTCCTCACCCTATGTATCTGGCCACCTCAGCTCAGCTCCTCGGTCGGAGTAAAGACCAAATATGAATTAATGGGCTCGTTTATATAGGAAGCCCACCTTTGAGTAAAAACGAAAGTCCGACCCAGTTCAAGATGCGGCATAGGTAGACGTTAAAAATATCTTATAATAACTTAAAATATTTAAAATCCCTATCTTTAAGGGAACCTGAATTTTGTTAGCGGTCAGTTCCAAGTCCCTGAAAAAAAGGGATCAGTTAACAAGTGAAAATACCTATATATGTAGAGGTAAAACTGATAGAAAGGCATCGCTTTTTCTCTGGGATTTTTTGAACAATTAAAGTTTGGGAATTTTAGAATCAAAAGTGAAAACTTTCTTAAAGAATTGTTTTTTACTAGAGAGAAGAGAGTGATTTCGTTTTGGATCAAAATCTGTGAAAGTTTCGGGCCAAAACAGTTATACATAACAAAAAGAGAATATATATATATATATATAGTGTAACAGGTATTTTAATTTTTTTTAATTAACAAAAACTACTGTTAATAAAAAATCTTTTTGAAGTCTGATAATGGTGTTGTGAAACGATTAAATTAATACTACTTACCTATAATAACTTCAATATTATTAAGAAAGTAGTCAACAAAATAGAAAGAGTAAAGTAACCCAAAGTCGTCTCCTAACGAACATAGAATTGGTTATTAACGAATTAGTTCTTATAAAAAATATATACAAGAGTTAGTCAAATTATAAGAGGATTAAGATAAATGAAAGAAATAAAATTGAAAAGATAAAAACATAAAAACAATATAGAGAAAACAAGTTGATTCCGCTACTTTTTCAAAATAAGATTCATCATTAGTTTTCTAAAGATTATTGTTACTGATTTCTTGTGTAAAATTTCAAATTAATCAATGTAACTTCTCAATTAATATGTTGTCATCCTCACTTTTAACCAAAGTAACATCTCGATCAAAAACAAGAACTTTATAGATTATCCGTAGTAAATTTAACCAAAGTAACTTCTCAATTAAATATCACTATATCAAATCATGTCTATTCTTTTACCTCTTATATCTACTAAAAAGGTAATTAACCAAAGTAACTTCTTGATTAATTCTAATCAAAGTTTTCACCTCTAATCAAAGTAACTTCTCAAATATTAGCAAAACCTCATTCAATCATATGAAAGTTTCTAGATTTAACCAAAGTAACTTTTCAATTAAAATTTAAAAACCCTTAGACTCATGATTGTTATGTTATGTAGATTAAACATCGTGCTCACTTGCTACAATGTAAAAATCATTGCTTTTACTAAATTAAGAACCAAAAGACATAAATGAAAATAAATCACAACAAGAATCAAAAGAACAAACAAGTTTATTGATCTAACCTCAGAATCCAATTAAGAAATTACAATGGAACTAACCCTTGAAGCTTAGTCCTCCATGGAATGCGAAAGGAGAGAGAGAGAGAGAGAAAAAAAACGAAATTAGGCCCCCCTAAGGGTTCCTAAACTTCAAAGGGTCAAGCTTATCCGTTCTGTTTCCTCCTTGGTCTCTTTATATAGCACTTAGATTGGGCTTTTCTGTTGCTAAAATCTCTCAAATATCTTTTTAAAATAAAGATCAAGATAAATATTATTTATCTTTATAGTCATTTTATCTGCTGGTGCAATATCTTCCAAATAATTAACAGATTTATCAATTTTAAAAATATTTAGAAGATATTCTTGGTTGATATTATCTGATTAATTATCTAAAAATTTCTAAATAATTAGCAACAACTAAATCTTGCCCAAAATTCCAATTTAGTCGTTACGCTCTTGCAATCCAAATTTGTAGGGAAATTCTAATATATCAATAATTGCATCTTAACTCCAGTTTATTTGACCAACATTGACTAGCTTTGACCAAACTTTGACCATCTTTGACTGTCCATTGAAAAGTTGACACGTGGTAGCATATGTTTGGCCAGATTTGAATGTGGTGGATTGATGACATGGTGTGATTTTGACTTGATTTTGTAACTTTGAACAACTCAATTTCGCACCTTTAATGAACCAAATTTAACTTCAGCTACATCAACAAACGTTAGAATATGGTTTAATGATTGGGATGGTACCCACTTTGGTAGAAATGTGTCAATCTGGTACCCGCTTTTAAAAAAGTGTCAATTGCAACCCAACTTTTAAAAAAGTGCTTGAATTAGGTCCCTTTCAGCCTGCGGTTTTTTTAATTTTTTTTTAATTTTTTTTAATTTTTTGAAAAAAAAATGCCACATGTCAGGTCCCTGTGTGACACGTGGCATTGTCAGTGTCAAATGGCATTGTAATGCCACCTGTCAGTGTCACTATCAGATGTCATTGTGTTGATTTCGATTTAGTCACCGTATATGTCTTTTGGTTTCAATTTAGTACCTACTTATGTGTATCTGATTCAATCTTGACCTAATTTTTTTTAATAATTAAAATCCATTTTTTATAAAATTAAAAGTAATTAAGTATAAAATTTTTATAAAAATTAAGTATTTGATATTTATATTAAAATTTAGTGGTAAAAGTAATTTTATTAGGTCATTTTTAATAAAAAAAAGTAGTATAACATTTAGAGAAATAGAAATTTTGGTTTAAAATTAGTAAGAGACAATATTATTGTATTTTGAAAAAAATAATAATAATTAACAAAACATGAGTACTTAATAAAAAGGTAATTAATAAAGTAATATGTTAAAAAGTCATTTTTAATAAAAAATATTAGTAAAACATTTATACAAATAACAAATTTGGTCTGAAATTGAGAGAAATAATATAAATATTAGTACTTAATTTTGTAAAAATATTTATACTTAATTAGTTTTAATCTTATAAAAAATGGATTACAAAAATATTTTACTTATTAAAAAAATTGGGACAAAATTGAATCAGATACACATAAGTAGATACTAAATTGAAACAAAAAGACATATATAGGGAACAAATCGAAATCAACACAATGGCATCTGATAGTGACATTAGCACGTGGCATTGCAATGCCACGTGGCCCTGACAATGCCACGTGTCACACACAAGGACCTGACACACGGCATTTATTTTTTTTTTCAAAAAATTTAAAAAAATTAAAAAACCACAGACTGACACGTGGCACGTTGACTAACGACATTATTCAACTCGTCGGAAAGGGACCTAATTGAAGCACTTTTTCAAAAGTTGGTTTGCAATTGATACTTTTTTAAAAACAGGTACCAGATTGACACACTTGTACCAAAGTGGGTATCATCTGAGTAATTAAACCTTAGAATATCAAAGAATATTTTAGCAACTAAAATCAATTTTTAAGACATTTTTATCGCACAAGTTCAATAAAACCAATTATTAGAATTGTCAATTAAGACATTCTTTTAAGTACAAAAATTCAATTAAATATCCAGAATTAAACATTAAATGAGGGCAAAAATTTGAACTCATCACAGTCATATGTAAATGTTATGGGCAAAAACGTCAAAGCTCATGTGATGACATGTCTTTCCTTCCTAATCTCTTCAAAATGAGAGGATGGGAATCTTGAGGCCTCCTTCAAATCCATCTTCCCAAATTAGCGCAGATCATATGAAGTAAAGAATAAGGTCACTCTCAAATCCATCCTTACAAACAGTACATCCCTTAAAGCACAGCCTTAGAGTGCCTTGCGAGAAGGTCTTAAAGTGCCTCACTAGGAGGTCTTTGTAGTTTCTTGCCAGGAGGGCTTAGTGTAACATCCCTAAGGAATATTACTTAAAAATAAATAATAAAAGTATTAAATTATATCAAAAGTCGCATTAATAATAATCCCAACATGGGAAAATTTAAATTTATTAAAAAGCGCGCCAGAACCCATAACTAAAACAATAAAGTGTTACAAGTTCTCAAAATACATGTTCATAAATAAAAGCATAAATAATACATGTGAGAAAAAAATCCTAGCTCTAATCCCAAAGCTAGCCCTCACTCCGTCGCCTGGACATCCTCAGCACCACCTGTATCAACATCTGCTCCCGTGTAACGAATCACACGATCATCGCCATACACAAACAGAAAGGGTGAGCTGAGAAAAATAAAATAACAGGTATATAAAACACAAGATAAATCATATACCCATCTTATTCATCTACATAGTTCTTGGCCAAGACCTTAACCTCAAGGCTTTGTAGCCTTCAAATCACACAACAGGTTAGCCTTGGACTCGGGAATACGATGCTCACACGAACATGCCCGCTCGTGGTCCTGCCTCTACGAACCTCCCCGCTCGTGGTCCTGCTCTACGGACCTGCCTGCCCGTAGTCCAACACATGTGATCCACCAGCCCCGTACCTCCCCGCACATGGCATCTCTCAATGTGAGCACGGAACATACGAACCTACTTCGCTCGTATCCCCACGTGAGAGCAACTGGATATGAACCTCCCCGCTCATATCATCACATGTTAAACACCATCCATGAACCTACCCGCTCATGGCACAACATCTCCCGATCCAAGTGTAGTATCAGTGCTCAAACAACACACAAGACCAACCAAAGACAGCAGCAATTTCCGCCTGGCCCGGCCCACACGCCGCTAGGCGAAATCGTCCCAAATCGCCTGGCGGTATCCACTCACCGCCAAGCGCCAACGTCCTGCCAGCGCCACTACTCTCTCGTCAACGCCTGGCGGAGCACATCGTGCCGCCAGGCGCCACTCAAGGCACAACTCTCTCATACTAAGGTTATTGCCTGGCATGATTCAGTGGACCGCCAGGCGCCATACCAGTAACTCCCTGCTACTGGATTTGGCACCCAAAATGGTTAATTCTGCAATTCCAGAATGCTTAGAATGTACTGCACACTTGGTTTATCAGAGTTATTAATTTCCAGCCCTATACCTTCCCACCTATAGCTCCTGTACCTAAACTAAAGACATTTAGGCACTCTATCTCATTCCTCTATCACTGTTAATCACCACTACAGGAATAAGACACTCCATTCTCTATCAAAATACCACAATTCTGAAACATTATCAAACCTCCTCTCATCATACTTATCTCGCGTTGTACTGCCATGCTTCTTGTTCCACACAATATTGCATAATCACATGACTTACATTTAAGCTTACAAGTCTCCAAAACACCTAAAGCCCATAATTAATAATCAAGGATATTTAACAACAATTATGTAGAATTCTAAGCTTTCAAATCTTGATCCATTAACTAATGTTATTCAATCTCTTCCTTTAGTTAACACAACAATCAATAACCCATCGCATAAACATACCATCAACCTCTTTCCATTCCCATGCTCACTTACCTAAGTATATTATTTATTACTGTGTCCTCCTTTAATTTCCAATATCCCTCTTAGCCTCTCCCCTCACGACCACTTGAAAACAACGTGCATTACACCACTGCCCCCGTCATCGCCTGGCGGTATATCAGAACCCAGAAAATCTCCAGGTTGTTGTACCCGCAATGAGCCAAGATGTCCAGAATTTAATCTATACTCCACAGACAATATCACACAATAAATCACACCTAATCTACTGACCCAATTTCCTTTGACATAATATCCTCAAATTCATACACACCATGAACCCTAGTAACTCAATTCGGATTTCTACCCATTCCAATAATCCAACTCTATCCAAGTTAGATTATAAAGGGTATTCTTAAGCACCACCAGACCCCAATTCTAACCAGTTCATACTATCAATACATAAAATCACAATCAGAAGTCCCAATGCCCCTGCACAAAACGCAAGCCAACAGAAAAACGCAACACTGTCGCGCCACCTGGTGGATATTCATCCTTGCCAGGCGGTTTAAGCAACCAGAAACCCAAAACTATGCACAGACAGATGAACCCCCTGGCGGCACATGCATGCCCGTCAGGAGGTTTCTGGGCAGAACCCATAAAACGCGAAAAACAGCACATACCAGTCAGAGAATTCATGCAGTTATGATCATACAAGGCACAATATGGTGAATACGATCAATAGCACGCAAAAACAACTCCCCTTACCTGGATTCCGTGCTAAATTCGGATTGGTATGCTTATCCCTTCAACAAAAACCTTCCTAGCTTTTGCCTTCCACTCATACCTTTGTGATTTTAGCCTCACCACTTCTCTCTATCAGCCCCAATACTCTAGAAAACCCTTGCTTATGATGAACACGAACCCACAATGCTCTTTTTTCTCCTCTTAGGACCTTCTCTCTCACAATCACTCTCACTTAATTACTCTTTTAGTGCCTTACACAAATTTTAATAAAAAATTACACTAAGGCTAGCCCAATGTTTAATTATCCCTCTGTTTTCCAACCCTTAGGTTACCTCTCCATTGGCTGCTAGGTTTCTAACTCTTTCACATTCATGCACAAATGAAAAATTGGCAAAAAGAAATTATTTAGTTCTCAACAAGGTTTGAACCCACACTCATGCACATACCAAACCAATGCCAAACCATTCAACCAATCCAGATTTCATGATAACTCCTACAATTCTAGGAATTTATCATCACACCACGCATTCAATATATAAATACACAAAAACGCATAATTTAAATAACATCCAAGTGGCACACATAAGACTCGAACCTAAGTCCTCTCATACAATCAAAGTACTCTCAACCACTTGAGCTAGTACTTTTCCACGTCATAGTTCCTCACATTAATTGCTTTAAATGTTTCTATTACCCGCCATAATTAAATAATTATTTAAATAACTATTTAATTTTCTCGAGTCTTACACTTAGGGTGCCTCGCGGGAAGGTCTTAAGGTGCCTCGCAGGGAGCTCTTCGTGGTGCCTCGCTGGGAGGGCTTGGTCAGTTAATTTTAAATAAAGGAAAAATTGACAAGTTAATAAAAAGAAAGAGGACTTTTATTTATAAGTTCAAAGTGTGCCTCATTAAAACCATGCCTGGCAAAACCCAACTTTGGGAAAAAATCTAAGCTAAGGAAAAATAGTGCACACATCCTTGAATGTCTCAACTATAATACATATTTAAGCGGGTAGCAGTCCATGTTCTGGGGATGAGCTTCCCACTAAGCTCTTCTAGCTTGTAGGCTCCGTTCTGGAGGGAGTTGGTCACACAGAAAGGCCCTTCCCAATTGGGGGTGAGATTAGCTCAGTTTTGTCTTTGCAGGCACAGTTGAGAATTCTCCAGACCAGGTTGCCTTACTTGAAAGATCTTCTCGAACGTGAGTAATGAAGCGTCGAGTTGCTCTCTATTTTGTTGTTGCTTCTCTTACGCGAGCTTCTTCTCTAACCTTGTAGATAAGATCCAAATCAACCTAGAGGTTATCATCGTTGTTCTCCTCGTCAAAGTGTTGTCGATCCTAGGAAGTTTCGTCGAGCTTGACACCATACGCCAACCGGAATGATGTCTCTTGAGTCAACGATTAAGGGTGTAATGGTAGCCCCAAAGTATTGCTGGGATTTCCTCGACCTAGAGGCCCTTCGCTTTTCCTAGCTTTTTCTTTAGCTCGTTTAGAATAACCTTGTTTGCTACCTCAGCTTGTTCATTCGCCTAGGGGTGCTCAACTGATGAGAGCTTATGTTTGACGTTGATGAGTTCATATTTTTGCCCTCATTTAATGTTTAATTCTGGATTTTTAATTGAATTTTGTTCTTAAAAGATTGATTTAATTGGGATTTCTTATAATTAGGTTTATTGAGCATGAGATACAAAAGACGTTAAAAATAACTTTTTAGTTCCATAATGTTCTTTGGATATTTTGAGGTGTGTTAATGCATCTACAACTTAGTTGAACTCATGAAAATGAATTGCTTAAAGCTTCATGACACCTTAAAGATAAATCAAAGAATAGGAAATTATCAAAATCACAAAAATCCAAGTCAAGCATTACATGAAGATGACAAGAAAAGCTTGAAAAAGTGAAGAAGTTTGGCTAAGCCAAGAAGAGGTAACGAGCAACAAAAATTGGACCTTGCGGTTTTCTTTATCTTTTTCCAGAAGAAGGGCTTTGATAATTCATAAATATCTATGATAAAAGATAATTTGGGAAAATATATCTTTAGATATTTTATTTGATATTTTTAAATAATTATCTTTTTTAATTATATCATAAAATATCAAGAGATAATAACTACCAAATCTTTTTAAATATGGAAAAATCTTCTTGAATCTTTTTAGATCTCCACAACAAACAAATATATCTTGAAGATATTGGACTATTTAGAAGATAATTGGAGGAGATTACAAGAGGAGCAAAATTGGAAATTGGACAGGAATTAAGTTGTTGAATAATTATGTGATTAGTGATCAAGGAGTGTGACAACCCATGCCTATAGATGATGTTTTTCTAGTAGAATTTCTGGACTTGTTGGGCCGAGATGGTGGCCAATGGTTATGCCTCTATCCACTTAGTCAAGTAGTCAATGGCCACAATGAGGAACTTTACTTGTCCTTTTGCTAAGGGGAAAAGGTCGAGTATGTATGTCCATTCCCATTTGGTGAACGGTCAAGGAGTCATGATGGTGCACCGTTTTTTTGGGTGGACCTGATGTTAGGTCCTGTAACGTCCCTACTGGAAATTACTTAATTAAAATAAATAAATAATAAATGAAGATCAAACGACAAAATTTATTATTTCCAAACGCGGGAAAATTTAAATCATTATTCAATGCGCCAAAATTCGATTAAAGTTAAAGTAATAATCTTATTACAATTTCCAAAATCCGATAAAACAAAAGAAAACATAATTTATTTCCTAGCTCAAGTCCCTAAGCTAGCTCTCTCTGTGTCCATATGCATCGCCAGCATCACCTATAATATCATCTGCTCCCGTGTAACGAATCACACGATCATCGCTAAACACAAACAAAAAGGGTGAGCTCATAATGAAATAACACATACCTTAAAAATATCAATTACCCAACTAATTTAGTCTAGTTAGTTCTTGGCCATGACCTTAACCCCCAAGGCTTTTCATCCTTCGATCACACAAATAGTTAATCTTGGTATCAGGATTTATGATGCTCACACGAACCTGCCTGCTCGTGGTTCTGCCTCTATGAACCTTCCCGCTCGTAGTCCTACTCTACGAACCTCCCTGCTCGTAGTCCTGCTCTACGGACCTGCCTGCCTCTAGTCCAACACACGTGATCCACCAGCTACGTACCTACCCGCAGCATCTCTCAAGTGTGAGCATGAAACATAAGAACCTACCTCGCTCGTATCCCCACACGAGAGTAACAGGATATAAACCTCCCCGCTCATATCATCACGTGTTCACCACCATCTATGAACCTACCCGTTTATGGCACAACATCTCCTGAACCAAGTCTGCATTATTGCATATAACAACTCACGCAAGTCAGATACCTGCAGCATTATCGCCTAGCGCAACCTAAGCGCCGCTAGGCGAAACCTGTGCAGACCGCCTAGCGGTTCACCCATGCCGCTAGGCGCTAGTCTCTCACAGACCCACTATTGCAGGGTCTATCGCCTAGCGGATCACACCTTGCCGCCAGGCGCCACGCGGTGCAGGGACCTTTCACGTTGGTCCCATCGCCTGGCGCACACACCCGTGCCGCCAAGTGCTATACCAATAGCGAAAGCTTTACTAGACTTTAGCACCCAAAACAGACTGTCCTGTATTCTCCAAAATACCTCCTAAGGTATTATCACACTCTCATTCCCTACCGTTGAACCCTTGGTAACCTCTCACGCTCACATAAATCAAGTACCTGAAACTCCAATGGCCAATTCCTCTATTTAAGGACTCTAATTCACCCAGTGTTCCTTCATTGTATAATGCTCAATCAAGTATAAGCCAATCACCATCAATCTAGTACCTTAAAATAGGCAACCTACTATTACTGCACTGTAGTAGCACCTGAACTTTTCCTTCAATTAACTCCCACGTGATAGATAGAAATTGACACAATCTGCACATTAAAGCACCTAATTCTTCAGCTCTCTCTCTCACTCACTTTCAATATACCCTTATCATCTTGTCTCCAATGCCTTACACCACCAAGACAGTTCCTATTTTACGAGCAACCTCGTTTCCCTCATCATTCGCACACCAATCAATTCCATTCATTAACTTTGTCACAATTTACTCTCGCGCCCTTTTCATTCCAATACTAAAATTATGTCCTGACTCCAATTCAGTTCTAAAAACCGCATCCACAAACGTCCAATTAAACCCCAAAATAGTACTGACCCACTGTTATCGCCTGGCGGCCAATGAGATGTCGCCAGGCGACACATCAGTTCCTGGAATTCCAGGTTCTTCTACGCCTTTGGTCACCATCCTACTTTAACCTTCAAAGTCTAGGAATTCACGCAATAACCCATGGTTCACAATCATTTTATTTCTAGCTGCATACTCAACCCACCACATCATATTAAACCAACCAATTCGCAATTAACCCCTATTTCTCTAATTCTAACTTATCCATCAATTCAATATGGCTCAGCAAGCACTACCAAAACATACTCATCAATCACACATCTATATATTATATGTATATATTCACCAATCAAGGCTATGCCAGCACTTAAGCACACTTAATCCTCCATTAATAATCATACTATTAGGGAATTAAAACAACCAATCGTGAGTGATGTATAAATCTAGCTGCAGACATCCAATGCCAATCTCCGCCATTCAAAGTGAATAACAACATGTTATGAATCGTCTGTAAAAATTTCACCTAAATCATACGGTTAACGAATCGGGAAACGCAGTTTTACGAAAACTGCGCAAACCAAAAAAATTTGTGGTGCCTAGCGCCCATAAATCAAAGTATTCGCGTCGCCTGGCGGTGTCACTCTTGTCGTCAGGCGGTTCATCACAAAAAATCCATAATTGGGTTAACTCTCATGCGTCGCCTGATGGTATATTCGAAGCCAACAGGCAATTTCTAGAAATTTTCCAGAAACGCAAAAACAACAGGCTTTTGATCATGCAAACCTTCATATTCAAACATTACAATACGATAATAATCACAGATAATTCATACACATAAAGGAACTCCCCTAACCTGTTAATCCTTGCTCAATTTGAAGAATCAAGGCTTCTCTTGTGTCACCAATAGTCCCACCTTGGCCTTCTCCCAATGCACTTGATGCTCTTATCAATTCCACAGGAAAACTCACCTTTAGACTCTCTTTTCCATTTTCAAATTCGTTTGTCCATTACCCTTTCACGTTTCCTCTCTTTTTTCTCCAAAACTACACTAATTAGACCATTAACTAAGCCTTAATGCTTGTTAATGTTAGGGAAAACGAAAATGCTTTCAGTTAGGTGTTAATGATCATTGAAAAACTATTATTGGCTGCCTTCCCAGCCCACTAGGTTTCCCTTCTTGCAGCTAGGGTTTTCTTTGCCCTTTCATTTTCATGCCAAAAGAAACTTTGGCAAAAAGAAAGTTAAATTCGTTCTTAACAAGGTTTGAACCCACAACCCCTCAATTACCAAGTCAATGCACAACCAATTCAACCAATTCATGTTTCATGATAATTCCTATAATTTTAGGATTACATTATCACTAAGCACATTCACACATAGCATTAAAATAATACACTTATTAAAATAGCATTCAAATAGCATACATAAGACTCGAACCCAAGTCCTTTCAACATAACTAAGTACTCTCAACCATTTGAGCTAGTACTTTTCCACATCATAAAAACCACATTAAATGCCATAAAGGCTCCCACGACCCGCATTTATTAAGTACTTATTTATTTAATTATTTAAATTTTTCGGGTCTTACAAGGCCCAAACTGTTGGCATTCTTGACACTTCATTATGTAGTCATGGGCATCCTTTCACTTCGTGGGCTAATAGTACCACTCTAGCAGCCATGCTTCGGGCCCCGGAGCATATTTCGCATATGCCACGGTGCATTTCGACAAGCACATATTGGGCTTGCTCCGGGTTGAGGCACTTGAGAAGAAGCACGACAAAGCCGCTCCTAAAAAGTTCTCCATTCTGTACAGTGTAGAAGGAGGTTTGTCGCCTTATCCTCTTAGCCTCTATGGGGTTAATGGGGATCTTGTCCATGCTCAGATAAGTGAAAATCGGCGTCATCTAGCTTGGTGATCCGGTGGAGATCTCTAGGACGTCTTCCCCATCCCAGCTTGGGCTAGAAAGGGTTTGTGGATGAGTGTTTGGTGTTGATCAGGATTCTTGGTTCTGACTAGTTTGGACAGTATGTCCGCTTTGTCATTTGCTTCCTTTGGCACGTGATTGATCTCAAACTCGTCGTAGTGATCGACAAGGTTTCGTATCATGTGGTAGTATTTAAGCAGTGAGGGATCCTTTGCTTGGTATCTCCTTTTTACTTGGTTCGTGACTAATTAGGAGTCACTATGGTAGTGAAGTTTCTTTACTCCCAATTCCCAAGCCAGTTATAACCCAACAACAGGGCCTCATACTCGGCTTAGTTGTTTAAGGCATTGAAATTGAAGCAGGTGGCCTACTTTGGGATTAGGTCGTCGAGCCATTCGAGAATGATGCTTGCTACATTGCCGCTTCGGGTTATCATGAAACTAAGAACTTGCCTCCTCCAACACCAAAGAAATATTTATCGGGGTTAAGGCCCATGTTATGGAGATGTACCCTATCGAAGAAGGCTAGGAGGTGTGTTGGGTGGTCCCCAAACCTGGGGGATTTGAGGACCATGTCGTCGACATAGACTTCCATGATACTACTATAAGGTTCATGAAGAACTTATGCATCAGGTGTTGGTAGGATGCCCTTGCATTTTTTAAGCCGAGGGCATAACCTTGTCGTAGAAGTTGGATCTCTTTGTCATTAAGGTCATCTTTTCCTCATCAGGTGGGTACATCCGGATCTGGTTGTAGCCTGAATAGACATTTAGGAAACTCAGCAATTTGTATTTAGATGTGTTGCCTACCAACCGGTCTATACTTCGGAGTAGATAGATTTCCTAGGGATAGACTTTTTTAGGTCAATATAGTTAACTCACATGCGCCATTCATTGTTGGCCTTCTTGACCATTACCATGTTGGCAAGCCAAGTGGTGTAGGTAAGCTCTCTGATGAATTTAGCATCGAGGAGGGTTGTGACCTCCTTGTAGGCCACAACTCAGCATTCCTCTCCTAGCTTCCACTACTTTGTGCCACTAGTTTGGCCTATGGTGAGGTGGACATGTGGTGGCATAAGAAACTGGGTCAACTATCCTTTGAAAACTTGGTCCTGGGGTTGAGGTCAATGGTTTGGTCCTCTAAGGTCTCCTGTGAAATCTGGAGGCATTTTTCTACATAGAGATATTACTTCCCTTTGGGTGGCTCCAATGAGGGAGGTTGTTCAATGACAGTCACCCGGGTGGTATTAGTGCCCTCTTGGCTGGTGGGAGGCACATAAGGCACCGTCTTTAAACTTAGGGCATAACACACTTTGGCTTCCTTGGGGTCTGCCTTTATAGTGATTACGGTTGACCAATCCTCAGCCGGGAACTTTATGGCCATGTAAGGCATGGATACCACGACCCCAAGTGCGTTAAGTGCCTTCCACCCAATCAGTATATTGTAAGACATCCCAACCTCGACAATGAGATATCAAACAATCACGGTACCAAGGGCCTCTGGGTTGCCAAAGGTTGTCAGTTGGTCAATGTAACCCTTGGTGTGGACCCTTTCTCTCGCGAAGCCAAGCGGTGGCTCTAAGTATGGCTGAATGAGGTTAGCATGCTAGAATAGAACGTAACTGAGCTTCCTTGGTCTATAAGGACTTTGTAGGCCCTCCAATTGGCAATGGTTGCGGTGACAACAACAGGATCGTCTTGATCCGAGTCATTTACGCAGAAAACCTCATTAGAGAAAGTGATAAGGAGCGAGTTTAATGGCAAAAACTGGTTGATCGAGTTGATGCTACTTAGGTAGCACTTCTAGGCCGCCTGTGAGCTTCCTTTACCAACGAAACCTCCTACTATAGTGTAGTCTCTTCCCCTGGTCTGAGTTAGGTTGGACTAAGGTTGGATGACTTGGCTACGAACGACTGGTTTTAGTTGACGTTACGGGTGAGGTTGTTGTGCCTTGTTTGCTACAACAACAAGGTTTTACGTAACAACGTTGGGTTGTTCTGGTTGTCCTCTACCCCGACCCCCACAGCCACATTGGCCAAGTCCATGACCTCGTGCTACAAAATCGCCACGCCCTCCACCACGACCACCACTTACCTGTAGCGCAAAATGGGCTAAGGTGTTGGACCGCACGAGACTCTCGATGAGGTCGCGCAAATAGTTGCATTCTTCAGTGGTATGCCCCAAAGCTTGATGGAAAACGCATTGCTTCATTGGGTTGGCTCCTAACAGGGAGGGTCGAGGCTTAGAGAGTCGTGTGAGCTCTAGGTTGCAAGCTTCATTGAGGATGGTTTCCCTGTTGGCATTAAGGGGTGTGTATTGACTATACTGGCCTTGTCCCCTGCTCAGCCTCGTTGTTCTTTATACTTTTCGCTCTAATGTGAATTGCGAGCTTCCCTCCCCTCTTCAATCTATTTTCTTCTATGGCCATGTATTTGGTTGTGTAACATCCCGACCGAATATTACTAATTTTAAATAAAACAAAACTTAAAGAAAATTAAGACTGCATTTATTATAAAGTCTTTCCAAAAAACGTGGGAAATTGAAATCATTTATTACATCGTTAGTAAGCCAAAATCCATAAATTATAAGGATCAATTACAACTTTTAAGTCCAATAAGATAAAGGTTTACAAATGTTTAAAAAATCCATAAAACAATAAAACTTCATAAAGGCTTTTCCCAAACTAGCCCCTCTCCGGATCTATGCCTCACTAGCACCACCTACAACATCATTTGTTCTCGTGTAACGAATTACACGATCATCGCCAAACACAAGCAGAAAGGGTAAGCTAAAAGAATAAATATACATACAATTCATATATATATATATATATATATATATATGTGTGTGTGTGTGTGTGTGTGTGTATGTATATATGTGTGTGTGTGCATACACTCATCAAAGGAACATTATCTTTTGATTCCATACCACACGACCACCACCATGTTATCCACGTTATACGTCTTTAGATGATAACCTTCAAATACCCTTTGATGCCTCTACCTACAAGCCACAACTTGTAGAACACGTGTGGGAAACTTGCTACGGACCACACTCTGTAACGCCAGGTGGAGTTCCCAATACGAACCATAGTTCATAATTGTCCCAAAACTACCAAACTCGCCGACTAACGCCGAAGAGGGAAATCTTCTTGGACCCATCCGTACGAGCCACAACTCGCACACTCAGACCGACAACACTCGCCAATCTGAGCCACGACTTAAGGAATGCTCGTATCCATCCGCCATCTCGAACCATAACTCAAGGGATGTCATTTTGAGTCACAACTCAAGGAATGCCACGTGCTTACCCTATATCCCGAGCCACAACTCAAGGGATACCATTCTAAGCCATAACTCAAGGACTACTACAACGAAGTTCATCCTTAAGGTATCATCCAAAGCCTTGTAAACCACGCACCTCCAAATCACACAATCAATTACTTGACCATGGACTTGGAATATATGATGCTTCCACGAACCTGCACGTTCATGGTCCTGCCTCTACGAACCTCCCCGCTTGTAGTCCAACTCTACAAACCTCCCCGCCCGTAGTCCAACACACGTGATCCACCAGCTAAGAACCTCCTCGTTCGTAGCATCTCTCAAGTGTGAGCACGGAACATACGAACCTCCCCAATCGTATCCCCACACGAGAGCATCATGATATGAACTTCCTCGCTCATATCATCACATGATCACCACCAGCCATGAACCTACCCGCTCATGACACAATCAAGCATCTCCTGGTCCAAGCCCAATATCACAAACACACAAAACGCAATCCAAAAGAGCCCACTGCCCTTTACGTTATCGCCTGGGGCTGCCTAAGCGTCGCCAAGCAAAATCACAATGCAGACCGCCTGGCATTTTGTTTCTCCTAGAGCTTACCTACACCCACTATCACCTAGCAGCTTACCCCATGCTGTCAAGCACCACACAAGTAGCGTCAATGCTACTGGTTTTTGGCACTCCAAAACAGGTTCTAATGAACCTACTCACCCCACACGCAATCCAGAACACTAACAACATGTTGATTAATACATATACCAAAACTCAACACACATTCCAAGTGTCATAAGAATCAAGCACATATATTTTTACATAAGGATTCATGCATTTATACCCTGTGAATACTTAGTTTAATACAAATCATTCATGTTATAAGGAACTCAAAATTAAAACCCAATATGTACCCAACTCATGAACTTTACAAAATAACTCAAACATTAGTTCTAACATTTTCTTGAATCCCGCATAGAAACCCAAATTTAACCTTGTCGCATGTCAATAATTTCATATATATCAATCTTACAATAGCAATCTATTCATTTTACAATAATTTTCAATGCATTATGCCAAGCCCACAATTTATCATCCTTACGTGATCATGCACTTTAAAGACTTCCAAACTAGCAATCATGCATAACATATATCTCTAGCTACAGACTTCCAAATAAAATATCCACCGTTCAAAGTAAAGAACATCATGTTATAGATCACCTACCACAATTTTACCTAAATCGGACGGTTAACGAATCGAGAAACGCAGTTTTACCAAAATTGCGCAGACCAGAAAAATTTGTAGCACCCAGCGCCCATATGTCAGGCACCTGGCGCCTAGCGGTACAAAACCAGCACCCTTCGATATCTGCTCCATGAAAACACAAGAAACAGCATTTTTCATGAACAAAACACCAACACGCATCGCCTGACGGCAACTCTTCACCGCTAGGCGGTTCTTAACATAAACCTAGAAATTAGGTTGTTTTAACATTAGTCGCCTGGTGGCTTTGAAGGCCCGCTAGGTGGTTTTTGGAAAATTTCCATAAACTTATCACAATCCAGAAAATTACGTGCACAATACATTCATGCTTTCAATTCAACCCCCAACCCTCATTGACCCTTATGCTCATGTAATTATCAGGTACCCCATTACTATCAAACAATAACATATCAATTCAATTTATATCAAGACCCACTCAACAAAACGAAGAAACAAATAGATCCCGGGTCATGCGAACATTGCATCTCATAACAACTTCAAAGAGCCCCAAAACCTCGCGTGTCGCCTGGCGGCCCAAAGCCACCACCAGGTGATTTGTGAAAAATTCCTAGAAATGTTCATCTCACCCATGTGTCACCTGGCGACCCCAAGAACACTGCCAGGCAGTTTCTAGGCAGAAACCCAGAAAACGCAAGTAACCAAAATTTTTGAGTAGAATTTGGCATCCCTAGTTCAGACATACATGAAAAACATACAACTCACATGATAAACAAATAAGTACAACTCCCCTAACCTGGATTTCGTGCTTCCAATTGCCACTATTGTAAACCTTGATGATAGTAAAACCCACTTCTCGTCTCCTTCCCCTTTTCCACACATCAATAGGCTTCTAAAACAACTCGTAACTCTCCTTTTTAGTACACAAAATTGGTGTATGACTAAAAGTCCTTTTCCTCTCCTTGCTTCCACTCTTATACTCACCTCACACCCAACTTTTAAGTGCCTTAATGACTAAAACGAAAATACCATTAAAAGGTTTTCCAACCTTTTCCAGCTGCTCCCTAGAAGACTAGGGTTTCTACCCTTCACATTCAAGCCAAAAAGAATTTTGGCAAAAAGAAAGTTAAATTCATGCTCAACAAGGTTTGAACACATGATCACATAATTATAATTAAAGTGCACAGCCAATTCAACCAATCCATGTTTCATGATAATTCTTATGATTCTAGGATTGTATTGTCACTCATCATGTTCAAGCGTTTATTGTTAAAATAATAAACAATTAAAATAATACACAAATGGCATACACCAGACTCGAACCCAAGTCCTTTCGTAATAAAAAGTACTTTTAACCACTTGATCTAATACTTTTCCACATCATAAAAGCCAGTATTAAATGCCACAAAGACTCTCACTACCCGCATTTATTAAATAATTATTTATTTAATTATTTAAATTCCTCGGGTCTTACAGGTTGCGCGTTCTCTCAACTTATTCATGTCAATCGGCCTCTCTGTGAAAAGAGAGTTTGAGAATGGTCTCGGTCAGAGACCGCAAATTAGGGAGTGCATGACCACGAATGAGGTGATATCCGGGATAGTGGCAGTTGCGGTTGTGAACCTCTCTATGAAAGGCCAAAGTGTTTCACTCTCTCTTTACTCTATGTGCTTTAGGGCAGGCAAGGTGTCTGCAAATTGGGCTCGGAACATGGAGCTCAGGTCTTCGAAATAGTCCATTGAGTATGAGGGTAGCATATAGTACCAGTCCAGAGCTTGCCCATCCAAGGTGGTGGTGAACAACCTGCAAAAAACCCTCTTATCTTAAGTATGTATACTGACCTGGATCAGATAAGCCTTTAGATGTGTGACTGAGTTAGTGGTTCTATCATATTTTTTTTGGTTTAATTAGTCGGATGGTACCCACTTTTGTTTAGATGTGTCAGTTTGGTACCCTCTTTTAAAAATGTGTCAGTCTAGTCCCAAATTTTTAAAAAAATGACTTAATCAAGTCCCTTTTAGACAAAAATTACTAAAACTGTTAACTTAATTCATGACTTTTACCACTAAATTTTGATATAAATATCAATACTTAATTTTATAAGTCATTTTAAATATCAATACCGTTACGGTGTTAACGGTGTTGATATTTTTTTGCTAAAAATGATCTAATTGAAGCATCTTTTTAAAAGTTAAGACTCAATTAACATCTTTTTAAAAGTAGGTACTAATCTAACACATAAATGAAAGTGAATATCATCCGATTAATTTAACCTATTTTTTTATGTTGATTGTTATGCCTTTAGGAATGTTGGCCTCTGTCACTGTCTCAATGTCTCAATGCCTAAGTGGGATGAGGACGAAGTGACCTGTCGGCTCAACGGTCTCTACTCCTACTACTTAACTCACATATCATTATTTTCCATAAAAACATAAATGATTTGTTGTTTTTTTATCTTATACGACCATTTAACTACTCAATGAAAAACATAATAAAAATTACAAAAAGAAAATATTATATCAAAAACATCTCTAAGAAAATTTAGTAGATATAATGTGTCACTTAAGAGAAAGAGAAAATAAAAAATATGTACAAAAAAATCTTCAAATAAAAAAAAAATACCAAAATAATAGTTATACAAGTATTTCTGTTACTTGTTAAACTAAAAATGTTTTAATAATTTACGACTTTTCCATATTAATTCTCAAAAAAAATCCATCAAAGTTGAAATGAATTTAAACTACAAATTTAATTGCCCGTATTTTGAAAACGCTATTTTTTTCAATTGAGTTTATATGTTCTACATTTTAATTAATTAAATGTTTCTCTAGTATACTTAAATAAATTGGATTTGAAGATGAACTAAAACAGAATAAATAATATAACAAAATAAAATTGTAGTTAAAAAATGTAGGTCTTCTAAAATATAAAGACCAAATATCTATTTTAAAATAAAAACTAAAATTACAAATCAAACAAAAAAAAAGAACTTATATTTAAATCTAATATTTTGATAAAAATCATTGCCCCACTGAATTAAATTACATATTCAAAGACTAACATGTACATTGGTTCTAACTTTACATTTTCATATTTAGATTTTATTCTCCTTCAAATTCTCTCCACATTTAATTTAACATTTTCCTTATTTATTCCATCCTACATCAAAGAGTGTATAGTTTGAAAATTTTTATTTATATTCTAGGATTATTTTAGTTTTAATTACAAAGAAAAACATAATCATAATTGGTAAGAAACTAAAAGATCAGGTTAACCTTTAACTAAGGGATGTGAATGTAATAGACAATAGAGCAAAATAGGAACATCTGTAGTTTTCCCTATGCTTTACAATCATCACCAACCACATACAACACCTTTTCCTTCAGTTTCTCTATTACCTGCAGAAAAGAAAAAAGTGTCATTGTATTGTAGAAACATGTTTGGATATGGTAGGGTTCCACGAATCATACCAAACTAGAATTGTCTGCCCATCTTCTGATGGAGCTGGCAGCATTTCTGAGGTGATAACAGTTTGAGGAATCAAAATTCAAATAATAAGTAGAATTTTCGTTAGCATCAGCAACCCAGATGTTGTTTGTATGGTCCTTTTCCTTTTTTATAAGATTACAAAACCCAACCTGCATATAATCAACATACAACTTCATCCAACATAACACGTTTTGCAAACTAGACAACTTGAACATGTGACGTTGGCACTCTATTTGTGGTAAAAGTTGGTTCAGTCAAACCTTATCTGAACCTATATGTTAAAATGCAACAATATGCCCGGAATAATGAGCTAACATATTTCTGTTGTTATAAAAGCTAAAGTGATATTAGTAACGACTTTAAAGAGAATTGGTGGAAATAAATACTAACCATATGCATAAAGATAAAATCAAAAACGGCAATAATAAGATAACGCATTTTAAATACCGTAGATCCTGCAAGGTTGTAGCTGATTAGTGGAAATGATGAATCATGATCAATCAATGGAGAGCAAAAGCAGATAGCAAGCAAGGAGTTGATTAAATTTTCTGACTGTAAACCATTCATGATGGATCCATCAGTCACAAAAACCCATTGCTTCTGATGCTGATTTGATGTATAAACTCCTCCCACATGCACAATATGTGCAGCAATGTCAAACTCGCTGTGTAAATTAATTACAAGACAATATCAAATACTAGCGTGCTATATGTTCTTTATCAGATAACAGAAAGATTCATGTAACGTAAATAGACTAGAGCATCAACATACTTGGAAAGAGGGATGTCACCCAAACTTGATAACGGGGTCGATTTTCTACTGCGAAAAAATGGCCTACACATAACAAAAATAAGGATTCAGAACGTGTCCTACCCAGAATATAGCCATGCAAAAATTCTTTTTTTTTCTCCTTGTTATGATTGTTAGATACCTAAACTGTTCTCTTGCATTAGAAGATAAAGGCAACCACTTGGTACTAGATCCTCCACCATGCAAGTGAAGGATATCAAAATCAGAACATGATGGCATGAGTCCTGCAATGGAATATGCTCCTCCTTCCACCAACTCCAGACGCTGAAATAAGTTACACAGAAATTGTGTGAAATCAATTAACCTCCACAACATAGTAGTTACAATAAGGTAATAAAATAATAGAAAGGAAAAGCATCAAAAATAGCTAGGCATGCAAAGCTAAAACCAAAAAATTGACTAATTATTAAGACAAGGAAAATACGGCTAATCCTTGCAATTGGCTCACCAACCTCACCTGCTTCTCAGTGGGATTCCAGATCGTTACTATGCCTTCTTTAGGTTTGTCTTGTCGAGTTTTATAAGTTAATCCAACTACTCGTAACTTCATAAATGGTGTGACTTCTCTATGTCCCAAGCCAGCATCTTTCAAAGCTTTTTCTATTGATTTTTCCTTTTCTGACTGTCTGATTGCCTGAAGACAGATATGAAATCCTAAATATCTTTCTTCGTAGACTTCTAGGAAGATAGGAAAAATAACCTTACATTTAGTTTGGCCTTATACGCAGCAAAAGAAGTAAGCTGCTCTGCACTCATATCTGCCATTAGGAATTCAGGTTCTTCCGCTGTCTCGAGCATGTTATAAATCTTAGCACCTTCACTATCACTGTCATAATTAATGTACGAACTTTCCTTCTGATACTCAGAAATGATGCCATCTACAACAGCAGAGCGCCTGTGTCCACATAGGTAGTCAGAGCACAAAAATAAAATTCACATTATGGCTGTAAAAATAACAATTGCATTAATATGGTAAGCACCTTATATCTTTTATGGCATTACAACTTTCAGATCATACGATATAAACTTCCTGCTTTATTTTATTCTTATCCACTCCATTGTGAAGCTAAACAAATTGAAATTTACTGAGGCAACAAAATATTTATTTCTTTGATGGTGGTTCAAATCTACTTCGTTGATTGAATGATGGTTGCATATGATGTATGTGCAAGATAGTGGGAAAGACTATGTTCGTTGTGTGTTGAAAGAGTATGGGATGGAGACGGAGTGGAGGCTATTATGACTCTGCTAGTTATCTAGCATCAAGTAGAGAAAGATAGTTGAGTTGTGAAAGTCGAAGGAGGTCTCCACATAGGTTGGAGAGGAGGCAATTGTATTTATACATATGTCATGTCTCCAATTGGATTATAGAGATTTACCTTGTCATATGACAATGGGTGGGGAGACACCCGCGGGGAAGTCATTACCCACAAAGTCTAATCCGAGATGTCATTTTTGACAAGTACATAATCTCTGGATCAATATTCGTACTCTTAATTTTTCGGCAATGAGTCATAGATGCATGGAGTAAATGAATGATATAAGGGTTTACATGTATGCGTGGTAATGTGTGCTTGCTAGATGATATGAGTATCTAATTTTTTATGATCTGATATACATATACATATTACTTTTAAAGTTAGCTTAGCGTTTTATTGGTGTTTCTATTGATGTTTTTGTTTTTGTGGTGTTTTTTGCTATGACACACGAGCAAATGATGCAGTAAGTGGCAAAGATGTGTAGCAATAGGCCAGAGCAGTGGTTACCCTACTATTGGGAAATTTTTGTATGCATATGTAATTGATGTTTTAATTCTCTAAGGAAAACCTTTGTATAGTTTGTAAGTGTTTCTCTTTTGTAAAAATCTTAATATGATTAGAGTAAAGAAAAAGTATTATGTGTATGTTAAATTTTCTACGTGTGATGATCTAAAATACAATTGTTAGACGATACATAGTAACTCGCCTAATTAGACAATTTGTTGAACAACGTTTTAGTAGACGATTAACTGGTTACGTTTTAAGGGAGATGTGACACTGGTTTTGGGTGTTACAACTACAACAGCTAAAAATTAGGGACATCCATGGAAAGAATCTTATTTTTTTGTGACAATCAAGTTGTACTTCACATTGCATAAACCCAGTCTTCTATGAAAGAACCAAACAAATAGAGATAGATTGTCATTTTGTGGGAGAAAATGTGCTCTCGGGAGTGACCAGTTGGAACCAAGTCCCTCAGGTTACGCACATTAGCGACAATATTGGTGCATATAACATCTGCTCTAGTTTGAGGGGAGTTTACAATGTAATTAGTAATTAACTATTATAGATTTGTTAGTTATTACCTGTTACATTATAGATTCTAGGAAATAAGGATCATTGATTCTTGATTGTTATGTAAGAATTTATAGTGTTTGATTTTGTAAATTGGTATAAATACAAACTATGGGGTCTGCATTTGACACAACATCTATATAACTTTTTTCCTTTTATAGAATTTATAAGAGAAAACCCATAACTACATAATATTCAATTACCCTTTTTTAGGAAATTAACATAAATAGGACCAACCTAATAGTCTTAATATCCAACGCTACTATATTTACAGGATTCTAACAGGATGAATATTAAGAATGTAAGATATTGACCAGACGCACAAGGCCAATTAACAGTAGGCTAAAGGAACTGCAATGTTGTGAGGAGGAAGAAAAAGAACACATTAGAAAAAAGAGTAATTGCAGTCTGCAGGCATGTTCAGCGAGTTAGTTGCTGAGAAGGGATTTTACATGAAAGGGGTTTTTCCTGTTAGTAACTTTGGCAGTATAAGAATAATTTCTGTTATTGGGATTGTGAGTATTCTCCCTCTGAGGAGCTGCTACTGTGTTTCTTACAAATAAAAATTGATATACATGGATAGTCTAAGAAGTTACCTCTGATTGTACAACTCTGACATTTTATTCTCCATCTTCTCTGACATGACAACAGACCGTCCACTGCTTAACCTAATGAGTAAAACGATTATCACCATTTTTCATTATAATATTAGAGTACATATCTCAATAAGCAATTTAGTGCACATATTTCAAGTGATATTGTAGGAAATGCTTCCTAATAATACATTTTACATTGCATAATTAGAGTACATTTTTGAAAAGTAATTTTTCTGTGAATATTTCAAGGGAAATTTTAGGACATAGATGTTACCTTTCCTTGTAAAGAATGGGATATATGCGAGTAATTCCAGCCAACGTTTGCGGTATTAGACCACCATTTCTTTTTATGCATCTAAAAGCCAAAGGAGGACCGGCAACCTTACCTGCCAATCAGCTTAAAATAATAAACTCAAGGATGATATTTTTCTGCAAAATTGACAACATTAACATAACATAATAAAGGATGCTTACAGAATCCTAACCGTTCTGCCCAGTGGGCTCTATACGTTCCATTTATGTGCAGCAATAAACTAACTGATGATGACACCTGAAATTAGAATAGATTCTTCATAAAACATCTGACAGGATACACATTTATTACTCAATTATATTCCTAAGCTGTAAGAAACCTCAAGGGGTGAAACTGGCCCATTCCAGCCGCATAATCCTGCTCCTGAGAGCTGCATATATGTAAACGGAATTCAACATTATCAAAGTGGCATAATCAAGGAAGGTAAGATAAACAACAAATACAGACAACACATTACTCGGAGCTTCTGTCCCACAAACAATCTTCCAGCAGCATGTTGCTTTGACAATGGAACATCTAAAATAGCATTCATTGAATACCTGAAAGGGAAAATCACTATGTATCTCAGGGACCCTCACACACACACACACACACACACATATATATATATATATATATATATATATATATATTGCAATCAGACACTGAGGTAGCTGAAATTCACACCATCCATCAGTTAGTTCAATTTTCACCGCTTCTGTTATCTGAGCTCCAGGTCTTGTCTCAAAACAAGTCCCACTTTCTACTATATCACTACAGTGAATATTTGAAATGCATAGAATCATCATTGAGGAAGGCACTGCATCCCCTTCGAGAATTTTCTTGATGGTAGACCGGTGGCCATGATTCACTTCTCTTTCGTATCTACAAACCAAATGTCATCATAAGTTCTATCGTTTTTATATAGACACAAAGTATGTTGCTTTAGAGCAGTCACGTGCCTGTACTTCAGTTCCTCAAGCACATTCGATACAGTCAAAAAATTTCCAGCTGAACTAGCTGGATAGTATCTCTCATAGCATGCCAACTTCCAGACAATCCACTTGTAATGATTTGTGACCCACCTAGCAATGTGCAATGAAAGTGTAAAACTAAGATGAGAAGATTGTGAGTAACAATACATAAACAGAAATAGAACCTTATGTACCAAACTCCCCTACGTTATAAATTTAACCACGAAAGAACTTTAACTGGATAATGTATTTCCATGCCATAAAGATAACAATTGAATATACTAAGTTGCAGTAACCTTCTGGCACAATTCAATACAACTAGCTATCTGACCTAACCTTAGTTGCGAAAAGTTCAGGGTAGAAGCAATTTACTCTTTAGTTGCAAAATGCATGGAAGCTCCATGGAGAGCCAATAGATGAACAAAAGCTTCTGCTCCTATGCCATTATGACCAGATCCTTTATGAAACACATACTTTTCTGCATTAAGTGATGTCACCTGTCTACTCAGATTGGGAAAACACTGAAACAAAATTCATTCAGTGCATAAAGTGTTCCAAGTGCCGAGATCATTAAGTCCTAGCAGAAATATAAAGATTACACTCACCGCTCTCTTTTCCATTGGACGCCCAAAAAAATAATCCTTGATGTACACCCTTGGATAGTGAAATGGATATCGGGTAGAAACCTCTCCTTTGCATTCAGAGATATCAGAGGACAATTGAGACAAATCTGAAGATCAAATACCAGAAATAGCTATAGCAACTCACAAAAATTGAAGAAATTCACTAAACATTATTAGCCTATGTTTACCATGAGGAGATTTTTCAACATCCTGCTCTAAAGGAGCAGGAGAGTTGGAACTGCGTGGCTTTTTAAAGGGAGAAACAGTTACAGACAACCCTAGTCTCCGTTTGCCACTACCAGCTTGCCTATTGTTTGTTGTATCGGTGTTAATGGTATTGGAAACATCAGCCAATGCTCTGCGTATTGCCACACCCCGTGTATCTACTTTTGAAGAAAAACAATTCAATGAAGAATCATATACTAGTGAATTTTGTGTCTGGCTCCTGCCATACGGAGGCTTCTGTCCACAAGCACCGGTACTTTTCCTGCCACAATCACTCTCTTCCCCAACGGCATCAAACTTCTTGGTCAAGTTAATCCCATCACCTTCACAAGGAAACTTGGTTGACAATCCTCTTTGCCTAGAAGACTTCATGGGGAAAGTAAAACTCTTCGTCTTAAAATTGCTATCTGATGTCACCCGGTGAACGACAGGAGCACTATAATCACTAGGGGCAGCAGTGTCAATTTGTCGCTCCAAAGGAAATGAGAAGACTGAATCACCGGTATCCCCTCCTTCAAACAAATCCCCCACATCCGGATCACCGAGAAGGCTCCGAGCTCGCTGCAGCGCGCCACTCGAAATGGATATAGATCTTCCACCTGCAGTGCGAAATTTAATCGGAGGTTCCTTGAATGCATTCCTTTCCTCCAAACCATTATTCAATGCATGAAGACCCCCAACAGAAGGACTGTTGATAACTGTATGCAGCTTCAGTGCAGGTGATTCTTCATATTCTTGTAGTTGTTGCTTTCCGGCTGTTTCGCCAAATGCACGCAATTTACTTGTACTTTGGATATTAATATCAATGGTGTTCAGCAATGTCTTTGCTCTAACCAGACCTCTAGAAGATATGGTCACTTTTTTCCCAGAGCCTGTCGTAAAAAGCGAATTCGAGAAGCTGAGAGTTTCATCCATTGCACGCTCTTCACCTGCATTTTAGCAATCAGGCTTTAATATTCTAAAAACAAGTTACATAACCATTATGATGCTTGAATGTGTTGCACTTTTAATACATTCAGAGAAAAAAATCAGAACTTTCGTTGTTTGAATGACTAAATCATTAATACCAGTCTAAACATTCACAACCAAGACTCATCTACCCGCTAAAACTAAAAACAACATGTTTTGTTGAATAATTAATATATTCACTGGTTTAGATTGTACAGGCATAGCAAATACCTCGCGCACCGGCGTCGTGGGAGGGAAGAAGAGCCGGTGAGCCTGCGAAAAAAAGTATCAATGGAAGAAAATTATTAATGTCAAAAAGAAAAGGGAAAAGAAAATTGAAAATGTTGGATTGAATTGAGAATTGGAACCTTGGAGAAGAAGATCGGCCATGGAAGGGAGGGGAATGGGAGAGGGGAGAGGAGTGGGAGAAGCATGGGAAACTTGTTGGGTGATTTGCCAGTGGAAATTGTTTGGAGAGTGAGAGAGGATTTGCCATGAACACATTGTTTAGGTTTCTGCTTTGGTTCGAATTTTGGGTAAAGGAAAATTCGTTGTTAGGGATTTTGTCTGTTCGAGAGAAATTTAGGAGTGGCGGGAATGGTTGCGTTACAGGCCGAAGCAATGGAGGGAAATACAAAATGTTTAAAAACAATTTCACTTTGACAGCCATAATGGATCAATTATTAAATTTTGGATATAAATAATTGGTTTAAACAGTTGTTTGTTCCTAGTTTTCGTTTGATTTTTTTAAACGTGGTCCTATTTTTTTTTTTTTTATTTTGGTCATAATATTCGTTAATTTTATTCAATTTGATCTTTTTCGTTAACACTGTTAAAGTAGTTAACCGAATGTGAACGGTAACCGTCACGTGTCATTTTGTCATTTTTTAATTTTTTAATTTTTTTTAATTTTTTTTAATTTTTTTTAAATTTTTTTATTTAAAAAAATGTACACATGTCAAGTTCATATTATGCCACGTGTCATTTTGTGATTTTTTATTTTTTTTTTATTTTTTCTAATTTAACAAAAATCCACATGTCAAATCATGCAAGTGTCAGAATCAGATTTTTATATTCAATTTTGTCATAATATTCGTTATTTGTTTTCAATTTGGTCATAGTTTTTTTTTTTTAATTTAGCATTTTATTTCTTCTCCAAAGACAAAATATAATTTGTATATAAATGTTATATGGATATTCTTATTAAAATACATATTTTTATTAAATATTTTTAATTTAAAATTAGA
>Ga0214542_1004140_pt1 | contig 28985 bp, 14 predicted proteins | sample CNSS1metaG_FD_160096 | JGI IMG/M metagenome (GOLD analysis project Ga0214542, IMG submission 160096) | Root nodule microbial communities from cowpea collected in UCLA plant growth center, Los Angeles, California, USA - CNSS1 | ecosystem: Host-associated > Plants > Roots > Nodule | place: USA...
CCAGGTTGGTATCCCCTAATACTTCCTCTGAAAATCCTTCTCCTTATTCTCCTCCTCCTCCCTATCCAAACCGTTTGAAACCAAAAACTAAAAAGATGGAGGAGTTAGACAAAGAAATCCTGAATACGTTCAAGAAAGTGGAGATAAACATTCCTTTGTTGGATGCTGTGAGACAAATTCCTAAATACGCCAAGTTTCTCAAAGAATTATGTACACATAAACCTTGAGGTGCGACGTGGGTGATATAGACCTTGAGGTGCTCGTCTGGGTCGGTCTCCCATGTGTAGCGTTCTAGTGTGAAAGGTTCCCACTGGGCAGGGAGAGGGTGTTGGCGATGAAATCGGTAAAAGGATGACGGTGTTTAGGTTGTGTTGATGGGAGCGAGTGAGGGGGGATGGGATGGTGAACGAGGGTGGGAAAAGTTGAAGTGAAGTTGTGAGGGGGGATATGGGTGGTGGAGAGGGTGAGAGGCATGTTATAGGGTGGGATTTGGGTGGTGGGTAGGGTGGAAGGCATGTTATTGGGTGGGATGTGGGTGGTAGGTAAGATGGCGGCGGGGGTAGGAGCCGTAGTGTTTCCTGAAAGGGTGGGGTGGAAGTATGTATGATGGGTTAAGAGGGTGGGAGTTTGTTGAGTGGTGGTGAAGGTGTGCGGGGTAGGATTGTACTCGTTTTCTTCTTCGGTGGGCTGGAAAGCTGGGGACCCTGCGGCATCAGATATTTCCTTAGCCTTTCCCTTTTGAGCGAGATCGGCCTCAATCCCGGCCTACTCTGGGGTTTAGATCATCTCCAGATAAGGCTATGTTAGAGCCGGGTGATCGTTCAATATGATTGGTTTGAAGGATGGGGAGTTGTGGGCGTAGGCTGGCCATGTAGCATTCGCGTGCGAGCCGCTGGTCGCCATGGATGGTAAGGATGTCGCCGGATGGGGATGGAAATTTCATGGCCAGATGAGGTGTGGAGACGACAGCGCCAAGAGTGTTGAGTGAAGGTCGCCCGAGGAGGACATTATAGCATGTGGGCACGTCAACGACGAGGAATCGGATAGGTATTGTTTTGGTTTGAGCACCGTCGCAGAAAATGGTATGGAGGTCGATGTAGCCACGGGTAGATACATTTATCCCTGAGAATCCATATATCGGTTCATCGTATGGAACCCTGGTGGTGGTGCGGAACTGGAGTTTCTGGTATGTTGCCTAATAGAGGATGTCGACGGAACTGCCTTGGTCAATGAGGACTTTCTTGACGGCGTAGTTTTCTAACTCAACTGTGATGACCATGGGGTCATCCTGCTGGTGATCAAGGCCATGGAAGTCATGGTCTGTGAAGGTTATGGGGGGCATGCAACGTTTGTGGTAGGAGTGGGTAATGTGGTTGATGGATTGTGTGTGGCGGAGGTGTCTCTTTCTGGCGGATGATGTAGATCTGCCACTAGCAAAGCCACCAGAGCTGGTGTTAATAGTGTCACGTAGGGGGGTCGGTAGGGGTGATATCGGTGCGAGCCGGTTGGGAGTCGCAGTTAGTGGGCTGGCTTGGACGTTTGTCGTGGCGAGAATCGCGGGGAGGGCGTAAGTGGTCAGAACGAGGAAGGTGATCGGATCGAGGAGAGTGGTCGTCTTTATTGATGAAGCGGCGGAAGTGGCCAACACAAACCAACTCTTCAATCTTGTCTTGGAGTGCTTTACATTCCTTAGTGGTGTGGCTGTGGTTTCGTTGATAGTGGCAATATTTAGTCATGTCCGCGTTGGGAGCAGTGGTCGTCTGGCGTGGTGGTGGGATGTGGTCAGCCTGTAGGGCTTCGTCGAAGAGTCGGGATCGAGGAACGTTTAGGGGTGCATATCTGGTGAAGCGGTGTTGTTGGGCTTCTCGGGGTCTCGGGTCAGGCCGGGAAGGTTGTGTAGGGGATTGCTGTAGAGGGTGTATAGTCATTGCAGAATTTTGTATGGAGAGTTTGCATCTCCTCCATGCGGACATAATCGACGGCGCGGAGTTTCAACTCATACATGGAGGCGGGTGGGTGGAGGTAGACGTTGTTGGCGAAGGAGCCAGGTTTGAGAGTGAGTTCATCGCATTGAAGTATCATTTCCTGATTGAGGTGTGGTGTGCGAAGGGCAGCCTTACTGAAACGGTCAATGAAAGCCTGTAGCGTCTCGTCTTGTTCTTGTCTAATGCCGAGAAGTGAGATTGTTGTAGTTTGATGTGGGCGGCTGCCGGTGAAGTGAGTGGTAAAGATCTTGGAGAGGGTATCGAAGCAGTCGATGGAGTACGGCGGAAGGGTGGTAAACCATTCGAGGGCAGGGCCTTTAAGGGTGGTAGGGAAGGCCTTGCAGAAAACAGCGTCATGAGAAGTGTAGAGGGCGACGTGGGTGATATAGACCTTGAGGTGTTCGTCTTGGTCGGTCTCACATGTGTAGCGTTCTCGTGTGAAAGGTTCCCACTGGACAGGGAGGGGGTGTTGGCGATGAAATCGGTAAAAGGATGACGGCGTCTAGGTTGTGTGGATTGGAGCGAGTGAGGGGGGATGGGATGGTGAACGAGGGTGGGAAAAGTTGAAGTGAAGTTGTGAGGGGGGATATGGGTGGTGGAGAGGGTGAGAGGCATGTTATAGGGTGGGATTTGGGTGGTGGGTAGGGTGGAAGGCATGTTATTGGGTGGGATGTGGGTGGTAGGTAAGGTGGCGGCGGGGGTAGGAGCCGTAGTGTTTCCTGAAAGGGTGGGGTGGAAGTATGTATGATGGGTTGAGAGGGTGGGAGTTTGTTGAGTGGTGGTGAAGGTGTGCGGGGTAGGATTGTACGCGCTTTCTTCTTCGGTGGTCTGGAAAGCTGGGGACCCTACGGCATCGGATGTGTCCTTAGCCTTTCCCTTTTGAGCGAGATCGGCCTCAATCTTTCGCCTTAGGCGTGAGTTCTCCTGTCGTAGTGCATCCATCTCATCTGCACCGCGTTTCTTCAAATCAGCCAGCTCCTGTTGCATCTTGGCTTGACCGTCTAGGATAGCGGCCAAGTCCAGGGTGATATTAGCAGGTGCTGCAAGACCTGCTTCAGCTTGCTTGTTAACTTTTGCTCTGCTGCGAGTAGAAACCATCGTCGAGAGAATGTGGGATGGTCCGTAAAGTGTTATCTCGTGCCCTACGGTGGGCGCCAATTGTTCCTGCGGAGAACAAATAAGATATGTCAGACACAAGCGTTACCTTACCCCAATCCGCAATCTCCTTAGTAGGCTTCCTCTCGGCTGGTATATGTCGTCTAGGGATATCTCGGTGTGGACCGGTTTGGACCCGAGAGGGGTTACCTGCGGAAGAGATTTCGATGCTCAAGTCAGCAAAAACTCTCAGAAAGTCAAATCTCGTAATTAAGGGAGTAATGAATTCGTCACTGTAATTACTGGAGTCCATACATATTTATAGATTATTAATTGTGCTTAGCCACGTCATGGGTTGGGCCCCTATTTAGGCCATAGGTGGGCCTGAGTCTTGGGCCAGGCCTCTTAGAACGGTTATCGTGGGCCCTTAGGGGCCTTGCGGGTAGTGCTCTGAATTTGTCAAGTTCTTGCTTAATCATCCTAAGTTAGCGGCTTAAGCCGGTTACCCTTTAACAGCTTAAGTCGGGTATTGTTAATCGTTCATACATGGTGATTACTTGCATCTTTGGGGGCTATATAGGCGGGTTTTATGGCTATAGTCGGGTTAAACCGGCTAGGTGTGGTACAATGTACACCCCAAAATGCTCTATTCCAAAAACATGAACAAAGCTACTAAACAAACACCAGTAGCTGTGGGTCAGCTCCGGTCCAAGAGTGGAGTATCTTCACCTGGATCTTTGTTTGCTCACACCAATTCTTAAGTGGTCATCGCAAAAGAAGACATACATAAGAAAAACAAGCCCAAACAAGAAGGGTAAGCTAACTAAAAATCAATCATGCAGTTTAATCATAAATATAAGCAAGTACTTTCACATCCATCAGAATTATTTAAGTCACCACCACAAAACACACAAATACATGACTCTAGACTCAATATCTGGATTATGTAAGCAACATCAGATCTCTTGGTGGCTTGCACCTCTGAAGGTTCCCAAACTCTGCAGAGTTTGGGCTCAAGGGGTTATCACCCAACCACTCCCAAGGTAAGTCTCATTCGCGTCTATGACTGATCGGGTCCATAGACTAGGACCTCTTACTACTCCTCACGACATAATCCATTACACTCTACATGAGTCTTAATGGATTATTGGAGCGTCAGGATACCAACCAAATCTGAGTCCTTAAGTTCTTACATACACTAAATACTTCCCCTAGAATTTCCCTTGAAATCCTAGTTCAATCACATATTTTCACAATCTCATTCCATGAAATTTCCCCATACAATTATATATATATATATATATATATATATATATATATATATATATATATATATATATATATATATATACTACCAACCGTGATTATCCAAGCATACTATGAGCAAACATCACATTATTTCATTTAATAAAGCCTTATTCACCTAAAATAGAGAAAGCAACATAACTTTGCAGTGATACTTGCTCAAGCTAGAGAATCTCGCCTAGGCTAGAGGGTGATCTCGCTTAAGTGGGCCACTCTCGCCTGGGCGAGACCCCAAACAGTGGGCAACCCAAATTCTGAGCGAATTCTCGCTCAGACTAAGCTATTTCGCTTAGACGAGAGGATCCCTTGCTCAAGCGAACCCAGCTCGCCTAGGTGAGACCTTGCGCAGTGACAGAGGTGACTCTCTGATACTTTCGCTCAAGCGAGAGCTGCTCGCCTGGGAGAAATTATCAGGATTCCAATTTGTTCTTCACATGCAAAGCTACGAAATTCATACCAAAATCCCAATTTCACACAGCAAGTAGTTCCAAACATCAATCAAACACAAAATCATGCAATCCAAGTACTTAAAGACACTTTATACACGAAAATTGAGTAAAGAGTTAGCTTCCCTTACCTTTTTGCTAAGTTTTGAACTTGGTGAAGTCAAATTAGTTGTAAGAAGGCAGAAATCTTAATTCAACCTAGAGAATTCATCACCAAGACATAGAGAAGGAAGAATCCCATAATTAAACCCAGAATCAGAGACAAAATGGTGAATTCTAGTTGGAATTGAACCAAAGCAGAAATGGAAACTTACCTAGGAGGAAGGGAGCTGAGGGAGGAAGCAACAGAGGGTTCTATTTAGTTTATTCTTCTAGAATCTGGTTAAAATTTCTTAGAAATGGTGAGAGAACTGATCAAGGAGGAGAAGTTTGAGGGAGAATTGGAAGCAGAGGAAGAGAGTGGAAATAGCTGGCTTTAGGTCTTTCCAAACGAGAGAAAAGAGAAATAGTTAAAGAGGATTTCACAGCCATCACATGTTTTATTTTTCCTTATTATTTCATTGTTCTTAATTCAATTACATTTTTGTTTTCATTTATTTTTTAATAACAAAAAAATTTAAAAAAAATAAGCTTCACTAATAATATTAATATCATATTACAAAATAAGAAAATGCATCAATTAAAATATTAATATTACTATAAAATCCATACCTACTTAAATAATTATATATAGAAAATAAATGTACTTAACTTACTTTTTATTAAACTTAATTTGAAAAAAATCAAATTTAATTTTTTCAATTTAAATCCAAACACTTGATGGACTTACTCAGCATAAGTTGCAAATTGGGATTTTTTTTTTGGGAGGGGTTCTTTATAAACGTGATTTTTTTAAGGGGTTGCGATTTAATACCTACTCCAATTTATATAATTCACACAAGCTCGTTCCCAACTAGTCATAAACATAAACTACACATTAGAAACGCAATCAATTTTTCAATTACTATAATCAATTTACAAGAATAGCATTAGAAAACATAATCACCCAAACAATCTGACCATTTACTTTAAGTTAACCATTAGGTTCGGTTCTAAAAACTACACTCAAACTTAACCTTCAGTCCATCATGCCATGCGCAATATTTTATATTCGTATACAACTTATTCTTAATTCAGTTTAACAAAAAATAATAATAAATTAACTTACGCCTATTGAAATGAACTAATCTTTATTGTAAGCTTTACTTCATAATGATTGTTTAATTCTGTTTTATAAGCCTTTATATTAAAATTTAAAATATTTTCTTTAAATAATTTGTTTCCGTCTATATAATTACCCTTTATTCTTATACAAATATGTATAGTAAACATTCGCTTAAATTCACATTTTGATTTTGAGAATTTGATGCAGACTTAACTGGGATGCAGACTTATGGAATTTCAAGAGTCATATTATAATATGGAATATTAGGAATTATATATGAGTATTGAGTATGAAATATTATGAGTATTGAGAATTTATACTAATTGTGATAATATGAGAGATATGATAAATATAAGAGATATATTACAGAATGAACTTGTTATTTTATTTTATTCATATTATATATATATATATATATATATATATATAATAAAATGTAACATAATATAAAGTCAAACGACTTTACATGATTTTTTTGGAAAATAAAATCACAAAATTATTGATCCGAGAATTTTTCCTTTTCAAATACGGATTTAGGCGAAATGCGGACTTAGATGAGTGCGAACTTAAGCGAATGTTTATAATAAACATTCGCTTAAGTCCGCATTTTGATCTTGGAAGTTTGATGTAGACTTTATTAAGATGTTAACTTATAAAGTTTTATGATTCATATTACAATATATGGAATATTAGGGGCATATAATTACATTATTAAATATTATGAGTGTTGGAAATGTGTAAGAATTGTGAAAATATGAGAGATGTGAGATATAAGAGATATGTTATATGAAAAACTTGTTATTTTATGTTAGTATGAACTTGTTATTTTATGTTATTCTTATGAGTGAGTTGAAAGATTTTCCTTATTCATCATCGAATCCGTTAAATCAAGCTAAGGGTTCTTCACCCTTCATCGTATTTTACACAATGGTCAATCAACAACTACATGTGAACGAATTGAAAATAATTGTCACATGACTTTACATAATTTTTTCTGAAAATAAAGTCACAAAATTATTGATTCGGAAAATTTTCTTTTCCAAATACAGATTTAGACAAGATACAAACTTAAATGAGTGCGAACTTAAATAAGTACAACTTAAACTAATGTTTATTGTACTGTAGACACGTTATATGTTCCGATTATAAAGTTTGTTAATTAAAGTTATTCATTTCGAAACAACTTTTACCGACATATACTTTAACCGGATCTAAAATTTAATTATTTTAATCGAAATTACATCATTTCCTAAATTATTTTAATTATTGTTTCTATTCTTTATTTTATAGTCATATCAAGTGCAATTGATAATAAAGATTAAGAGACCCTAAAATCGGAGAGAATGATACCTATATAACATATTTGTACAAGTTAAAACCTATTTCCTTTATTATGTTATCTATATCTATAATATTAATAAGGAAAATTATAAGAAAAATATTTTTAATATACACAAATTCTTACTAATTTATCTTTTAAGTGCTTTTTCTTTCAAAAAGTTACTGTTTTTTCAATTTAACATTTTTTTTTTAAATTAATCACTATTTTTAACTAAAATAACTATTTATAATAGAAAACTTGTCTACAAAATAGAACAAAACTAATTTATAATAATATTGTAAAAATCATTTATGCTTATATTTATTTTTATAATTATAATAAATAATTTTAATATAATATGTCTTCATCTTTTTACAAGTGACCACTTATAAAGAGATGTTTTGCCAAGTATAATTCTTTTACGGGCAATGTTCAACCATGAGAAATGGCGAACTTCTAAAATATATAAAAACAAACACCTCTGGATATTACATAAATACCCAACTTCAATAATTGACACATGTTCATTTGATAGGTTTTTTTGTCAATTATATGTGTCCTGAAGAAGCTTTTTGTGTTTTAAAAGCTTGAATCAGTCTTTGATTGTTATACCCTTCTTGCTTAGCTTCCTTCTTGTTTTTTTGTTTGAGTTAAAATTCTTGTCCAACTTCCTTTTCATCATTTGGCCTTTTCCCGCCTCTGGGATTGCTGGGTGGAGGGAATATTGTGCATTGAGTTGATGGATGTTCCATCCATTAATAAATGTTAGGTCACAGTTTGATTGTGATAATTTTTTATTTTGTAAGGGTGTTGTTGCGTGGTTCCTTTCTCAAGATTTTCTACCTTTGTCAAGGTATTCCATTTCCTTCGTATGTCGTTTATTCTTTTTTTCACTTCTCGGAAGATTTTAGTTTTCGATTGTTACTTCTTTTGGATTTCCTCAGTTTCAAGGTATGACCTTTATGTTTTTTGTTTGTCTTCCTCGGGTTTTTTATTTTTTTTATAGTTTGACTAAGGCATTTATATTTTTTGTTTTAGATTTTGGTTGTTATTTCATATTTGGGTTTTGTCGGTGCTTGTTTTCTCTACATTTGTCGAATTTGACGAATTATGTATTCTATGGTTTGTGGTTTACTTTTATTGAGTATCGAAAAAGTTTTAGCTTTTGGTGTTTATTTGTTATGGGTTTCCTTAGTTTCATCACGTATGGCCTATACGTGTTTTGTGTCTTGGTTTTGGATTGTGTTGCTTCAGTTTTGTTTGTTTTTAAAATTTTCTAAGGCATTGATGTGTTCTTAAGCAAAAAGATGAAAAAGTTTTAATTTTTATTATTTCCCATTATTTTTGAGTTTGATTTTAATCATTTTTGTTTATTAAGCCAACTCGTCCTCATAATGCTAGGTTTGTGTGTTCTTGGAATCTTGGTGGTGGTTTTTCTCTCCTCCCCATACTGACATTTAGGGTTATTTATGCGAGGATACAAGTAAACCTTCTTTCCTTTACTATGGTGTGTGGTTTCGGTCATGGCATTTGTTGTCTATGGGTTTACTTTATGGTGTGTGGTTCCGGTCGTGACATTTGTTGTCCCTAGGTTTACTTTATGGATCATGTAACAAATTCTAATGTGTTTCAGGCCCTTTTAATTTTGAGGCAGCAAAGACAAAGGGGGTATTCGCACACTACATCTTAATTCATATAACTAGTCAAAGCTTGTGCTTTATAAACAGTGTGGAATTTAGATTGGGAATAATGATGATTTATTGTGTTATAGTTATGTTTTCAATGTCTATAATTCATCAATCACTCAAAGGTTGTGTTTTCTCCTTATCAATTTGTATGGATTTGTTTTGTATTATAGGTTTCAATATTATATATTCGGTGTCATCTGAGTGTCTAGTGAATGAGGCAACAAGGCCTATGGCAGGGATTAGAGTTGAAATAAAAGTTTGGAGTATACCAAGTTAAATTTAAGGGACAGGTCACATTTAAAGGAAACCTATGGAGGTGAGTCATTTGAATTGAAAAATATAATATTTTGTTTTCATGTTGGTTGATGATGTTTGATTTTGATCATCTTTACATTTTTGTTTGTTCAATTCATTGTTAATGCTATAAACTATTATGGTATTGATGTCTTTATCTTTATGATTTTGAATTCAGTGAGTTGAATGAAGTCCTTCAATACTATCTACATGATTATCATGGGGTGGATAGGGATAAAAGACCTATTTATATTGAAAGGTTAGGAAAAGTTGATCCCATTAAGCTTATGCAAGTGACTACCATAGAAAGGTATTTGAGATACCATGTGTAGGGTTTTGAGCAAATGTTTGTTAAATTTCCTACATGTTCTGGGTTTTCTTACTTCAGTAAGGGTCAACATTGCAAAATTGTTTGATGCTCCAACTTTAGTCAAAACTATTGTTTGAATTTTAATTTGTTTGGTAATTTCTGTTATGGTTTTAATTGTTTATATCACATAGCAATTGGTGGTCATAATGTAGTTTTATTCTAATAGCTAAACCAATTATAATTATAAAACAAGATTACCTCCAAATAGAAAGAATTAAAAGTAAAGGATTCCTTATTATAGTTACTAAGTCATTCATAATGTCATTTATTATTATTTACTTGGATGATACACTATAATTTTAGAATGGATGATTAATGTATAAATAAATATCAATTAGCAATCATGAAGTATACATGAAACTAAAAGTGTTGTATTTTAAATTATATGTTCTCAGTGTTCAAAGTATTGTAATGAATCATCTCATTGAGTGAGTAAATTATTTCAAAACTAAATATTTATTGTTTAATGAATATTTCACACCATTAATTGAAAATAAACAAAATGTGCAACAAGTTATATCTATTTCAAGTCTTAGTGTAATTTTGATTATGTGACAGCTTTCATAATAATAATCAATGTAGTTACTACTTAATGAGATTTATATGAGCAACATAATTGCCTCCAGTAAAAAATATTATTTAGATAATTGTTTGGATTTCTAGAGCCCATTTGGGATGGAGGCATCCTTTATAATTTAGGCAGGGAAAGATTTGTGTTCGTGTATGATGAGAGGGCAGAGCTTGCTCCAAGGGATGTTGTGAACAACTTAAAAAGCATGGTCTTTACAGGTAACAATTTAAAAAAAATGATATGTTAACATTCTACTAGGCACATTCCAAATAGCAGGATCTCATTTATAATCTTGACACGAGGATCCCTTCCTTATTATTTCAGTAAATGCATCATAATTAGAAAAATTCTTTAGGTAGGATTCCAAATTCTTTTATTAATACTACAAATTGAGAATGATTAGGACATATTTATTGTCATGCTGGTAGCTCTGCTGCATACTTATGTAGGTCTCTTAACATTTGGTAAAATTTATTTTGGTCCTTATATGTCTAAAATGTGGTGGACTTCTATTTTACACTTCCTATTACTATTGAATTTCTTATTATTGAATTTCTTATCTTGGATGTTTTATGGTATCACAGGTTCATCTTGATCATAAGCATATGGGGATAGGTGGAGATGTTAGTTGATTGCCATGTGTCCACAATGCGTTTTTGATTTCTCCTATGTCATACTCATTCTCTGTTAGATTGTGTTACTTTTTGAAAAATAAGAATCGTTACTTTTTGTAATCACAAGAGACGTCTTGAAAATTCATGTGTATGTCTGGATAATTTTTCTTACAAGTTAAAATTAGTTTGTTACCAAGTATTAGTTTTGGTTCTTAAAATGGTAGAAACCTTCCCTTAGCCTTATGTGACAGATTAAGCCTTTAGTTGAGTTGTGATGTTATTTTGAAGCCCTTGTTATGATGCATTCAAATATATCATAAGAACATAAAGGGAATTTTGGTGTAGTCTAATTTTGGAATTAATATTCTTATTACAAAAAAAGTTCATGAATAAGCAATTGAGAATCCTGTTATTTCAATTGCAAACACAACTTGTTATGTTATTCATAAATATGTTTTTCAGTCCTTTTTCTTCATCAATAGGTTGTTCTGGTAGTTGAGAGCTTAGTGGTTAACATTGCACTTACCATTGTTTGGTTATGCAAGATCACTAGCATGTAATCCTTATAAAATGGAGATGTTCAATGGAGTGCTAATAGAGATTGAAGAAAGTCGCCTAATGGTTGTAAGCCTTATTGATTCTTTCTATATATTCATGCTAAGAATTTGATTGATAGTAGGGTTCAAATATCTGCATAATAGTTGTAAGTCACCCACAATCCATAAAGATGTGTGAAGAGTGCATATATTTTATTAAATGAAAATTCCTAGACAAAATTGGTTGATTTTGGCCTATGCAAAATTTTTCCCACATATGGAGGCAAACTCGTGGTTTTTTGGATCCTATGTGCTTAAACTATAATCATGGTAATTTATTATGCTTTTTGCTGGAAAAACATTCCACACAATCTAAGAAACACATCATTCAGTGACAAATTTTAGATTTATTTTCTTAGAATTTATCTACCCTTATAATCCAAACAAGAAAAGTACTAAAATAAACTATATGCCTCAATTACAGCTTATCAAACAAGTTTGGAGTTGTTCTTTTGGAGATAGCAACATATGAGCCAATATATGAAAAATGCTTGAGAAGACTCACAAGTGAGTGTTAGCCGCATGCTTCTAACGGGGATTTAAAAAAAATTGCTAACTCAAGATTAGAGGAAAATTAGTGTGGAGAGTTGTTGAAATAGAATTTCACAACTCAACTTGGTTCCCCAACTTAGTAGAACCTTTCTCATACCAAAAAAATGTTCCTGCAAGTTTGTGGTGTTTCGATTTTTGTTTGGTGTACCTAGATCTTTTATAATTTTTAATGTTATTTTTTTACTCAGTTCATTCTTATGTTTTAATTTAATTTTTTGTAACCAACAACGGACAAGCTATCACGATTTATAAAATATAAATGATAATTAAATTATATAAAAATAAAGTCCAAACTCTGAAAGGAAACGCTACATAACATGCATATGTAACTAGTTTATTATAATTTGGAATGGAGTGGTAACAGAAGTTGAAATAATGTAAAAAGGAGTGACATTGAACCGTCTTATGGTATATCAGTTTGTGTTGGCAGATGCACCTTAATTAATAACAATAGCAGAAAAGAAAAATGAATTATGCATGTCATTTCAGTATTCCATTTATTTTTTTTATTTGTCAAGTAAACTCATTAATCTATATATAAAAATGTTTTTTAGTACATCTTACTATATGATAATTAAATTATTAACTTTTATTACATTATCATTATCATGCTTTTGTTTTCCTTAGTATATCTATATACTATATTATATATAATACAAATCCATAACTTAATAATAAGAATAAAATAAATACATTTATACGATAAAACAATTTAATAATATTATTAATAATAATTAACTATATAAGTATTTTAGTATAATGATATAATTATTTAATTCTTTTATTAAACTTTTCATTTTGATATTCGATCTTTTTATTTATTTTATATATATATATATATATATATATATATATATATATATATATATATATATATATATATATACTTCTGTGTGAAATCAAATGTTCTGATAGTATTATTCATTTGTTGTTTATATACTAGATATATTTTTAATTTTAATAAGTATTAAGTTTTATTTAATTTCATTATTTTTATTATAGATATATTTTTACTACAGTTAATATTAAAATATTATTAAATATTTTTATTACAGCTACATATTTAGATATATTTTTAATTTCAGTAATTATTATAATTTTATTTAGTTTTAATATTTTTATTACATATATGTTTTTACTGTAGTTTAAATTTTTAAGAAGAAAGATTCAATTAATTACTTTTATTATATTTGTATATCGTAGATTATTTTAAATTTTAATAACTATTACAATTTTCTTTAAACACGAGACTTTTATTACATATATATTATTAATAAAAAAGTCTAAATTTATTTTATATTATTTTTCTTAAAAAAATAAAAAATTTAACAAAAAGAACTCTGGGTATGTATGCACGCAAAATATATATATATATATATATATATATATATATATATATATATATATATATATATATATATTTTGTTGACATAAGAAATCAAGGTGGTTTGCTTCTTGAAGATTTGATGAAGATTTATGAAGCTCTTTTAAACTATCTTGAAGCGATTACCATTGGAATGAAGCCTACATTGATGAAAGAAAGGAGATTTGATGTTAACCATGTTGATCAAGGCTGGAACGTGTGCTCTTCATGTAGTTACATCATTTAGAAAGTGTATTTTAAGTTTGTAATTCATGTTGTAGATCTTATAGCATTAATTAGATGTTTTTGGTCTTAGATGTGTCTTTTAATCTGTTGAATGGTTTTTTAACAAGTTAAAAGGTTGGCTGCAGTAGTCTTAAACTACAACAAATTCAATCAGTTGATTTAGTTTTTAATCGATTGATTTCACTTAAGTGAAGTGAAATCAACCGATTGATTTGAAAATCAACCTGTTGAATTTCGTAACAGTTTGACTATAAAAGTTGTGATTTTTGAAAGAGAGGTCAGTTGATCATTTTAGAGCGCGAATTTGTTCTGGAAACTTATGAAAACTCTCTCCTTCGTGATCATATAATTTGCAGCAGTGGAATATTGATCTTGGATCAATTCTTGGAGCTTTTAGCTTGGTTTGAAGCTTGGAGAAAGTGGTTTGTGGTACGCTGGGTTGTGCTACCACTCAGGTTTGATCTTTCTCAAGATTTGTGTGTGTGCCTGGTGGTTTTCCATGTCTGCAAGAGGGTTCTTGCTGTGCTGGTGTGATTCTTGTGCGATTCAAGAGTCTTTTGTGGTGTTTTTGCATATTTTGGAAGTGCAAGGGTGGATACTCTGTAAATCTTTTGAAATAGTGCAAAGTCAACCTTAGGTTGCCTTGACAAACTGGATGTAGCTCAGGTTTGAGTGAATCAGTATAAAAATCTCATGGTGTCCTCTCTTCTCTAACCTTTCTCTCTTGCATTTTCATTTTAAAGTTTAAAGAACTTGTGCTTTAATAATCTTTTTCATGTTCTGCATGTTTTCATGGCATCTACAGCATTGAGCATGTTTACCTAATCATTTGGAACCTGTCTTGATCATTCTTGTGCATTGTTCCTGGTTTAAAATTCAAATTCGCATTTCTGCATTTTTTCCAGTATTTCAATTGATTGTTTTCCTGTTTCAATCGATTGTTTATACCAGAACAGAATCTGTTTAGTAAAATCAATTTGTTAACTCTATTTTTGATCAACTGAAAGTATAATGTCCAGCACCTTTTGCATCCTAACTTGGTCATCTAATTGATTCAATCAAAGGTGGTTTTTAGCTTGCAAAAATAGCCTAAATTTTTAACTAGCCAATTCAAACCCCCCCCTCTTGGCTTTTCAACAATTTCAAAAAAAACATATATATTATATATATATATATATATATAATATATATATATATATATATAAAATATAAAAGTTAATCAAGTTAATTAATTAATATTCACAAATCTATTTATAACAATGAAAATGATTAATTTTTTTATATTGTTAAAATCTTGATCTAAATATGATATCTACAATTATACATAATTTCAATATTTTACATAGTTATATAATAAAATTATTTATTTAAATATAATACAAAATATATTAATTTACTTAATAAAAAATTAAAATGTAAAAGAAGAAAAATAATGACCGTGCATAGTTATTTCATTTTAATAAAATATAAATGTTTATCTATTTAAAAGGTTTAACATTAATTTTACGTTATATTTATTTTGTACGAGACCATATTACACAATATGTCTACCCATGTATACACATCTCATTTTAGTATAACATACACCTATTTATATCTACATGTATTTTCATCTATAAGTTTTAACATCAATTTTGTAAGGTCCACTTTATTTCTGCCCTAAATGTTTAAGGGCCTAACCTATTCCATTAGGCCTAAGGCCAGCCCAAAGGGTGCCCAAAACTCTTTTCCAGCCCTAACCCCCTCATTCTGCCTCCATTTCGCAAGACAACTCTCTTTTCTCACTTTCTCTTTTCTCCAACAGAGCTCTGCTAGGGTTTGGTCCCCATTCTTCCTCGAAGCTTGGTGAGCGTTTCCCTCCATTTTCCTGGTGTTCTTGGAGTTGTGGTGCCCTTTCTGCTAGTGTCTAAACCCTCTCATAGTAGCTTTTGTTAAGGTAAGGGAAGTTAGGATTTCACTGTTTTTACGTTAATTTTCCTGTTTGGATTTGTTTACGTTATGGGTGCTTAACATGTACTGTTGAATGTGCGATAATATACTGTTTGTGCTCATGGTGTTGTTTGAATCTGGTTTGGCACGCATGAGAGTAGGTGGGTTCTGTTGAACTCGCCTAAGCGAGCTGGGTGGTCACCCGAAATGAAAGCTCTCGCTTAAGCGAGGAGCTCTCGCCTGAGCGAGAACAGCAGTAGCTCATCCCTCTCTTTGTTTCGAGGGCTTGCCTAAGCGAAGGCCACTCGCTTGAGCGACAGTAGTCTCGCCTAAGCGAGATGGGCTAGCTTGAGCGAGACCTCAACGTGCCCTTTGTTTGCAGTCTCGCCCAGGCGAGAGTTGGTAGCTTAAGCGAGGGTTTCCTTTCGCTTGAGTGAGGGGTTCCTTTCGCCTGAGAGCTCTTTAGCTTGAGCGAGATTGACTAAGTTAATTGTATATGTGTATGTTTCACATGATTGTATGATTTGTGCTTTAAACAGTTCAAGTATGATGCCATGTATGCTTTATATGATATATTGGGATTTGAATTGATGAGATTGGTATGAATGAATTCATGAAACATGATTGGATGGTTGGTTCTATATTGCATGAGATTGTTATGCATGATAAATCTATGGTTGGTTGGTGAGACATGGCTATGGTATGAGATTGACGTAATTCCATGAAACTCTTGGTGGGATTTCATGGTGGTGTTGGATGTGATGGACATAATTCCATGAACCTCTTGGTGAGATCTCATGGTGGTGTTGTATGTGATGGACGTAATTCCATGAACCTCTTGGTAAGGTTTCATGGTGGTGTCGTAGTGTATATAATTAGGTAAGGATTCAAGTAAGGATTGCATCCTGAAACTCTAAAGAGTCAATTAGTCTCACGTAGAGTGGACTGACTCAAGTGGTGAGAGTAGTAGGAGGCCCTAGTCTTTGGCAATATAATGACCTTAGATGTTTGAAGGCTAACCTTGTGCGTGGTAGGGTGAATTCCATTGGCAATGGCTTTGCAGAGCAATAGAGGCCACCACAAGTGCAAGCATCCGTTGAATCCGACCGATTATATGTATCCGGATAAATTGAGTCTTAGAGTCATAATTTTTGCTATCACATGCTTGATTGATTGATGTGTTCTTGACTTTTAAATTGTATGCTTAATTGTATGATAAAACCTTTTTACTCTAGCTTACCCTTCTTGCTTGTGTTTGTCTTCTTGTATGGTTTTTCTTTTTTGTAATGATCATCAATTCTTTGGTGTGAGCAGATATGAAAACCCTTGATGACCGTAGTGACAATGGGGATGTTGCAGCTTAGATGGTCATGGGTTGATATTGGACTCATGTTTTGAAGGACCTTTATTATATTGTAAGCTCTTGCTCTATGAGCAAGCTTTTGGTCATTTGTTGAAACTTTTATATTTTGTTCTGGCATTGTGTGGTGCCTCTATTTGTTTTTTGTTGGTATATTTGGATGATTGTAAAATCCTTATACTTTAAGTTTTATGCCCTTTGGATATTATAATTTATGCGATGTTTTATTTAATTAGATTTATCTATTAATGAGACATTACAAATTTCATGTTGTATTTATTTTGTACGAGACCATCTTACACAATACGCTTACATCTTACTATAACAACGATTTGTGTACACATCTCATTTTAATATAAAATATAACATACATGTGTTTATATTTACATGTGTTTCTATTTACAAATTTTAACATCAATTTCATGTTGTATTTATTTTATACATGACCATTACACAATATGGTTCAAAATACACATTTCATTTTAATATAATGGTATAATTACTGATTGGGTCCTTTATTTTAGTTTTTTAGTTTAATTTGGTTCCCTTATTATTGGTTAGTTCAATTTAGTACCCAAATTATTTATTAAGATTCAATTTGTTCACCTCCGTTAAGTTGGAGTTAACAATGTGTTCGTACAAGACATGTGTCAAGCCGTGAAATTTTTTATTTTTTTAATTTTTTCATTTTTTTTTCTAAAAATTTATAAATTGCCACATGTCAAGTTATTGTCGTGCCATATGACAGTTTACAGTCATAACACATGGTAGTTGTAATAGTTGTTTTCAACATGGTAGTGACTTGACAAGTGTCCTGTACGGACACTGGGTTAATTCTAATTTAACGGAAAGGATCAAGTTGAACTCTTTTAAATAATTGAGATATTAAATTGAATCAACCAATAATAAGGAGACCAAATTAAATTAAACCAAAAAATAATGGGATTAAATCAATAATTATACCTAATATAATATACATATATTTATATTAATTTCATTTAATACTTTTAACATTAATTTAACATTTAATACTTTTAACATTAATTTAACAGTAATTATACCTAATACAATATACATATATACCTATATAGATTTTCATTTAAAACTTTTAACATTAATTTCATGTTTGCATTTACTTACGGATAGGCCATTTTATACATTATGCCTACATTCAACATTTAACATGACCGTACATATACATCTCATCTTAATATAATATTTAACACAAAAATTTAATTATAAATTTTAATCATATAACAATATTATTTTACTACCTATTACAAATTAATTAGTGTCAATTTTTTTATAATTTAAAACAAATAAGTTCATATTTAAATATTATTTTTTAATCTTAATATTTAATTATTATTTTTTAATATTATTATTATTATTAGAATATTTTATTATTATTAATATTACTAGCCGTATTTTCTATAACTTATTACTTTAGCATAAAAAACAATATTAAAATAATACTATTTACTTTTATGTAATTCATTAAAATAATGATAATAATAATAATAATTATTTAATTTTTATTATATTATTTAAATATTATATATATATAATAATAATAATAAAATATGTATATACATGAATAAATAATTTATAAATGTAACAATAATTATATTAATATTTTTACTCTAAATTAGAAAAAAAAATACTTGTACATGTGCAAGGGTCTTAATTTCCACATTTCTTTAAGTTAATTATTTATATGTGGACAATATTTTTGTATGGAACAAAAGTTCACAATATACCTACATTTTATTTTAATAACCATATGTATATATACACGGGACAAAAGTTAACAAGACATCTGATTATTATACATTGTCACCAAAACCACACCTTTCAAATTTATTCTCAAATATAATCATTTGAATATGTCAATATAAATTAAGTATAACTATAAACTATATATTGTGTAAAATATGGATTATATCTATAATCTATAACTATATATAAAGGAGATTCCCTCTTTTGTGTCCACATTTCATAATTTCAACTTTACCCTTTACAACTTAATTATTTATTAAATTTTTAAAAATTAACTGTTATTTTTACAAGTTTCTATAAAACTATTTACTTATCTCTTTCTTATTTTTTCTCCTACTATTTATCAACAATTATTTTTCTCATATTTTCTCCATACATTTTACTTTAATTTTATTTTGTTTATTAACTTAATAACATTACAATATCATCAATTATTAATATAATTCAAAAAAATGCGTACACACAGGCGCGATAGCGCCTGTGTTTACGCTAGTAATATATAAAAGGAATTCTCCTTTTTGTGTCCATTTTTCAAAATACCGATTTTACCCTTTAAATATAATAATTTATTAAATTTTTAAAAATTGACCGTTACTTTTACAAACTTTTTATAAAATCAGATGTTTCTTCTTCTTCTTCTCTTTTTCTTTATTTATCAATGATTATTCTTTTATCTGTTCTGATATACTTCACTTTATTTTTAATAAATATAATTGTAATATATATATATATATATATATATTAATTTAATAACATTATAATATTATCACCTACAAATTATCATAATTAACCAAAATTTAAATAATATATTTACAATCCCACATAAATTATACCAATAATAACAATTCTTTAATTTAACTCTTTTACTAATATAATATATAATACTTGTTTCAATAACAAAAAAGAAAAGAAAAAGAGACTCGTGCACGGATATCGTACAAGTTAAGTTTTTTAAAATTCTAAATGTATACAAAATATATGAAATACCATTGGCACTTTTTCAGAAAGATTGAGTTACAAGAAACCCCAGTATTCTTTTGCCAGCTCTCAGCACCGAACCTTGCGGTTCTGGATTATCGGCAAGGTCTCCTTCTCCTTCAATTCGGAGTATGTTTCTGTCACACCTAATTCATTTGCTCTCTTTGGGTTTCATTTCGTTTTCCTTTTGTTTCCACTCGTAATAATCCAACCAACTTTTGCATCCATCTAACAATCAATGTACCCAAATTTTAGATTCATGATTCAAATGGTTTTAGTTTCCTCTTGAACAAATGTGTGACCGCTACTCAGAAGTGAAAAAAATATCTAGAACTTTAGATTGCTCTAGCAAACCTGAATGCCTTCTGTGCAATTTGTCTTTTCACTTTCTTTTGGGTAACTATGTACTGGCTTTGCTATGATCGATGAAGTCTTTCCGGGTCACTTTAGTGGGATATGTTCTTCTCAGTCTCAATAATTTTTTTTTTCAGCAACGAGTCAATTGAGTTTTAGTTAAGGAATTCGACTTTTCCACTTGGACCAGCGACATTTGGTTTTCATTTCCTTTTTTGAACAGTCAACTAAATATTGACTTAAAGTGTCTAATTTATCAAGTTTAGGCATTTTATCGAGTGATGTATGCGTTTTAGTGTGCGTGGTTATATATATATATATATATATATATATATATATATATATATATATATATATACACACACACACACACACTGCAGTAGCTTATCTAAAACACTGATAATTAGCATTGATTGAAAATCCATAAAAGCAGTTGAGGACAATGACTTGATCTATTTATGCATAGTGTTGTTAAATTGCCATTTTCAGTTATTTTGTGTTAATTTCTTCTTTGGTTCTCTATTAATTTTTGGTTCTTTGCTTCTCTATTAAAGTTTCATAGGCCATTTACCATTTTTTTGTTGATTCTTCTTTGGTTCTCTGTTAAAGTTGCATATGCCATTTACTAGTCTTGCCAATTGTTAATTTTCTATAGAATCTAGACTATTTTTAGTTACTCAGCAGTGTGTAAGTTCTACACTTCCTTTCTGAAAGTATCTAAACAACAATCCAATTGCAGGTTTGTAAATCTTCCTTTAATGTTTATGAAAATTCTTGATCTATATGCGCTATATATTTATACATTCTTGGCTCTTACGTTGTCTTTCCTTTCAGTTTCATGTTTCTGCAAAATCATTGTGACTTGGATGCTCGAGACAGTTCATTTTTAGATTCTAGACATATTTAGCAATCAGTTTTGTACTCTGCCCTTTAGGTGAGAACTCCATTGGCAGATGGGTTTCTGTAAACATACCTATAATGATAATTCGAATATTAAATGCATCTGTACTACATATTTATGCATTCAAGATCTTATACATAAAAATTAAGACACTGCAGGTTATAACATTATGGCAGTAGGTTATATACATATATAGATAGACTGCTGTGTGGACTATGTCTGCTGGAATATGTCTGCTGTCTGCTATTTTTGCTGTCTGCTGTTTTTCAGTGGTGATTGTTGGAATAGGTTGTTGGAATATACTGCCCATGCATGCTGCATATGTTCGTGATACACTGTATTTGCTTAATCTTAAATCTGCTACGTAATGTTGAATAAAAGGTGATTTAAATTCTCTTACTCGGGAATTTTGAATCCCTTAAAGACATTACGAGTCTTTCTCATGGCAGGGTCATACTGAGATTGAGAGATAGACATAAAACAAATCCGTTGGGTAAATTTTGCAGGGCTCTGTTCTGGAATGTGGGTCTACCTGTACAGTATCTTGTTTCTGTTTCTCTCGTGACGTGACACACAAATAAATGGAATTGAATCTTAGCAAAACCTAATTGTTTGATTTTAATGATCTGGTTTAACTATTTGAAATGATGTTCTTCTTTCATGCTAGACCTGAAGCTTTTATTTATTTTATTTTTTTGTGTTAATTATTGATGTGTGAAACAATAGCCTAGTCTTCAAACCTTCCTTGGTATAATCCACATTGATAGTGATTGAGAAGGCCCCTTCAAAATTTCAACTTCATATTTATATTAGTGTTCATTTAATACTTTTCTTTATTCTGAGTAAAAACAATAGTAAAAGTGTTAAACGACCTTTCAATTTCTTTTTTCTATCTTAATAATTTTGGTTGCGGACGATTGACCATTGCCCTTTTTTTTGTTATACACATATTTTTTGTTGTGCATAAGCATTGGCAAGAACACATGGTTTATGGGGGGCAGGTGGTTGGGGAATTTAATGGCACTTTTTTAGTTCAAATTTTGAAGTGCGGGGAAGATGACTTTTTGTTACCGTATATATACTCATTCTTTGCGAGGTTGAGGGCTATTTGACATGTTAATTAACATGTTTCTGGTCTGTTGTCAATTAAAGCTATTAACAATTCTTATTCACATTTTATAGGTTAGTTAGTAGTTTTCAATAACCTTTCTCTTGATAGACTCTCCGAATCCCCACATTCTACTCATAGTAAGACCAACATCTTGTATTGGGTTATACTTTTTTCCAAAAGAAAATTGTTTTGTATCCATCTGCCTATTTGCGATGATTGTCTCAAGGATTGCCATCTATGGCTAACTTATGTCATTGATGTTTGAATACAATATCTATTATTCTCACCAATTCTAATCATATCAAGGAGGAACTTTTCACTTGGCAGAATAACTTGATATGTTTTATGCATGACGTTTTTGGTCTGTTGTCAATGAAAGCTATTAATACTTCTTATTCACATTGTATAAGTTGTTAGTAGTTTTCAATAATTTCTTTGTTGATAAACCCTCCCTAGTCCCCACATCCTACTCAGGAAGAGCATCTCGTATTGGGTTATGCTTTTTTCTAAATGAAAGTTGTTTTGTATCTATCTGCGTTTTCTGTGGTAATTCTCTTAGGGCTTGTCATCTATGGTTAACTTATGTCATTGAAATTGGAAACAATATCTATTACTATCAACAATTGCAATTATAATGAGATGGAACTTTTTACTTGAGAGAATAACCTGATAAGTGTTGTGCATGAAAGTTTAAAACACGTAAAATATTATTTTAATCCATTCAGTTGTTTTGGATGTATTTCACTATATGGGCCTAGGCCTGTAATGTACATTCTATATATAATATGTTTCTTTGTTATGCTTTTAACTTAGAACGGTTCCATCATTGGCTATCTATTATTTATTTCTACATGGTATCTAGAGCCTAGTTGAATCCTTATCTACTTGATGAACTTCCTGACCATTAATGTCATTATTTTTTCGAAAGTCATGTTTCTTTTTGGTTGTTTACATCCTCTCATCACCATGCCTCCTTATTCGGTTGTTTTACACCATTTTTGCCACTATTGTTGTTGTCAGCTTTCTCATTGGCAACCCCACCATTAGAGTTGTCTTGCTCATGTGAGCTCTGTGTTGATGGACTCAGCCATCTAAGCAGCCACACACCCTTATCTGTGCCTAGAAGCAGGTATGCTTCCCTCTCTGTCACTGGCAATGGCATGTGGTGACGTGTCCAGCCACTGTTTTGGTCGATCTCCTTTGATCTGATCCCAATTTGTTGTTCGGGCTTGTTTTACGTTCTCCTCTCCTTTGATTGTTACTAACAGAAATATTCATGATTTTGCTGAATTATCTGCCATGGTATCTACCTGCAGAAGAGGAGGCCATGGAAATAGAGGAGGACATAGGTTTCAAATGGCCTTGATACTCTTATTGTAATTGAAATGAGCCATAATCAAGAAAAGTACTTGTCTTTACATGACTCCCCCAACAAGATAGTCAACTTCTCCAAATCTAAGAAAGTAGTGTTGGATAATCTTTAATCTTGTTAGATAATCTTTAATTTTGGAGTCATGTCAATTAGCTAAGTGATACTCTTAGATTATGGAATTGTTATTATTTAGCTAAGTGATAGGTTATTTTATATTTGGTGAATTAGATTTAAGTTAATTGTTATTTTAGTCAGTTGGAGTATCTAAGATTTAGTTTGTTAATATGGCATATTAGATTAGATTAGATTAAGATTTAGTTTGGTTTGTTAATATTTGTTTTGTAAGTGGTTATATAATAGCTTATTCTTCATTAATGAAAAACACCACGATGAGTTAAGTTGTATATTCTTTTAGTGTACTAGTTTTTTCCATCCGGTAGCACCAAAGTTTTTTTGTGAAGAATATTAGGAATATTTGAGGTTTAAATCTAGTAGCCAAGCATTATCTTCCACTCAATCTAGTTTGTCAACAACTTGCTTTTCTCAAACCATGGAAAGTCAAACTCCATGATGCTTGATTCAGATGCTTTTAATCATATATTTGATAATATGAAGCTCGAGGACTGTACTATACCAAATTTTCTATCTCTTGTTTTGCATCCTCATCTTCAAAACTTTTACATGATCTCTCGGGTCATCTATGCTTATCAAAATTGAAGAAAATAGTTCCTCAACTTATAAAACTTCATGTCCTAGAGTTGGAGTCATGTCAATTATGGAAATATGTTATATCTTCCTTTCAAGAAAAACCTGAAACAAGATGTAACTTTTTTTTCGATAATGCATTCTGCATTTGGGGACTAAGCCGAGTCACCACTTTTGGGCTTGAATATTTTGTTTCACATATCGATGAACGCTTTTGGTATATTTGGGTTTATTTAATGAAAGAACAATTTGAGTTATCGTTTAACTTTCTGTCTTTCCTTAATGAAATAAAAAATCAAGTTGGCCAAGCTATAAAAATTATGAGGAGTGATAATGCCAAACAATGTTGCTCAAGCTTTTCTACTCTTGTTCACATGACACTTTAAATCAATCCACCTGTGCTAATGCATCTTTGGTCAATGGTATAACAAAAAGAAAACATAGACACTTAGTTGGGACTTGTGCCTTATTTGCTGGTGCTAATGTGTTCATCACTGGGGAGATGCTTCTTACTGCTTGCTTAATAAATGGAATTGTGTTATTTGTAATAAAAAGGAAACTACAAAAGGAGGAAACCTCCAATTTCCCAAAGCCTAGCTCGCTCCTCTAACAGAAAATTAAATCATCACCCTCTTTCCCCTCTGCCACATGAGATTAAATAATAAGAATATTCTCCCAGGTCTAACCACCTCTCCACTACTTATGCCAGCTCCTTTTTGTAACAATCTCTCCACTTCCTCGTGCCACCTCTACCAGTGTCACTCCCTTCAACAACAGCCTTGTCTTCAAGACTAAAGGTTGGAAATTGACTTCTGGTCACAATTTCATCTTCCCATGTGAAATCTTTTTCAGACTTTCCATCCGAGTGTATTAACCATTTATCGACTCTCCTTTTTTCACGATGCTATTGGAACCTAGAACAGCAAGCTTCTCAATTCTACATCTACTAGCAATTTCTCCTGAGCCTTATAGTCTCCAATAGCCTTCATCGTACCCTACATTACTCCCGTTATTTTTTAAAATTCTGTATAATTTACTTTTAACTTGTAAAGACTTGTAACTTTTGGGGAGCGGTGGAACATTTGAAGTTGTGTCATAATTATTTACTCTCAAGAATCTATACTGGTGCAAAGGTCGTTAGTTGTCAGGTTTTTATCCTTTTTACCAAATGTGTTTTTCTTTGCAGAACTAAGCAGCAACCATGGATTCTTTTTCTCGTATTATTCTGGCACAGCAAACCAAAGACCCATCTGAGAAAATATCCATTCTTTATGAGGTACTTGATGATCCTTCTTCTGGCTGTTGGGCTTTGAGAGCGAAAGAGCAGGCCATCATACACCTCGCCGAGCAGTTCATGGAAGACAACTGGGCAGTGGATCTGTACAGCCTTCTTACTCATTTGAGGTCCTTCTTTTCGTTGATTCCAAAGGCACAAACGGCAAATGTTATGAGGAACATAATTGATTCTGTGGGTGCAATACCAGGGAGTTCTGATCTAGAAATTACTATCTGTAAAGAAATGGTGCAATGGACTCGTGCTGAAAGGCGTACCTTTCTGAGGCAGCGACTTGAGGCAAGACTTGCAGCACTACTCGTGGAATATGAGGAGTATTCGGAAGCTTTGACTCTCCTCAATGGCCTGGTCAAAGAGGTTATAAGACTAGATGACAAGCTTCTACTTATAGACGTACACTTGCTTGAAAGCAAGCTACACTTTTCCTTGAGAAACTTTCAAAAGGCAAAAGCCGCCCTAATAGCTGCAAGAACAGCTGCAAATGCTGTTTATGTTCCTCCAGTTGATCAATTTTCCATAGATTTTCAGGGTGGGATTCTTCATGCCGAGGACAAGGATTACAATACTGCATACAGATATTTCTTTGAAGCTTTTAAGTCTTTCAGCGCTCTTGACAAGAAAGACCCCAATGTGGTACTTAGCCTGAAATACATGCTGTTGTGTAAGATCATGGTCGGTCAAGCTCATCATGTGGCCGGAATTATATCACATGAAGCTGGCCCAAAATACGTTGGACCCGACTTGGCTGTCATGAAAATAGTAGCTGATGCTGTTTGCAGGCGATCTCTGAAATTGTTCAAAATCGTTTTGCGAAATTACAAGCCTCAGTTGGAGGAAGACCCAATTGTCCACAGGCACCTTTCATTCCTGCATGGTGATATCCTGGAACACAACCTATGCAGATTGATTGAACCTTTCTCAAGGGTAGAGATTGTACACGTTTCTGAACTAATTGGGCTTCCTGTTGATGATGTGGAGCGGAAGTTGTCGCAGATGATTTTGGACAAGAAGTTGGGTGGGACATTGGATCAATCTGGATGCCTTGTGATATTTGATGATCCCAAAACGGATGCCTTATACACTTCAACCTTCCAAACCATTTCTAATATTGGGAAAGTCGTGGACAGTCTTTATGCTAGGTCTGCCAAGATAATTGCATGACCTCTTCATCTCTCACTCCAGTTGGAATGCAATGATACTTTCCTTATCTTCTCTTTACAATTAGTACGATATCATTTGTTTTTTTTCCCGAATTTGTTGGAATGGAAACAGTTTTTGGCTGTTGAATCAATTCGTCTCCAAACTACTTGGGGAGCTTTTTACTATTGTAATGTAATAAATGATTTTAGGAACATTTTGAAGGACCAAGCATAGTGTGCATTAATGTTTTAATTATATTAATAGTTAGCTAAATAATGAAGCATAGCTACCATAATTTCATGTCACTTAAAAGTACTATGCACGTCTATAAACTGGCGAGAGGAGAAAGTTGGAAGGTTAGCAAATGAGAGATTACGGATATGATGTTGCCATCATTATTTGTAGCAAGACATGCTAGGAAACAGGAGTGGTCTCTATGTTGAATTTCATTGCACATTGAAGCCATCAAAGGGTCCTTCGTTATTACTTGTAGAATGGCCCTCACTATAACTTTGTAAGCAAAGCAAACAAACTAAGAATGGGAATTTCTCCTTTTGACAACTAAACCCCTAAAGTAAAAATTAAAATATAAGGCAGATATTAGCTCACAACTAAGTACATTACAGTAATATGTGCAATACAATCCTACATATATGAGCGGAAGATGTATTCCAACACAGATCCAAGTAAGCGCATTAAACAAAACACCATTCGCTTCCCCTGTATCATTCACACTTTCTTCCAGCACGTTATCAAATTTCTCCATCACTCCATCATTTCAAATTTTATTTTTCGAAATTTACTAAATCAATTCCGAAAACCTTTTTCCGGAAGACACTCAGCCATACGCTCATCACTTCTATTTCAGAAAAATGTTTTTTGAAATTGATTTAGTGCATTTCGAAAAAAAAAAATCCGCAATGATGTGTCCAGGAGAAATTTGATATGGTACAGGAAGAAACTGCCTAGATCATTTAGCTCCTTCTTCTGTATAATAATAAATTTAGCATCAAAAAGCTAGTCTAATTTGTTTCCTCTTGCCTTCCTTATATACTTCTAAATTAGATGCAAGGATTGTAATGAATGAAGAGTCCTTCTTGCTCCCTATTTTGTTAGGTAAACTTAAATGTGGGTAGTTGGAAGTTGCTGTATTAATTGTCTAGGAGATTGCAAAAGGTTGAGAGTGAGTCTAGCTATGATTAAACATGCAATAGAGTTCATTAATTGTGAGTTAGGTAGTAGTTATAGTTAATGAATGTAGTTGAAGGGTCATGTCCAAAGACCTATAAAAGGACCATGTAGTGCTTCATTTCAATACACAACAAATTTGAATATAAAGAGTGTTTATCCAGAGAGACTTGTTTGTCAACAAATTGGTATCAGAGCTTAAGAGCCTGAGTGTTTGAGTGAGTTAGAGAGTTTGATAGAGATGGCCAGCTTAGCTAATAGCATGCCCCTGCCGAAGTTATCAAAAGGCGTTAGCTATGATAATTGGAGCCTACAGATGAAGGCGCTCCTTGGTTCCCAAGAAGTATGGGAGGTGGTCGAAAATGGGCACCAAGAACCAGAGGATATTGGAGAAATGACGATAGCCCAGATTGCTACGTTAAAAGCAACACGAGCAAAGGACAAAACGACTTTGTACGTGTTATATCGAGATGTTGATGAGTCCGGCTTTGAGAAGATAGCAAATGCTATTTCTTCAAAAGAAGCGTGGGATATTCTGGAGAAGGCATACAAAGGGGATAACCGTGTGAAGCAAGTTCGGCTTCAAACTCTTAGAGGCGAGCTTGAAAGGATGAGGATGAAGGAAGATGAAGGGGTTGCTGAGTATGTCTCCCGAGTTGAGACTGTAGCAAATCAGCTCGGTAGAAATAGAGAGACGTTGCCCGCTTGTCGAGTGGTGGAGAAAATCTTGAAGTCGTTAACCGACGACTTCGAGAATATAGTTTGCGCAATAGAGGAATCAAAGAACTTGACAACGCTCTCGGTGGAAGAGCCTGCTAGGTCGCTTGAAGCGCATGAGCAGCGGAGAAGGAAGAAGAAGGAGGAGTCCCTTGATCAAGCACTCCAAGCAAAGGCAACCATTAGGAAGAAGAAGGTTCCTTATACTCAAAACACTCGAGGCCGAGGTGGTAGAGGCAGAGAAGGATATGAAAGAGGTCAAGAAAAGGTCGGCCAACAAAATTGGCGTGGACGAGGACATGGTGGAGGTCGTGGTGGTAGAGGCCGAGGAGGTCATTCGAACACCTCAGGAGTTGAGTGCTTCAAATGTGGTAAGTACAGTCATTTTGCTAAAGACTGCTACTCAGGAGTCAAATGTTACAATTGTGGGAAGGTTGGACATTTCGCGAAGGACTGCCGATCTGAAAGCAAGAAGGAAACGAACTTCCTTTCTGAGGATGCTGAGGA